>ERZ795058.6251-NODE-6251-length-10377-cov-5.189692_pt1 | contig 10377 bp, 4 predicted proteins | sample MGYA00375142_ERZ795058 | MGnify/ENA primary metagenome ERZ795058 (study PRJEB30187, sample SAMN05720210) | activated sludge metagenome | isolation source: anaerobic digester from wastewater treatment plant | place: Japan | collected 2015-04-20 ...
ATCCACACCGAGCGCTTGATCAAAAAGTCGGCCACGGTCAGCAGTTGCTTGGCCTCAGGGGCATCGCAGCGCTCGAGCAGCGCCTTGAGCTCGGCCACGCGCGCCCGCTGCGCCTCGACGCCGGGCTGCGTCCTCTGGTCGGCGTCCTTGATGGCGGCAAAGAGCGGCTGGGCGCCTGTGCAGGCGTCGCAGCCGCAGGCGGCCACTTTGTCGAGCAACTCGCGGGCGTAGGTCGTCTGGCGGTCGGTGGCCAGGCGCATGCCCAGGCCGAACTCGGCCGCATCCTCAAAGAGCGAGTTGGACCACACCGGCCCGCGCCCATCGCCGCGCTGGCAGTAGGGCGTGGTGGGCAGGTTGCCGCCATAGATCGACGAGCAGCCGGTGGCGTTGGCCATCATGGCCCGGTCGCCGAAGAGCTGCGTCAACAGCTTCAGGTAGGGCGTCTCGCCGCAGCCGCCGCAGGCGCCCGAGTACTCGAACATGGGCCGCAGAAGCTGCGAGCCCTTGACGGTCGTGCGGTCAAAGCGCGCCGGGTCCGTCTCGGGCAGGCCCAGGAAGAAGCGATAGTTCTCGGCCTCGGCCGCGCGCAGTGGGGCCTGGTCGGCCATCTCGATGGCGTGCTGTTCGGTGCGCTGGCCCGAGGCATCCTTCTTGCGCGCCGGGCAGTTGTACACGCAGGCGCCGCAGGCTGTGCAGTCTTCGGGCGCCACTTGCAGCGTGAATTTCAGCCCGGCCAGCTCCCGGCCCTTGGCATCGGCCGACTTCCAAGTCGCCGGCGCATCGGCCAGCAGCGCCGGGTCGTAAGCCTTCATGCGGATGGCCGCATGCGAGCACACCAGCGAGCACTGGCCGCACTGGGTGCAGGTATCGGGATCCCACACCGGGATCTGCACGGCCACGTTGCGCTTCTCGTACTGCGACGTCGCCGTGGGATAGGTGCCGTCGACCGGGAAGGCCGACGTCGGGATCTGGTCGCCGCGGAAGGCGATCATCTCGCCGGTCACCTTTTGCACGAACTCGGGCGCATCGGCCGGCACCGGCAGCCGCATCGAGATGTCGCTCGTGGCCACGGCCGGCACCTGCACTTCTTCGATGCGCTGCACCGCGGCGTCGACGGCGCGGTAGTTCATCTCGACGACCTTCTGGCCCTTGTCGCCGTAGGTGTCTTCGACGGCCACCTTGATCAGCTCCAGCGCCTGCTCCTTCGGCAGGATGCCGGAGATGAGGAAGAAGGCAGTCTGCATGGTCGTGTTGATGCGGCCGCCCAGGCCGATCTCCTGCGCCAGGCTCACCGCGTCGACCACAAAGAAGCGCAGCTTCTTGGCGATGATCTGTTCCTGCACCTTCCGGGGCAGGTGTGCCCACACCTCGTCCTTGCCGTAGGGGCTGTTGAGCAAGAAGGTGGCGCCCGGCTCGGCATAGCTCAACACGTCGTACTGCTCGGTAAAGGCCCAGTTGTGGCAGGCCACGAACGAAGCCTTGGAGACCAGGTAGGTGCTGCGGATCGGCGTCTTGCCGAAGCGCAGGTGCGACACGGTCAGGCCGTTGGACTTTTTCGAGTCATAGTAGAAATAGCCTTGGGCATAGTTGGCGGTCGCCTTGCCGATGATCTTGATCGAGTTCTTGTTGGCGCCCACGGTGCCGTCGGAGCCCAGGCCAAAGAAGACGGCACGGTGCACGCCCGCCGGCTCGCTCGAGAAGGCCTCGTCGACTGGCAGGCTCGACCCGGTCACGTCCTCGGTGATGCCCACGGTAAAGTGGTTCTTGGGCTGCGCGGCGGCGAGGTTGTCGAGCACGGCCTTGGCCATGGCGCCGGTGAAATCCTTCGAGCCCAGGCCGTAGCGCCCGCCCACGACGCGGGGCAGCGCGGCGCACGGCAGGGTGCCGTCCATCATGGCCTCGCTCAGCGCCGAGCGCACGTCGGTATACAGCGGCTCGCCCTGCGCACCGGGCTCCTTGGTGCGGTCGAGCACGGCGATGGCCTTGACCGTGGCCGGCAGCGCCCGGACAAAGTGCTCGGTCGAGAAGGGCCGGTAGAGGCGCACCTTGATGAGGCCCACCTTCTCGCCCTGGGCCACCAGGTGCTCGACCACCTCGTGCATGGCCTCGGCGCCCGAGCCCATCATCACCACCACGCGCTCCGCATCGGGCGCGCCCACATAGTCGAACAGGTGGTACTGGCGGCCGACAACCTTGGCGAAGCGGTCCATGTACTGCTGTACAATGGCCGGCGTCGCATCGTAATAGGGGTTGACCGTCTCGCGGCCCTGGAAAAAGACGTCGGGGTTCTGCGCCGTGCCGCGCATCACCGGCCGCTCGGGGTTGAGGCCGCGCGCCCGGTGCTCGGCCACGAGCGCATCGTCGATCATGGCCCGCATGTCGTCGTAGCTCAGCTCTTCGACCTTTTGCACCTCGTGCGAGGTGCGAAAGCCGTCAAAGAAATGCAGGAAGGGCACACGGCTGGCCAGCGTCGCCGCATGGGCGATCAGCGCCAGGTCGCCGACCTCCTGCACGCTGTTCGAGCACAAGAGTGCAAAGCCGGTTTGTCGCGTGGCCATCACGTCCGACTGATCGCCAAAAATCGACAGTGCGTGCGTGGCCAGGGCGCGCGCGGTGACGTGGAAGACCGTCGGCGTCAGCTCGCCGGCAATCTTGTACATGTTGGGGATCATGAGCAGCAGGCCCTGGCTGGCGGTAAAGGTCGTCGTCAGCGCCCCGCTGGTCAGCGCCCCGTGCACGGCGCCCGCCGCACCCGCCTCCGACTGCATCTCGGTCACGCTGGGCACCGTTCCGTAGATGTTGGGCTTGCCTTCGGCCGACAGGGCGTCGGCGATCTCGCCCATCGGCGAGGACGGGGTGATGGGGTAGATGGCCACCACCTCGCTGCAGCCATAGGCGACGTTGGCCGCAGCAGTGTTGCCATCAATGGTAACCATGTGGCGTTCCACGAAATGACTCCTTTCGATCTGTAGGCGCGCCGAAAGAAGGGGAAGGAATTGCGGCGCGGTTGCGTATTGTATCACAGAAAGCGCAGGAGAGCAATGTGGATTCCCTACTAATGCTGGGCGGCTGCACTATCGGAATGATCGAGGCGCAGTTGACAGACTCTCCGTGATCTCCACGTTCTCATGAGCGATACGCCGGCTTGGGGAGGTTTGCGAATTGAGCGCCAACACCAGAGCAGCAACACGCGGCGTGTCTGTAGGGCAGGTTGCCAAGATCGCCCTCCTCATCGCGCTCATCATCCTGAACATCCGAGCCACTCTCCCTACAGAGGACACCCTGAGCGGCTTTGGCTCCTTTGTCGCCTCCGGCCGGGCGGCGGCCGCGGGCCTCGACCCGTATGCCATCTACCCCGAGACCGCCCATGGCATGTTCGCCGGCACCATGTATGCCTGCCCCAATCTCAACCCGCCCCTGTCCGTATTGGCCTTCCAGGTGCTGGCGTATGTGGACCCGCAGACGGCCCTCCGCGCCTGGTACGTCATCTCCGCAGGGCTCTACCTGGCCGCGCTGGCGCTCCTCGTGCGCGCCTATCCCAAACAACTGACCCTCTTGCGCGCCATCTGGGCGCTCAACCTCGCCGGGCTGTGGCACACGCTGTTGCTGGGGCAGATCTACATGCCCTTGGTGTTGGCCACAACAGGTGCCTGGTTGCTGTTACAGCGCCGGCAGCAGCTCGCCGCAGGCACTCTGATCGGCCTGGTGGTCGCCCTCAAGCCCAACTTTGCCATCTGGCCGCTGCTGCTCCTCGCGGCGGGCCCCCCGGTCGTCGCAGGGGCATCGTTGGCCTCGGCGGCAGCCCTCAGCGCCCTGCCTCTCGCCGCCTATGGCCTCCGCATCTACGGCCAGTGGTTGGCTGCCGCCGGCGCGCCAGGGCTATTGGCCATCCTCCCAGGCAACGGCTCCCTGGCGGCCATTGCCACCCGCCTTGGCCTGCCGTGGCTGGGAACGCTGCTGGCCGCGGCGCTCGTCCTGGCACTCGCTTATGTGTTGTGGTGTCGCCGTCCCAACCCGCTCGCTGCCAGCGGCGTCGCCCTCGCCGCATCGATCTTGGCTTCCCCCATCGCCTGGACCGGCTACACCTTGCTCCTGTTGCCGGTGCTCTTCAGTCGGCGCTGGGGGCGGCTGCTGGGCGTCGGGGCCATGCTGCTATTGTTCCCCCTGGCCCTGGTTTGGCCGTGGTGCGAGGCCAGCCGCATCTGGCTCATCGTCCTCGGCTCGGCGTACGGCTGGGCGCTGCTGCTCATCATGGCCGGCCTGCTCGGAGAGGACTCTTGACATGTCGGTCCGCAGGTCTCTCTGCCGGGCTGAGTCGGACTCGAGCTGCGGCCGCCACTCACGGGTTAGTGGGCGGGGCCGATTTCCAGCAATACCGGGCAATGGTCCGAGCCGGCGACCAGGGGCAGAATCTCGGCCGCCCGCACCGCGCCCAGCAGCCCCTCCGAGACCAGGAAGTAGTCGAGCCGCCAGCCGACGTTGCGCGCGCGGGCGCGGGTGACGGTGCTCCACCAGGTATAGTGCCCCGGCTCGCCGGGGTGCAGGGCACGAAAGACGTCGACCAGGCCATGGGAGAGATAGATGTCGATCCAGGCGCGCTCTTCCGGCAAAAAGCCCGAGGTGCGAGCGTTCTCGCGCGGCCGGGCGAGGTCGATCGCGCGGTGGGCGGTGTTGAAATCGCCGCAGACGACGACCTGCCGCCCCTGGGCGTGCAGCCGGTCCAGCAGATCGAGGAGCGCCGCGTAGAAGCGCAGCTTGAACGCGACACGCCCGCGGTCGCGTTGTCCGCTGGGAAAGTAGCTGTTGAGGAGCGTGAAGCCGGGGTACTCGGCCACGAGCACACGGCCCTCGGCGTCGAACTCGGGGTCGCCCAGGCCCGCGTGCACGGCCAATGGCGGCCGGCGCAGCAGCAGGGCCACACCGCTGTAGCCGGGCCGCGCAGCGGGGTTCCAAGTGGCCTGATAGCCCAGCGCGCGCCAGGGTTCGCCAGCGAGCTGCTCGGGCGCGGCGCGCACCTCCTGCAGGCAGACGACGTCGGGCTGCGCCGCCGCCAGCCAGTCGACAAAGCCCTTCTTCAGCGCGGCACGCAGGCCGTTCACGTTCCAGGTGATGAGGTTCATCAGTGCTGTGGCCCCAGTCTCTCAGTAGGACGGGCTTTCCAGCCCGTCCAGCCCTCGCCTGTGCGAGACATGGCAGGCGGGGACGCCCGCCCCACAGGCCCGTAGGACGGGTTTTCCAGCCCGTCAAGGGTTCGCCGGCGCGAGGGTCGGCGGGCTAGAAAGCCTGCCCCACAGGCCCGTAGGACGGGCTTTCCAGCCCGTCAAGGGTTCGCCGGCGCGAGGGTCGGCGGGCTGGAAAGCCCGCCCCACAGGCCGGTCAGTCAATGTGCAGCGCCTGTCTGGCCAGCACCTCAGGCGCATCGCCCCTCGCCAACGGCCGCAGGCGCAGGCGGAAACGCATGGGCTCGGGCATGATGAGGTAGCGCGCGAGCGGCCCCGGCCCGCAGGCCGCGCTGCCCAGGCCACAGTGGCGATGGTCCACGTTCAGTGTTATGTCGCGGCGGCGCGTGAGCTCGTGCGTGTGCGCGGCGAGCTCGAGATCGCGCGTGGTGTAGTGCAGCGCGCCCACCAGGAGCGGCTCATCGCCCACCACGAGCAGCCCTTCGCCCGCCCGGCTGCTGAGCGCCGCCCAGCGCACGCCGGCCTTGGCGCCGTTCTCCTGCGGAAAGATGTAGGGCACGTACTGCGCATCGACCGTGCCGCTGTAGAGGCCCAGGCGGGCGCCCTCCTGGCGATCGGGGTAGGCCTCGTGCGGGCCACGCCCCAGCCAGGTGAAGGTGTTGTAGCGGCCGGGCACGACCATCTGCAGCCCCACGCGCGGCAACGGCGGCAGCTCGCCGTCGGGCACGACCTCGACGTCGACGAGCACATCGCCCGAGCCGAGGATGATGTAGGCCAGCGTCGCCTCTACCCCCGCCGCGCACCCCGGCGCGGCCAGCCGCGCGCGCACGGCGACACGCACCGCCTGCGCGCTCAGCCGCTCCACGGTGACGGTCCGGATCGCTTCGCGCAGCCGGTCGAGCCCGGCCTCGCGCCAACGCTGCGCCAGCCGCTCCTCGCTCGAGTCGTTCAGGTCGTTGTCGGTCGGCGCGCGCCACAGCGCCAGCCGCGGCCCACCCTTGAGCACGTGGCGGCCATGGTGCTGCCAGGCGATGCGGCCGGTGCGGCGGCTGATGGCCACGGACCAGTCGGCCCCACGCAACTCGACCACTGCGCCGAGGTCCTCGACCTCCACCGCCGGCATGCCGGCCGTCGTAAGCACCGGCGCCGCCGCGGCAATCGGCAGCGCGAGCTGCGCCCAGGCCACTTCATGCCCAGCCTCGGCCCACGGCGCGGCTTCGGCCAGCGCAAAGCTGAGCTCCAGGTGATAGACAACGCCCGGCTCGGGCTGCGGCCGCTGCAGGGGGATGCGCACGAGGCCGCGCTCGCCGGGTGCGAGCGGCGGCGCCGGCCGCGTGCCCCGCTCGATGGCGCGCCCGTCGGCCAACACCGCCCAGTGGATGGCCAGGTGGCCGAGGCTCAGGAAATCGTAGCGGTTCTCGACCTCCACCAGCCCCGCGGCCGCGTCCACCGCCCGCACGCGCACCGGCTCGAGCACCTTCTTGTGCTCCCAATAGCAGGGGTGCGGCGTGCGGTCGGGCCAGACCAGGCCATTGATGCAAAAGTCGCCGTCGTGGCGCGCCTCGCCGAAATCGCCGCCATAGGCGTACCATGGGCGGCCGCTGGGCGTGTGCTGCAGCAGGCCCTGGTCCACCCAATCCCACACAAAGCCGCCGCTGCAGCGCGGGTGCGCCTCGATGAACTCCCAGTACTCCTTGAGGTTGCCCGGCGAGTTGCCCATGGCGTGGGCGTACTCGCACATGAGGAGCGGGCGCGCCTCGCCTGGCGCCTCGGCCAGCTCGACGAGACTGGTGCGCACTCTGCCGGCGTCGGCGAGCGCGGCGACGGGCGGCTCCAGGCGCGGGTACATCACGCTAACGATGTCGACCGCCGGCGCGTCGCCGGCCGGCTCGTAGTGGATGGGCCGCGTCGCGTCGTGGGCGCGCACCCAGGCCGCCGCATCGTCGATGTTGGGGCCATAGCCCGACTCGTTGCCCAGCGACCAGATGATGACCGAGGGGTGGTTCCTGTCGCGCTGCACCATGCGCGCCACGCGCTCCACGCAGGCCTCGCGCCACAGCGGGTCGCGGGCCGCCTCGCCCCACAGACCGTGCGCCTCCTGGTTGGCTTCGTCGATGACATAGAGCCCGTAGCGGTCACAGAGGTCGTACCAGCGTGGGTCGTTGGGATAGTGCGAGGTGCGCACGGCGTTGATGTTGCCCTGTTTCATCAGCCTGATGTCGTGCTCCATCGACTCGACGCTGACGACGTGGCCGCGCTCGGCGTCGTGCTCGTGGCGGTTGACGCCGCGCAGCAGCGCCGGCGCGCCGTTGACCAGCAAACGCCCGCTGCGGATCTCGACCCGGCGAAAGCCGACGTTGCAGCGCTCGACCTCCAGCACCTGGCCGCCGGGGGCCTTGAGCGTGAGCAGCAGCGTGTACAGGGAGGGGTCCTCGGCTGACCACAGGTGCGGGCCGGGCACAGCGCGCGCGAGCGCCACGGCCGCCTCGCCCTCTTGCGAGGCCGGCACGTCGCCACTCACAGGCTCGGCCCACAGCGCCGCGCCCTCGTCGTCGTAGAGCATGGCCTCGACGCGGCAGCCCGCCGGCAGCGGCCCGGTGTCGCTGCGCACCCGCGCCGTGACTTTAAGCGTCGCGTCAGTGTACCCCCCGTCCAGGCCGGTCACGACAACAAAATCCCACAGGTGCAGCGGCGGCATGGCCATGAGGGAGACGTCGCGGAAGATGCCCGAAAGCCGCCACATGTCCTGGTCTTCGAGCCAACTGCCGTCGCACCAGCGGTAGACGCGCACGGCCAACAGGTTGTCGCCCGGCCGCACGTAGGGCGTGATGTCGAACTCGGCCGGCAGCCGCGAGTCCTGGCTGTAGCCCACCGCGTGGCCGTTGACCCAGACGTGGCAAGCGGAATCGACCCCGTCGAAGACGAGCAGGATACGCCGCCCCGCCCACGCCGCCGGGACCTCGAGGCGGCAGCGGTACGAGCCGGTGGGGTTGTCATCGTGGGGCACGTGCGGATAGTCGTCGGGGTCAAAGGGGTACTGGACGTTGACGTAGATGGGCCGGTCGTAGCCCTGGAGCTGCCAGTTGCCCGGCACGGCGATATCGTCCCAGCCGGAGTCGTCGAGCGCCGGTTCGGCAAGATCGGCCGGCGCCGTGGCTGGGTTGGGGGCGTAGCGGAACTTCCAGGTGCCGTTCAGCAGCCTGAACCAGGGCGAGGCCGTGCGCTCGCCCACCAGCGCCACCCGTGCGTCGGAGTAGGGCACCAGCGTAGCGTGGCCGGGCTCCTTGTTGCGGCCCAAGATAGCGGGGTTATCCCAATCAGGCAACGTCTCTGCGCGGGGCATCGCTTCCTCCGTACACACATGCAGCGGATAGCGGTCGCCGTGCATAGTACCCCATTTCCGCCGGGCGCGCCAATTGCCAGTATGCTTTCAGTGGGTTTTATGGAGGTGGGTCGGCTCCGCCCGCAGCCCGCGGGCGGAGCCGACCCACCTCCATAAAACCCACTGAAGAGAGAAGGAGAAGCACGACGGCGCAGCCTGTTGGTACAGGCTGCGCCGTCGTGTGGGAAGAAGGCGGGAGTGGATGGGAGTCGAACCCACCAGGGACGCCTCTACAGCGCCCCTCAGACGGTTTTGAAGACCGCGGAGCCCACCAGGACTCAACCACCCCCGAACGCCCTTGGAGGATACGCGATTCCGCCTGCCAGGTCAAATCGCGCTGTGACGCGGGCAGTCGACAGACCCGTTTGTAGTGCGGGAGAGCGGGCGCGCGGGCAGCCTCTTCGAGGCTGCCCGCGCGCCCGCTCTCCCGCACTACAAGCATTGGGCGGCGCCCTCGTGGCACACTCCTTGCGGCAAAGCCAACGCAGAAGGCATCTCCTGTCTTGGCTGGAGATTGCTTCGCTGCGGCTCGCAATGACAGGTCAAGGTTCTGTGCTGGACACAGGGTTCCGAGACCCAGGGGCACTCGCTATGACAAGCTTCTCAGCAGAGGAGGTTCCATGGCCCAGGTACAGTTCATTCTCAACTCGGGCGCCGAGATCGACGGCGTGATCCAGGGAGATCCGGGGCACGTGGCCACCCAGATCTCCGAGGCCATGACCGGTTCGCGGCCGGTGATCGTCTATGGCCTGCCCGAGCTCGAGCTCAGCAGCATCAACATCGTCAACCCCCTGGCCATCGCTGCGGTCCGCGTGGTCGAGGGAGAGGCCATCCCCGCCCGCTAACCTGCACAGGAGTCTGGCAAACCTGACAGGTCTTCGAAGGCCTGTCAGGTTTGCCGCCACACCGCGCGCAAACCCCCTCCTGAGCATTTGTCAGCGCTTGGCCCCTGTGCTACACTCTCTTCACTCTGTGCCCAACCGCTCCCCGCTGAGCAGGAGCTATGCCTTGACGCTGGTACACACGCTGCAACGCGCCCTGATGCGCGGCAGGCTATGGTACGTGCTCGTCGCCCTGGCCGTGTGCCTCGTGGTCGGCGCCGCGGGCGGGGCCGCTGTCGCCCTGCTGACCCCGGTCTACGCGGCTGCGCTGGCTGTGGGCACGGCCGGGGGCCTGCTGATGCTGCGCAGCCGTCGCTTTACCCTGGCGGTCATCGTCGCCATTATCTGCCTCTTGCCCTTCGCCAGCCTGCCGCTGAATGTGGGCTTTTCGCCCACATTCCTCAATCTGGCGCTGGGCGTCATCTTTTTCGTCTGGGCGGTGCGCGCGGCCACCGGTCGCCAGGAGCCTTGGGCGTCGTCGCCCGTTTCGCCCGCCGTGGCCGTCTTTCTGCTGTTGACGTTCGGCACCTTCATTGCCGGCCTGAGCCACGCCGCGCTCAGCGCCACCTCACTGCGCCAGTTCATCGAGATCCCGCTGGGCATCGCAATCTTTTTCGCCTTACTGAACAACGTGCGCACCAAGAAGGATGTGGAGCAGCTCACCCTCTGGCTCATCCTGGGCGGTACAGCCGCGGCGGCCATCGGCATCGTGCTCTACTTTGTCCCCCAATCGCTCGCCATCCGCCTGCTCTCGGCGCTGGGCCGCTTCCGCTACCCGTCGGGTGCTGGCGTGCTGCGCTTCGTCGAAGACAACCCCGGCCTCCCCATGCGCGCCATCTCTACCTCGGTGGACCCCAATGTCCTCGGCGCACTGCTCGTGCTGACCATGGGCCTCACCGCGCCGCACCTGGTAGCCTCGCGGCCCTTTGTTAGG
>ERZ795058.6254-NODE-6254-length-10373-cov-7.166505_pt1 | contig 10373 bp, 8 predicted proteins | sample MGYA00375142_ERZ795058 | MGnify/ENA primary metagenome ERZ795058 (study PRJEB30187, sample SAMN05720210) | activated sludge metagenome | isolation source: anaerobic digester from wastewater treatment plant | place: Japan | collected 2015-04-20 ...
ACTTAAGAATTCAACAAATCACTGAAACTTTGGAGGGTTAAAAGCCCTCTTTTTTTCATAACTTTGCTCGACAAAAAAAGATAAAATATGTATAATAGTAGTATAGGGAAAAGGATAGGCATATGGAGTATAAAAAAAGTGCGTTTCTAGAATATCTAAAAGCAAAACATCATAAAATCTACGAAAAGGAAATCAGGGAGTTTTTCCTTGAAAATAGTGATATTGTAATTGATTCTATTGAAAATTCAAATTATCTAAGGGACATTGAAATAGAAAACCTTGACTATAAAACCGTATGTATTGATGATGGTCCAGAAGATACAATCTATTTTGATGTAGCAATTGATGTAGAATATTTAGCAACTGTAAGTCTTGGTAAATATCATGATGAAAGAACTATTGGACGCAGAAAATGGGTTTTAGCTTGTTGTAAAGGCGATTTATCAAAAAGGTTAAGAGATATAGAGATAATTGGTGTTGAAGAATTTTCAAAAGCCAAACCAAAGAAACCGTTATCCGGTGATCTAGTTCCAATAATTTATAGGAACGAGTTTAGTAAATACGCTGAGGAAATTCTTAAAAAGTATTATCCAGAAGCAATAAAATCTACATCAGCTGTTGATATTGAGGAACTAGCTCGTAGAATGGGACTAACAATACACTATAAAAAAATATCAGAGGAAAATTCGGTATTTGGACTTCTGTTTTTTACAGATGGAGCAACCACTCTATATAGTAAAAAAGAAAAGATATGGAAAAATTATCGAGTTAAAGCAAACACAATCATTGTAGATAAGGGTGTCAATTTTCTATACAGTTTCGGTACCTACAAACTTACAATTGCACACGAATGTGTACATTTTGCGCTGCATAGAAAATCTTTTCTCTTCTCTCGATTATTCCATCAAAATTTAAAGATAATTGAATGTGAAGTTAATGGAGGAATTAAAGGAATTAATACTGGTGCAAGAGAGATGTGGATGGAAGTTCAAGCAAATGGAATTGCACCCTATTTACTAATACCAACTGAATCTTTTACTCAAAAAGTTAAAGAATTAACCGATAAGTATCAATGTCAAAACAATACAGATTTACTTAATAAAATTACTTTTATCATAGACGAATTAGCAGAACACTATGGAGTCACAAGGGACGCCATTAGAAAAAGACTAACTGATATTGGGTATGAGGAAGCCTCAGGAGCTTTTAATTTTGTTGATGGTCAATATATTAGACCATATAGGTATCCTAAACAGGCATTAAAAGACTTGAAAGTTTACTCCATACCTGCAGAAGAATTAAAATTTTTGATGATGTCAAGTATTAAACTAAGGGAGTCGATTAAATCAGGTCACTATATCTATGTTGAATCCCATTTAGTTTTGAATCATCCAAAATACATTGAAAAGAACTTGCTCGGTCATTTGCAACTTACCGATTATGCACGTGAAAATATTGATGAATGTTGTATTGCTTTTCGAATTGAGTATAAAAATAAGAACATTATATTAAATGACTATTATGCGATATGCTATTTAAATCATAATATAAAGACTGAATTTGAATATGGTATAGTCTTCAAGAACGATTATGAAAATGCAGATGAAAAGATTAAAAACGAAGTATATAAAAAAGCCCTCAATGAAGAGCAAGAACTGTTTTTAGTAATGAATCAAAGTTTTACTGATTGTCTTAAGAAAGTAAAAGAGTGGCGTGGTGTCAGTTATCAATGGATTGCAGATAAGATACGCATGGATGTAAGAACGATCGAGAGAACATTTAATGGATTAACTGAACCGACAATAAAAACCTTATGTGCTATACTTCTTGCATTAAAAACGCCATATAAAATATCAGAACACATAATTAATCTATCCCCAAATCAGTTTAATTTTCAGATTGAAGAGCATTGGAATTTAAACCAACTTTTAATGGTAAACAACAAAATGGAAATGGGTCAAATATTTTCTGAAGCAGAAAAACTAAATATTCACCTTTAATACCGGCACGCTGTGTCGGTATCATTAGAGCAGAAATGCTCTTTTTTTATTTGTAATACTCCAAAAAGGCTAAAAAATTAGTTATTTTACTAGTTTTTTAGCCTTTTTTTTATTAATAATACCGACACAAAATGTCAATTCAAAAATGAATCTTAATGTAGTAACATACTTATAGAAAGAATTTTTCTTTCAAACAATTTAATCTCTAGCTAAATATGGCGCCATGAAGCGATGGGATGCATAGAAAGATAGTTAACAAGGTTATAGGCCTTCTATAGCTTAGTTACTTTATTTCTATTGTAAGCCCCTTTTTGGCGTCACTTTTTTTGACTTATTTTCATGGTTTACTTTGAATATAGTAAAAACTAACTTTCCTTGTATCCTTTCGCAATTTTGTAAAAAAACGAAAGGATGAAAAAACAATGACAATTAAAATGATCTATCGAAATGGAAAAAACTATTCAATCGACTTTATTGAAATCAGTGATGATGAAGCGGAACAATGGGTTACCTATGATTTTGAAAAACGCTTAAGTGAAGCACCTGATGAAGAAAAGTCACAAATTTGCAAACGCACTCCTCAAGAAATAGCTGATGAATTTAATCGCCAAGAGGAAAGATTCAATAAGGATGAAATGCGTAAGCGTGCTAAAACAGTAAGAACTGTTAAAGACAAAGATGGCAACAGTATCAACTCGCTTGATTTAACTCCTGATAAGGACACTTTGTCACCACTTGAAATGTTTTTGAATAATGAAAAAAGCAAACAACTTCAAGATGCTAAAGAACTTCTTTACTCCCATCTTACCTCAACCCAAATTAGAAGGTTTGAAATGAAGTTGAGCGGTATGAGTTTAAGAGAGATTGCTGATGCAGAAGGTGTGAACTTTAAGTCTGTCAATGATTCAATTGAACAAGTCAAAGTAAAAATTAATAAAATCTTTTCTAAAAACACCCCACAAAACCACCTCTAAATGTCCATTGTAGTGTAAGGACTTAAAAAAATATGGAGGTGAAAGCAATTAATCAGAAAATGAAAATCAAGGTGTCAAATACACCAATTAACGATGGTATTGTTTCCTGCAAGAAAGTGAAAATCCGTGAACGCCTTTTAAACAAGTTATTTGGACCAGTTCGAAAAGTAACTATTATTGTTCCAGGAGACAGTGTAAAAGAAATTAGTATTATTGAAAAACCTGACAAGAAAGGAGAGAAGGATAAATTTGAGCAAACTGAATAGCCTGTCAATCATCATTCAAGAACTCCGTGATACTGCGTCAAACCTATCCAAGCTTGCAGATGACTTAGAACATGAGTTTTCGTCAAAACCAGTTGAAAAGAAAGTAAGCCTTGAAGACGTAAGAGCAGTTCTAGCAGAAAAATCACGAAATGGATTAACTAAGGAAGTTCGAGAACTACTTCTAAACTTTGGTGTAAATAAATTATCTGAAGTTGATCCAAAAGACTATCCTGCTATTTTATCTGAAGCTGAAAGGCTAACAAATGCCAAGTAACGGACACGCTTTATTAAGTGCATCAAGTTCGCATCGCTGGCTTAATTGCCCGCGGTCTGTGACTTTAATTGAATCAACTGAAGACAAGCAGTCCGAGTTTGCCTTAGAAGGAAGCGAGGCACACTTACTTTGTGAATTTCGCTTGCGTCAAGCTTTAGGAATTGATGCCGAAAACCCAATTCCAAGACTTACTCAATACAGTAACGAGATGGAAGATTATGCAAATGAGTACGTTTCATACATCCTAGAACTGATTGAGGAAGTAAGCAAGACTTGTAAAGATCCAGTTTACTTAATTGAACAGCGAGTAGATTATTCAAGATTTGTTGAGGATGGTTTTGGAACTGCTGACTTTATTTTGATTGCGGATGGGTCTATTTGGATCGTAGACTTCAAGTATGGTCGTGGTATTAAGGTTGAAGCGAAAGAAAACTCTCAGATGATGATTTATGCACTCGGAGCATTAGAGCTTTTCGACTTGATCTATGACATTGAGAATGTGAACATGACAATCTTCCAACCACGAATTGGTAACATCAGCACTTCATCCATGACAAAAACTGCTCTTTATGACTGGGCTGAAAATGTCTTAATTCCTACAGCCCAACTTGCACTTGAAGGAAATGGTGAATTTAAAGCAGGCAGTTGGTGCCAGTTTTGTAAACTTAAGACAACTTGTAGAAAAAGAATGGAAGAAAACATGAAGTTAGCGAAGTTGGACTTTACTGAACCACCTCTTTTAACTGATGATGAGATTGAGGAGGTCTTAATTCGTATTGATGAACTGGTCTTATGGGCAGACTCGGTTAAAGACTACGCTTTAAAGGAAGCACTTAAAGGCAAAATATGGTCCCAATTTAAACTGGTCGAAGGAAAGTCAAATCGCAAGTTCACAGATGAAACAAAAATTGCAGAAGTCGTACACCAAGCAGGTTTTGATCCGTTTGAAAAAAGACTACTTGGAATTACTGATATGCAAAAGTTACTCGGAAAAAGCAAATTTGAAGAATTACTTAGTCCTTACATCATTAAACCTCAAGGGAAGCCTACTCTCGTTCCCTTGAGTGATAAAAGAGAGCCATTAAAAATTATGACAATTCAGGAGGAATTTAAAAATGTCAACTAATCCAACAAAAGTTATTACAGGTAAAGATACCAGATGGAGTTATGCAAATGTATGGGAACCAAAGTCAATCAATGGAAGTACTCCAAAGTACTCGGTTTCCCTTATCATTCCAAAAAGTGACAAAGTCACAATTGAGAAAATCAAAAAAGCAATTGAGGCCGCTTACCGTGAAGGTGAAGCTAAGTTGAAGGGTAATAGCAAAACTCTTCCACCACTAAGTGCCATAAAAACACCACTACGTGATGGTGATTTAGAAAGACCAGATGATCCAACCTATGCCAACAGTTACTTTATCAATGCAAACTCTGCGACTGCGCCAGGTATTGTGGATATAGACCTAAATCCAATTTTAAATAGATCGGAAGTATACTCAGGCGTTTATGGCCGTGCATCAGTTTCATTTTATGCCTTTAACTCCAATGGGAACAGGGGCATCGCATGTGGCTTAGGAAATCTCCAAAAGATCCGTGATGGTGAACCTCTAGGTTCGAAAGCAAGTGCTGAAGATGACTTTGCTTCACTCGAAGACAATGACTTCCTCTCCTAAGACACTAAGCATCGACATTGAAACATACAGTAGTTTAGACCTTTCCAAGTGTGGTGTGTATAAGTACGTTGAAGCAAGTGATTTCGAAGTATTACTCTTTAGTTTCTCTCTAGATGAGGGGGATGTAGTGGTGGTAGATCTAGCTAATGGTGAACATCTACCACCAGCCATCTTGGCAGCTTTGATTGACGATAACGTGATTAAATATGCATTCAACGCTAACTTTGAGCGTGTTTGCTTGTCACGTTTTTTAGGTATGCCTTGTGGCACCTATCTGAACCCACAATCTTGGCGATGCACGATGGTCTGGAGTGCTTATCTTGGACTGCCACTATCCTTAAAAGGAGTTGGTGCCGTTTTAAATCTAGATAAGCAAAAGATGGATGAAGGAAAAGATCTTATAAGGCATTTTGCTAAACCAAGTGTTAATAGGTCCGGTGAAAAGTGGGAACTATTCAAAACTTACAACAAGCGTGATGTTGAGGTGGAAATGCTCATCCAGAAACGCTTGTCAAAGTTCCCTGTTCCAGACTTCTTATGGGAAGAGTACTGTTTAGATCAAATAATAAATGATCGAGGTGTATTACTCGATTTAAGACTGGTTGATTCAGCTATTGAACTTGATGAGCGAGTGCGTAATGAGTTAATGGTGACACTTCAAACATTAACAAACCTCAAAAACCCAAATTCTGTAAAGCAGTTAAGCACATGGCTTAAAGATAATGGGGTTAAAACTCAGTCGCTTGGTAAAAAAGATGTTCAAAAATTAAGGGATGAATCCGTTGGTAGAATCAGTGAGGTTCTATCTTTAAGACTTCAACTGTCGAAGTCATCTATCAAGAAATATCAAGCAATGAAAAATGTTGTGTGCTTAGATGGTCGGGCTCGTGGTATGTTTCAATTTTATGGTGCAAATAGAACAGGCAGATGGGCGGGGAGATTAATACAGGTTCAAAACCTCTATCAAAACCATTTAGATGATTTGGAAGTTGCTAGAAACTTAGTAATTGAAAAAAACGAACTTGCACTTGATTTACTATTTGATAATATCCCTGACACCTTATCACAACTGATTAGGACCTCCTTTATTCCACGTAGCGGTTACAAATTTATCGTTTCCGACTTTTCTGCGATTGAAGCAAGAGTGATAGCGTGGTATGCAGGTGAGACTTGGCGACTTGAGGCTTTCAGGAAAGGTGAGGACATCTACTGTGCATCAGCTTCTAAGATGTTTGGTGTACCGGTTGTAAAGCATGGAGTAAATGGTCATCTTAGGCAAAAAGGTAAACAGGCTGAACTTGCCTGTATTGCTGAAGGTCAACTAGTTCTAACAAATAAAGGACTTATTCCCATAGAAAAAGTTACTATACAGCACCAACTATGGGATGGAGAACGCTTTGTCAAGCACGATGGTGTTATCTATAAAGGCGTAAAGGAGGTAATTACTTATGAAGGACTTACTGCAACCAAAGACCACCTTGTCTGGAGCGAAGGAAAATCAGAGCCAGTACAATTTGAAGCAGCCATCAAAAGCAAGTCACATCTCCTACAAACCGGAAATGGTAGGTCAACAATTCGGATGGGTGAAAATCATCAGTCCCGAAAAAAGGTGGTCAGCAAAATGGAATCACTGCAAAGTTCTTACGCAATGTCAAGGTTGTGGAAAGATAAAGTGGACGGAACTAAACAATTTACAAAGAAAAATATCAAAAGGTTGTCAAAGTTGTTCACAACCAAGAACGATACCAAAGTGGTTGGATCGAAGATTAACAGCCGCAAAACAAAGATGCGAAAACCCAAAGGTGAAAAATTATGCTCAATATGGTGGAAGGGGGATAAAATTCAACTTTTCCTCAATCAAGAGTGCAGGACTATGGATTTTGAAAAATGTAGAAAATGTACACAAGGATTTGGAGATGGACAGAATAGACAACAATGGAAATTACGAGGAGGGCAATATCCGCTTTGTTCCAAGAATTGTAAATCAAGCAAACAGAAGGATATCAGTTATTCCAAATTTCCAACAAAAAGAATGGCCTTATACAAGAGGTGTTATTACTCGGATGTTTTCAAAGGGAATGAAAAGAGAAGAAATAATCAAGCAAGCAGAGATGGCAGTTGCATTAAAAAGAAAGAACTGGAAATTAATCCAAGCAAGGCTAGAGTTTATGACATATTGAATGTGGGTAGTAATAACCGGTTTACTGTTTCAAATGTTTTAGTCCACAATTGTGGCTATGGCGGATCAGTAGGAGCATTAAAGGCAATGGGTGCTATTGAGATGGGGTTAAGTGAAGATGAACTTGAACCACTTGTCAAAATGTGGAGACTATCCAATCCATCAATCGTTAACTTCTGGTGGGAGGTTCATCAAGCTGCTCTACAAGCCATTAGGGAAAAAGTACCAACCAGAATACATGGACTTAAGTTTCAGTACCTTAGTGGTCTTCTACAAATTACTCTTCCATCAGGTAGAGTCTTAAGCTACGTCAAACCAAGAATTGAACTCAATCAATATGGCACCGAGTCAATCACCTATGAAGGAATTGATGCGACTAAGAAATGGAGTCGGCTTGAAACATATGGACCAAAACTTGTCGAAAACATCGTCCAAGCTACTGCTCGTGATATCCTGGCTTTTGCCATGATGAACTTAAAGGATTATGAAATCGTCATGCACATCCATGATGAAGTTGTGATGGAACTTCCGCTCAATGCAACACTTGAGATAGTTACTAACATCATGAGTCAAACACCTTCATGGGCTAAAGGTTTAATTCTAAATGCCGATGCATACGAAACACCATTTTATCGAAAGGAGTGATTAACATACGTAAATTAATGATAGCGATAGGGAATAGTCGAAAAGCAAAAAAGTGGTTTAATGAGTCCTACACCTTTACCGAACTATGTAAGAGGTTATCCTCAACCCTATATACCGCAGAATCAATGGAAGAATATGAAAAAATGACAAAGGATGAGCGTGGTGAAATAAAGGATAAAGGTGGTTTTGTAGGTGGTGCCGTTAGCTCTAATAGAAGAACTAAGGAAACGATTCGCTTTCGTTCCTTGCTTACATTAGATGTTGATGATGCCAAACGAGACTTTTTGGATGACTATAAAGCAAAGTGCAAGTATGCCTCTTGTGTCTATTCCACGCATAGCCATAAACCATCTAGACCAAGACTTCGTATCATCATTCCACTAACAAGGGATATCAATCCGGATGAGTTTACGGCGATTAGTCGGCTTTATGCCGCCGCATGGGGAATTGAACAGTTTGACCCTTGCTCGTACCAAATTCAACAATTGATGTACTGGCCAACAACGCCTAAAAATGGGGAGTTTATCTTTGAAGTGATCGAAGGTGATTGGTTAGACCCCGATGCCTTCTTACAAAACTATCCCTCCTGGAAAGACTATTCCACCTTGCCAGCGAATGCAAAAGAAGCATTGAATAAAAAGCAACAAGATCCTCTTTTAAAGGATGGGATTGTAGGAGCGTTTTGTCGAACCTACTCAATCACGAGAGCCATTGAAACCTATCTTGCGGATGTCTATGAACCATCACAGATCGAGGGTCGATATGACTATATCCCGGCTCAGTCAACCGCTGGTGTCGTCTTGTATGATGATAAATTTGCTTACTCGCATCATGCCTCAGATCCGGCTTCTGGAATGCTACTTAACGCCTTTGATTTGGTCCGAATCCATAAGTTTGGGGACGGGGAAACCTCGTTTCATGACATGTATGATTTAGCTAGAAACGATGGGGAGGTAAGAATTCAACTGACCAACGATCGGTTAGATGAGGCTAGAACCGAGTTCGATGATTGGAAAAAAGGACTTACCTACATGAAGAAAAGTACGCTCCTTGAAAATACGACCGCCAATCTGCTTCTCATCTTAAATAACGATCCAGACTTTAAAGGCTTTGCCTACAATGAATTTGCCAACCGGGTGGAAGTCATTGGTGATCTACCTTGGGGAAGATCTCCTGGCAATAAGTTCTGGCGGGATGTTGATAGCGATCAATTAAAAGCCATCATCGATGCTCGCTATTTACCTTTCTCAAGTCGAAACCATGATGTTGCCTTTAATAAGGTTGCTGATGACCGGCGTTTCCATCCGATCCGGGATTACCTAGACGGTTTACCTGCATGGGACAAAGTGCCAAGAGTTGAAACCTTATTCATTAATTACCTGGATGCGGATGACACCCCTTACGTTCGGACCATTACCAGGAAGGCTTTTGCCGCTGCCGTTGCTCGAATCTATCAACCAGGCATCAAGTTTGACAATGTCCTTGTCCTAGACGGAAAACAGGGGATTGGCAAGAGCACCATCGTAAAAGACCTGGTAACCCCGGAATACTACTCGGAAACTTTGACCCTAACCGATATGGACGATAAGTCGAGTGCTGAAAAGATCCAAGGTTTCTGGGTTGTTGAAATTGGCGAACTAGCGGGAATGAAAAAAGCTGAAATAGAAAAGGTTAAAGCCTTTATCTCCACAACCGATGATAAGTATCGTCCCAGCTACGGACGAGTTGTGGAAAGCCATCCAAGACAGTGCATCATCATAGCGACGGTCAACGGTGATAGAGGCTACCTTCGTGACATAACGGGGAACCGGAGGTTTTGGATTATAAAGGTCAATCAGGAGGAGCAACTTCTTAAATGGAACTTCACGAAAGAAGACCGTGACCAATTCTGGGCCGAGGCTAAAGAAATCTATCGTAAGGGAGAAAAGCTGTACCTAGAAGGTGAGATTCTAGCTGAATCGGAGAAGGCCCAAATGAAGGCTATGGAGGTAGATGAACGAAAAGGTATGGTGGAAGAGTACCTGAATGTCATGTTACCTGACAACTGGGACGGAATGGATTTATATAAAAGACGGAGTTATCTAGCAAAAGATGATCTACTTTCTCCAACCAAAGAGGGAACTGTTCAGAGAATGACGGTTTCAAATGCTGAAATTTGGTGTGAGTGTTTTGGTAAAAGTCTGTCTGAACTAAAACCTTCCGATAGTTATGCGATAGCAGCCCTTATGTCCCAAATTCCTGAATGGGAAAGGACAAGTCAAAGTAAGCGTATCCCTATCTACGGTAAGCAACGATTATATTCTAGATGGAACAACAAGTAGGAACAGAACAAGATTTATCCTTATATTATAAATACTACTAC
>ERZ795058.6265-NODE-6265-length-10356-cov-8.005533_pt1 | contig 10356 bp, 10 predicted proteins | sample MGYA00375142_ERZ795058 | MGnify/ENA primary metagenome ERZ795058 (study PRJEB30187, sample SAMN05720210) | activated sludge metagenome | isolation source: anaerobic digester from wastewater treatment plant | place: Japan | collected 2015-04-20 ...
AAAATGTCTTTTCCAAAAAGAGCTTATTATCATGAGCCAGGTTTCTCTCATCTTTTAGGTTATACTAGTGCTCCAGCTAAAGATTCTGCTGGTTTTTATTGGCAGGATCGTTTTATTGGTAAAGACGGAGTTGAAAAATATTATGATGAAAAATTAACTGGTCAAAATGGCGTTAAAATAACTGAAACAGATGCTGTTGGAAAAGTTCAGTCTGAGAATATTGTTCTATTGCCAATAGAAGGGGAAGACATAATTCTCACCATTGATAGTCGTATTCAAAAAGAGATGTATAAAGCCATATCAGAAATGGCACACAATGTCTCTTTCCAAGGAGGGTCGGGTCTTATTATGGATATTCAGAACGGAGAATTATTATCAATCGTTAATTATCCAGAATATGATAGTAATATTTTATCTGAAGGGAAAGATAGGGAGAAAATAAATTCTTTTTTAGATGATAAGGGTAAGGTTTTCTTGAACAGGTCAATCTCGGGATTATATAGCCCTGGCTCAATTGTTAAACCATTTTTAGCATATGGCGCCCTAGAAGAAGAAATCATTACTCCAGAAAAAGAGATTTTAGCCAATGGGACAATATCAATTCCCAATCCTTATTATCCAGAACTGAAATCCGTCTTTAAGGACCATGGTATTTTTGGCTATGTAGATATGAGAAAAGCCATTTCAGTTTCTTCCGATATCTATTTTTACGAGATTGGTGGTGGCTTTGAGGACCAACAAGGTTTGGGAATATTAAAAATTGATGAATATTCTAAAATGTTTGGCATTGGCTTAAAGACCGGCATAGACATAAAGGGGGAACAGGCTGGACTAATTCCAGATCCAGAGTGGAAAGCTAGAGTTTTTGATGGAGATCCTTGGAGGGTGGGAGATACATACAATACAGCTATCGGTCAGTATGGATTTCAAGTTACACCGATTCAAATGGTTAAGGCGGTTGCTGGTTTGGCCAATAAAGGAAAATTATTTACTCCCCATATCTTAAAAGATGACAATAAAAAAGTTTTACCCGAAGAAGAATTATTGCTAGATGAAGATAAGCTTAAGGTTATATTTGAAGGGATGAGAATGGCCGTTACGGAGGGAACTTGTTTAGCCCTAAATACTCCCGAGGTGGAGGTGTCCGCAAAATCTGGAACGGCTCAGGTTGGATTCGGCAATACTAATACAAACTCATGGATTATAGGTTTTTTCCCTTATCAAAAACCTCGTTATGCTTTTGCTCTTGTTATGGAAAGGGGGCCAAAATCAGCTTCGGGAAACGCAACTTGGGTGATGAGACAGGTTATAGACTTCATGGTAAAAGAGACTCCAGAATACTTTGACTAAAATTAATAAATAAGCTAATATAGACTGACTATGGAAGAAATTAATTACATGACAGAAGGTAAAAAGAAGGAATTAGAGGGTGAGCTTGATTTCCTTAAAACCTTTAAAAGAAAAGAAATAGTTGAAGCCCTAGAGGCCGCTAAAGCCTTGGGTGATTTATCCGAGAACTCTGAATACCATGAAGCTAGAGATGAACAGGGCAGGACAGAGGATAGAATAAGAGAAATAGAAAATTTATTAAAAACTGCAGTTATTGTTAAAAAACATTCTAGCTCACAAGTAGAAGTTGGAGTTTCGGTTAAAGTAAAAAAAGCTGGAGATAAAGAAGAAATTATCTACCACATCGTTGGATCTCAAGAATCAGATATGTCCTCAAATAAAATATCACACAGGTCTCCACTTGGTCAGGCTTTAATGGGTAAGAAAAAGGGTGAAGAGTTTAATCTAAAAACACCTAAAGGGCTGGTCAAATACACTCTAATTGATATACAATAGAGTTATGGCATCACTAGAAGAATTACGCAATGTGCGATTAAATAAAATAGAAATACTTAAAGAAGCCCAGATGGATCCTTATCCAGCCTCGGTGCCTTTTGATTATTCAATAAAAGAAATTAAAAATAAATTTACCGACCTCAAAGAAAGTCTAGCTGAAAAAAATATTTCAACTTCGGGCCGAGTTATGGTAATTCGCGGGCAAGGCTCAATCCTTTTTATCGTCTTACAATCAGCCGGATTTCGGATGCAAGCTGTTTTGAAAAAAGGGGAATTAGAAGATCGGCTTTTTAATTTATTTAATGATACAGTAGATTGCGGGGATTATATCTCAGTCTCAGGTTCTTTGTTTGTGACTACTCGAGGTGAAGAGAGTATTTTAATAAAAGATTGGGTTATGGCCTCAAAGGCGCTATTACCGTTGCCGGATAAATGGTGTGGCATCCAAGATCAAGAAGAAATCGGGCGGAAAAGATATTTAGATATTCTAATGAACGAAGGATCATATCAAAGATTTGAAATTCGCTCTAAGCTGATTCAAGCTATCCGTAAGTTTTTTGACGACAAGGGCTTTATGGAAATAGAGACGCCTGTTTTACAAAATCAGGCAGGTGGAGCGATGGCTAGGGTATTTGAAACACATCACAATGATTATGATATGCCGATGGTTTTAAGAATTGCTTTGGAGTTAGAACACAAGAAAATTATGGCCGGTGGTTATGAGAGAGTTTATGAAATAGGTAAAAACTTTAGAAATGAAGGCTCAGATCCGACTCACCTCCAAGAGTTTACGATGATAGAATGGTATGCCGCTTATCAAACGCTAGAAACTAATATGCTCTGGACTGAAGAGCTTATCAAATCTTTAGCCGAAAAAATTATAGGTAAAACAACCTTCATCGTTTACGACAAAGATGGTAGCGGAGTGGAAGTCGATTTTAATGGTTCGTGGCCTAGAGTATCGTTTGGTGATTTATTAAAAGAAAATGCTGGTATTGATATAAAGACCATAACAGAAGAAGAAGCTAGAAAAGAAGCTATTAAGTGGGGAATGGAAAAATCAGAAGCAGGTAAGGCTGGTAGGGGTAATTTACTAGATTTTATCTATAAGAAATCTTCTCGTCCTAAAATTATCAACCCTACATTTGTGATAGATTTTCCTGGAGAATTAAAACCTCTTGCTCAACAGGACAAAGAACAAGGTACAGCCAAGGTGGCACAACTTATTGTTGGTGGGGCAGAGATCACTAATCAATATGCTGAATTAATAAACCCCCTAGCTCAAAGAGAGCTTTTAATTGCACAAACTAAAGCAAGGGAACAAGGAGATGAGGAGGCTATGGAAATAGATGAAGAATTTTTATCAGCTATGGAACATGGAATGCCACCGATGACTGGATTTGGTATGGGGATTGATAGACTGGTGGCAATCTTGACTGAACAAAGAAATTTAAGAGATGTCATATTTTTCCCAATAATGCACCCCCGAGAATAAAAAATATTTTTTAAAAAACCGCCTTATGGCGGTTTTTTAGTTATCCACAGTTTTAGGTGGGATGACCTATTTGTCTTGTGGGTTAAAGTGGTCTATAATAATAATTAAGTGGGATGAAGTGGGGAAGAATAAAAACATCCTACTTTTATAAACATGCTAATCGGAGAATACATACATACACTAGATGATAAAAATAGAATCTCTTTGCCAGTTAAGTTTAGGAAAGAGATGGGGAAGAGTATTGTTGTTGCTCCGGGTTTAGATAATTGTCTTGCTCTATATACTTTGGGCGAGTGGAAGAAAATTTCTACTAAATTATCTGATTCCTCAATGTTGGCAAGTGATAATAGAAGTTTTTCAAGATTTATGTTTGGTCAAGCCGTTATTGTTGATGTAGATGGAAATGGCCGAATACTAATCCCGGAAAATTTAAAGAATCGTTCTAGCCTTTCAAGTAAGGTAGTTGTTATTGGGGTCCAAAATAGAGCAGAAATCTGGAATGAAAGCACTTGGAACGATTACAAAAAGAATGTAGAGACGCAGGCAGACGCCCTAGCAGATAAATTGGGGCAGGGAGGCGTTCTTTAATATGAATCATATTTCTGTATTACTTCAAAAGACCATAGATGAGTTAGATATAAAATCTGGTCAAGTAATTGTTGATGGAACTCTTGGTGGAGGGGGGCATAGTTTAGAAATAATAAGGAGGTTTAATTCTTCGGTTAAAATAATTGGTTTTGATTTGGACATTGATGCTATAGATAGAGTTAAGGTTTTAACACAAGACAAGGAAGCCGACATTATTTTTGTAAACAATGGTTTCCAGAACATAGAAGAAGAGCTTGGGCGTTTGAATATAGAAAAAATTGACCGATTGATTTTAGATTTAGGGTTCAGTTCTTTTCAGCTAGAAGAAAGCGGGCGCGGTTTTTCCTTTCTTTTAGACGAGCCTCTTCTGATGACTCTAAAGAAAGATTTAACGGACGAGGATTTAACCGCTAGAGAAATTGTTAATGACTGGGCGGAAGACAGTTTAGCTGATATTATTTACGGATTTGGTGAAGAAAAATATGCTAGAAGAATAGCCAAAGCTATAGTCTTAGCTAGAACAGAGAAAAAGATAAAGACGACTTTTGACCTAGTCTCAATTTTAGAAAAAAGTATTGGTCGTTTCTATCGTGGGAAGAAAATTCATTTCGCCACTAAAACTTTTCAGGCTTTGAGAATTGCAACCAATAGAGAATTAGAAAACTTAGCCGAAGTTATTGATAAAGGATTTAATTTACTTAGCCAAGGGGGGGCAATAGCGATCATAACTTTTCATAGCTTAGAAGATCGTTTAGTTAAAAGAAGATTTAAAGAATTAGCAGAAAATGGTCAAGCTAAATTAATTAATAAAAAACCATATATACCACCTGAAACAGAAATAGAATCAAACCCTCGTAGTCGTAGTGCAAAATTAAGATTAATAGAAAAAATAATTTAATAAAAAAGATGACAAAAGCCATAGCTATAACTAAAGATTTTAAAAATAATTTAAAATTAAGAAAAAATATCTTTATCTTTTTAATTATATCTTTTATTCTACTTGCTTCTTCCTATGCTTATTTAGTTGTTTCTTTAACTTGCAATGCAGTTGAGAGGAGAAATTATGAAAGAAAAATAACTAGCTTAAATGGTCAAGTCAATGAATTAGATTTAATCTATCTACACATGATTAAAGATTTAGACAAGGAATATGCGATTTCTAATGGTTTTACTGATAATGATCAAAACCTCTTTGTCTCTAGAAATATTAATCAAGTGGCAGTTAGATAATGAAAGGCTTAAGTTTCAAAGGTAGAATAAGATTTATCGTAGTAATATTTCTTTTAGTTGCGGCCATTCTTTTGGTCAATCTTTTTAATTTACAGGTTATCAATAGAGAAATTTATGTTAATGAAGTAAATAGTCAGTATATTTCCACCTCAAGCGATGTTTTTAGTCGTGGTTCTATTTTTTTCTCAGATAAAGACGGTAGCTTAGTATCGGCCGCCACAATAACTTCTGGCTTCAAAATATCAGTTCGCCCTGATGATTTAACGGAAGAGGCAGAGGCTCTTTATGATAAATTAAGTCCATACTTAACGATTGATAAAGAAACTTTTATATATCGGGTTAACAAAAAAGGTGATCCTTACGAAGAAATAGCCAATAGACTAACCAAAGAACAAGCCGATTCAATTAAAGCTCTAGAGATTGAGGGATTATTTGTTCATGATGATAATTGGCGTAGTTATCCAAGCGCTGATGTGGCTTCTCATGCTATCGGTTTTTTGGCTTATGAGGGAGATAAACTAAGAGGACAATATGGTCTAGAGCGTTTTTATGATAGTATTTTAGCTCGGCCACAAAACGAACCACATATTAATATTTTTGCTGAAGCTTTTTCTAAAATTAAGAACGATACTTCCGGACAAGGACAAGGGGATATAGTTACAACATTAGAACCAATTGTTTCTTATACCTTTGAATCTGAATTATCTAGCGCTATGGATAAATGGCAAGCCGATGAAGCTGGGGGAATAATAATTAACCCTCTAAACGGAGAGATTTATGCGGTGGCTGGTTTTCCTAATTTTGATTTAAATAATTTTAAAAATGTCTCTGATTCAAATATCTTTAGAAATCCCATAGTGGAAAATGTCTTTGAGTTTGGTTCAGTTATAAAGCCAATAGTTATGGCTAGTGCTATAGATGCTGGGGCAGTTACCCCCGAGACTTCTTATTATGACAGTGGAAGTATAACTGTTGATAAAAAAATTATAAATAATTTTGATAAAAAAGGTAGAGGGCAAGTTACAATGCAAGATGTTTTAAATCAATCACTAAACACCGGTATGGTTTTCGCTGAAAGTAGATTGGGGCATAGTAAGTTTAAAGAATATATAAAAGCTTTTGGTTTAGGTGAGAAGACGGGGATTGATTTACCAAATGAAACTTCTGGGTTGATTAAAAATTTATTATCTAGTCCGAGAGATTTAGAATATGCGAATGCTTCTTTTGGACAAGGGATTGCCCTGTCTCCAATAGAAGCTGTTAGGAGTTTTAGTGTTTTAGCTAATGGTGGCAACTTAATTAAACCACATTTAGTTAAGGCAATAAAATACGATAATTTTACAGAAGAAAAGATAGAATCTAGTTTTATAAGGCAAGATATAATAAAACCAGAAACCGCTGAGACCATAACTCAGATGCTAGTTAAGGTTTTTGATAATTACGATGAAGGAGATCACAAGTTTGAACACTATAGTGTTGCCGCCAAGACAGGAACGGCCCAAATAGCTCGCGAAGAGGGAGGAGGATATTATGAAGACAAGCACACCCATTCGTTTTTTGGCTATTTTCCAGCTTATGAACCGAAATTTTTAGTTTTTCTTTATCTAAAAAATCCGAAAGGAGTTAGATATGCTTCACAAACACTAATTCCACCTTTTGTTAACATCACCAAATTTCTTCTAAATTATTACAATCTTCCTCCTGATAGATAAAACTTTGTGCTAAAATATAATAAAGGCATAAGTTTATATGAAAAGATTTATAAAGAAAATATTAACTTATATTATTATCTGGCAATCAAAAATTGTTATATTTAAATATAAGCCAAAAATCATAGCTATAACTGGTTCTGTCGGTAAGACTTCAACTAAGGAAGCCATCTTTTCAATTATTTCAGCTAGTAAGACTGTTCGGATGAGCCAGAAAAGTTTTTATAATGAAATTGGTTTACCCCTAACCATACTAGGTTGTTATGATGGGGGAGAAGATCCATTTATGTGGATAGGAACGATAATCCATGGGCTCAGTTTAATTTTTTGGAAACACAAATATCCGGAATTTTTGATTTTAGAGGTTGGGTTAAGAATCCCCGGAGATATTAAAAATAAAGTGGCTAATTGGTTAAGGCCAGATGTTGTGATGGTAACTAGTCTTCCTAACTGCCCAGCTCATATTGAATTTTTTAATAGTCAAGAAGAACTAGAAGATGAAAAAATTTCATTGGTCCGAGCCCTGAAAAAGGGAGGGCTTTTAATCTTAAATCATGATGACCCTCGGGTTTACTCTCTTCACTTGAAATCAGAGTCAAGAACTGTCTCTTTTGGGATTAATGAAGGTTCAACTTACCAAATACTTTATCTAACCGAAAATTATTTTGATAACGAAAGTCAAAAGCCAGAAATTGGACTTAATTTTAAGGTCAAATATGAAGGCAATACTTTCCCCATTCATCTAAATAATATTTTAGGGTTACACAATGCTGGGATAGTAACTTCAGCTCTAGCTTGTACAAAAGAACTGGGGTTTGATTTACTAGAAAGTATTAAGATAATAAATAATTTTAAAACCCCACCGGGTAGATTATCTCGCTTAGAGGGTATAAAAAATTCAATTATTATAGATGATAGTTATAATTCATCACCACTAGCCCAAGATGTCGCTCTTAATGTTTTGAAAGAGATGAAAGCCTCTCGTAAAATAGCAGTTTTGGGAGATATGTTGGAGCTTGGAAAACACACCGAAGAAGAGCATTTAGTTGTTGGTAAAAATGTTTCGCTGATGGCTGATAAAATAATCTTAGTTGGGCAGAGAGCTAAAATAATAGCTGATGGAGCAATTCAAAATAACTTTTCCAAAAAAGATATAGTCTATTTTAATGAGGCCGTTCAGGCTGGAGATTATTTGGCTAAAGAAATTAGGGAAGGGGATTTAATTTTAGTTAAGGGTTCACAAAAGATGAGGATGGAAAAAGCAGTAGAAAAAATAATGTTAGATAAAGATAATAAAAAAGAACTACTCTGCCGCCAAAGTAAAGAATGGGAATAAAAAAAAGAGGATATCAAATGATATCCTCTGGGGTAATCTCCACAAGCTCTAAGTCTAAGGGAATGAGCTGTGGGTATTTTTTTGCCATCTCCACCGCGTAATCAATGGATTCTTTTAATCCATTTTCTAGCTCTATTGGGGTATCATAGACCTTTTCAATAGCTTTTATGTGGGTATATATCATATACCACGGAACAACGTAATCCCCTTTTTTCACGAGGGATCTTTCTTTTGTGTAAGCAAACAATACTGGGTCTTTTCTCACAATGATTATTTTTAGGCTACCACTCGCAAGATTACGACCTATCTCTTCGATGCGATTCTTTTCCCGCATTCTTCTGACTACCTCCTTGAGGCATTCAGAATATTTTTTTACTTTTTTCATTATAAATAAATTTTCCATATTATCTCACGGGATAATGCTTTTGTCAATGCTTAGTTAATCCCCAAAAAAGTTTCATTTTATTTTGTTTTTTGGGTATAATTAAACTATATGAAAAAAGAAAAACTAATTACTAAAATATTTGTGCCAGCCACTTTCTTGGCCATGATAATAGTCAATTTCTTGGCAAACTTTTTACCAATTAATAATATGTCCACCGGTGGGGTATCAGAACTTTATCCCAATTTATTTACCCCAGCTCCACTAACTTTCTCTATCTGGGGAATTATATATTTCTTAGTCGCTTTATATGTGCTTTATCAGCTTGGTCTGTTTAAAAAAGTCAAAAGGGATCAAGCATTATTAAGCAAGGTTGGTTTTTATTTTTCTATTTCTTCTATAGCCAACATTATTTGGATATTTTTCTGGCATTATGATCTGATTCTTTTGAGTTTTTTGACCATGCTCGTTTTGCTCAGCTCTCTTATTAAAATGGTTAGTATTTTGCGAGAAGAAAAGTTAGACAATTGGCAAAAGTTACTAGTCAAAACTCCATTTTCTGTTTACTTGGGTTGGATTTCAGTTGCCACGATAGCTAACTTCGTTGTCTTAATGAAAAGCCTCAACTTTTCAATGTTAGCAAATAATCATGTCTGCTTTACCATCTTGATGCTCTCAATTGGGGCAATTGTTGGTCTGTTTGTTCTAATTAAGAAAAAGGATATGCTTTATGGCTTAGTCTTCATCTGGGCTTACTTAGGGATTTATATTAAACACACAGGCACAATGTTTTACGATGGCACCTACAGCCGTATTATTTTTGCAGTTTCTGTTTATCTCATACTCTTTGTAATGGCAGAGCTAATAGCTTTCTTTGGTTTAAAAGAAAAACAAAAAACCTTAATAGAAAAGATATTTAGGAAATAAAAAAGAAAGCGGAAATGGAGCCCATTCGAACGGATGGGCAATCCAGTCTTTTTGAAATTAAGCAAATGAACGCTTCTCGTGCAAGATTTATGTGGTCACAAGTCACTAAATATTTTTTAAAAGGAACGCTTCGCGTGCAAATTCTATGTGAGCCACAATAATTTGCTCGCCGTCGCTTGCAAATTTTCCAGCCCCGGACTCAGCTGTTTTTTCTGCTGAAAAAACATGCTTCCGTCTTCACAAAAGCGAAAAAGACTGGAGCAGTCCAGTCTTTTTGAAATCCCGCTTTTATGACCCTACAGAGACCGCGAGTACGCTTATCGAATCTTACAGATTCAGTACACCTTTTCTACTTTTTTAAATTATTAAATTTAAAAAAGACAGAAAAGCTTTTCGATTCTCTGACGCAGGCAAAGCAGTTTGCCTGCTTAGGCCCACAGATAAAAAATCTCTGCGATATTTTTTATTTTGTGACCCTACAGAGAATCGAACTCTGATTACCGCCTTGAGAAGGCGATGTCCTAACCGTTAGACGATAGGGCCGAATAATATTTTCAACAAAAAACTATATTTAATTTTAACAATTTCTCATTGAGAAGGCGATGTCCGCTATATTCTAACTTGGTTAGACGATAGGGCCGAATAATATTTTCAACAAAAAACTATATTTAATGATGAATTAAACCCATCTATAAAATAGCAAAAAAAGTATACAAAAACAAGTATTATTTTTAAATATTAACCCTCGTTTGACAAGACATATTATTATGTTTCTATTGCCAAGGCAAGACCTTGGGATAAAACGTTACGCTTAATTGTTGGGCTGACGAGTTTTTTCTTGACA
>ERZ795058.6268-NODE-6268-length-10354-cov-15.849306_pt1 | contig 10354 bp, 7 predicted proteins | sample MGYA00375142_ERZ795058 | MGnify/ENA primary metagenome ERZ795058 (study PRJEB30187, sample SAMN05720210) | activated sludge metagenome | isolation source: anaerobic digester from wastewater treatment plant | place: Japan | collected 2015-04-20 ...
CTCCTCCATGAGGGCGAGGTCGCGCCGGATCGTCGCCTCGGAGACGTCGAAGCGGGCAAAGAGGTCGCGCAGTGGAATCGAGCCATGCTCCTCGATACACCGAAAGATTGTGTTTTGACGGCTGTTCAAGCGCTCCATCACCCCTCCCGCTCCGTTGCTCAGTATAGCATGAATTGGAGGAGATGCAATAAATACAATCAATATATTGCAATAATTTTCATAATTTGAAAGATAATGATTGAAGTTTCTCCTACTGCTCTTGGTACTCCTTCATCTCAATCTTGGCACCTCCCGAGAGCCGTGAGGCTTCGGCAGCGAAGGCCATATTGTGGCTCTGCAGGGCTTGGGCCACCGACGTGCCGCCTTCGGTGATGTGCGATCGAACGAGACGGACAAAGTCGGCGATGAAGCGCGCATCACTGCCTGAGTGTCCTTCCTGTGTGGTTTCCAACCGGATGGTCTGCTCCTCGCGCGAGCTGAAATCCTGGAGGGTGAGGAGGCCCGCCTCCATGTCGCCCTTCAGCTCACCGCCCGTTCCCATCAGGCGAAGGGTGCGGTGCGTCTTCATCGTGAACCCACTCATGGTGAAGGTGGCGATGACGCCGTTTTCAAAGCGCATCTGGACGGTCTGATGGTCCACGACATTGTTGTCACATTGATAGACACAGCGCCCCCATGGTCCTTCCCTGAGCGCCTTCAGCCGTCCCTCGATGCTCAAATCGGTGGTGATGACACTTACCGGCCATCCGATGTTGTCCCCGAGGTAGATCTTTTGGGCGGCATACGGACAGGTCTGGAGGTGGGGACACCCGTCGGTGCAACGCGCGGTGGCCCCCGCCGGTTTGTGTTCCGCAGTGAAGTGGTGGAGATCCCCGTACGATGAGAGCGACGTGCACTCGCTGCCGGCAAGGTAGCGCAGGATGTCGAGGTCGTGGCAGCTCTTCGCCAGAATCATCGGCGCCGAGGTATTCGAGTTGTTCCAATGTCCGCGGACAAAGCTGTGCGACATGTGGATGTGTCCGACCGATTCATCCAATTCAATGCCAATCAAACGCCCGATGGCCCCCTCATCGAGCAGGTGGCGCACCTTGTTGAAGAAGCGGGAGTAGCGCAGGACATGGGCTACGGAGAAGACCTTGTCATACTGCTTCGCTTTCTCTGCGATCGCCTTGCTCTCCTCGAGGGTCGTCACCACCGGTTTTTCACACAGGATATGGTACTGGCCCTCCATGGCGGCGAGGATCGCATCCTTGTGCATCGCATCTTGGATGGCGATGATGACCGCATCGACAGGAAGCGGTCTCTCAAAGAGCGCTCGCCAATCGCTGACGGCGAGGCCGCTCTCGATCGAGTGCTCCTCGACGATCCGCCGTCGTTTGGTTTCATCAGGTTCTGCGATCGCCACAATGGTCAATTCATCCGGATGGTCGAGGGCGTACTTGGCATACGTGAAACGGCCTCGGTCACCGGCGCCGAGCAGTGCTACGCGGACAGGGTTCATCATGATCCTCCTTGGATACTCTCTTCTTCTGATGGTGATGGGCAGGAAAGTTCCCGTCTCTGTTGTGCCGCTCCCGCTCTTTCCCTGTACCCGTGATGGAGCTGTTGGCAGGAGGGGAATCCCCAAAGACCCCTTGTATAAACCAGTATACACCCGTATGCTGACGTTGCGAAGTAAGGAGGAACACACAATGGTCGTACGCAAGAAGGGCGCCTTCGCCCCCGGATATACCACGGTCACCGCCTTGGATGGCCCCCACAGCGAGCAGCTGCTCGACTTCGGGATTCTCGTCCTGCCCAAAGGGGAGCGGATCACCTGCACCCTCCCGCTGGAGCGGGCATGGCTTTTGATCAGGGGGAAGGTCAGCTTCACCTGGGAGGGAGGCAGTGCGGTCGGGGAGCGTCGTTCATGCATCGATGAGTCCGCCGTCGCCCTCCATGCACCCGCTTCCGCCGCCATCGAGATCGAGGCGTTGGAGGAGAGTGAAATGGCCGTCGAACGCTGTCGAAATGCCACCGACTTTGCTGTGCGCTTCTACGACAAGGATGATGTGAAGAGCGAGATCTTCGGCGCCGGGGTGCTCTCTGAGGCGAGCAACCGGACCGTCCGGACGGTCTTTGACGGGGAGAGCGCCCCGTACTCGAACATGGTGCTCGGTGAGGTGATCAACCACCCGGGACGCTGGTCGAGCTATCCGCCGCACGACCATCCGCACCCGGAGATCTACCACTACCGCTTCTTCCCCTCCCAGGGCTTCGGTGTCTCGGTCCTCGACGAGGACGCCTTCGTCGTCCACGACGGGGATACGTCGATGATCAGGCCCAATACGACGCACTCCCAGGTCGCCGCCCCGGGGTATGCGATGTACTACATCTGGATGATCCCCCATCTGGAGGGCGACCGATGGCTGCCCACGACCCGCTACTACCGAGCCGAGCACACCTGGATGCTGGACAAGGATGTGAAGATCTGGCCGGAGATCCCCGCTGATCTGTGACGTGGACCCGGGAGAATAATACAAGAAGAGCCGAAGGGAAATCCCTTCGGCTCGTTGTTGTCAAATCCCCGCTTTCTCGCGGATGTAGGCTCTCGCTTTGAGCGCATACTCCAGGGGGTTGGCCAGTGCCGGGTCCTGTTCGGCCTCGACGACCCACCACCCCTCGTAGCCGGACTCCTTGATGATCGTGAAGATCGGCGCAAAGTCGATGCAGCCGTCGCCGGGGACGGTGAAGACCCCCTCTTTGACGCTCTTGAGGAAGGACCACTTGGAGGCGGTCGCCTCTTCGAGCTTCTGCTTCCGTACATCCTTGAGGTGGACGTGCCGGATGCGGGGCAGCCACTTCTTCAAGACGGCGATCTCATCCTCCCCGCTGAAGACGAGGTGCCCGGTGTCGTAGAGGAGGCCGACGAGCTCGCTGTCGGTCTCTTCCATCAAGCGATCGATCTCCGCCGCCGTCTGCACTCCGGTGCCCATGTGGTGGTGGTAGGTGAGGACCATCCCCATCTCGCGTGCCTTTGCCCCCAGCTTGTTCAAGCCGTCGGTGAGTTTGGCCCACTCCTCTTCGCTGTTGACCGGCTTGGCATCGAAGACCGGCAGGTCCTGGCGGCCCTGGATCGAGTTGCCCTGCTCGGCGACCCCGACGACCGTCGCGCCCATCGTCTTGAGGAAGGTGCAGTGCTCGACGAAGTCACGCTCGACTTCGGCGTACGGCTTCGTCGTCAAGAACGTACTGAACCAGGCGTTGCAGATCTGCAGGCCACGCATCTCAAGCGCCCGCTTGAGGACGGCGGTGTCGCGCGGGTACTTGTTGCCGACCTCGCTGCCCGTGAACCCCGCGAGCGCCATCTCACTGACACACTGCTCGAAGGGAATCTCCCCGCCGAGCTCCGGAAGATCGTCGTTCGTCCACCCGATCGGTGCGATCGCCAATTTGATCGTGTTTTTCTCCATGTCACCCCCCCCTAGAATTTCCTGGTCTTTGCAATGTCGTCCTGCAGCTCGCCCCACGCCTCGACGACCGCCGGGTTGTTCGATACCTCGGCGGTCCCGACGCGCCACCAACTCTCGTATCCGTTGGTCATCGATTTGGGTGCGACCTTGCAGTCGATGAGCGTCGAGCGCTTCTCGCTGAGCGCCCGGCGCACCGCGGCGGCGAGCTCCTCAGGATTCGTTGCCCTGAGGCCGACGGCCCCCCAACTCTCTGCGTTGCGGGCGTAGTCGACGGAGAGCGAGGAGCCCTCCAAGCGTCCGCTCTGCTCGTCACGCTTCCGCCACTCGTTGCCGTAGTGGACGATTCCCTGGCTCGTCTGCAGGTTGTCGATGCAGTGGAAGCCGGCGTTGTCCAAGACGACGACGATGATCTTCTTCCCCTCCTGGACGGAGGTCAAGAGCTCGGTGTGCAGCATCGTGTAGGCCCCATCGCCGATGATGACGACGACCTCACGGTCGGGATGGGCGATCTTCGCCCCCAAGCCGGCCGCGACCTCGTAGCCCATGCAGCTGAAGGCGTACTCCATGTGATAGGTCCCCTCCACCCGGGTTCTCCAGACGCGTTGCATGTCGCTCGGGATCGAACCCGACCCGCTGACCACGATGGCTGAGTGCGGGAGGAGATGGTCGTTGAGCTCTCCGAGCACCCGTGCTTGGGAGAGCACGGATGGGTACTCCTCTCTGTACAGCCGGTCGACCTCCTCGTTCCACAGCCGCTTCTCCTCTGCCACGCGAGTGCCCCACGAGCTGGTATACCCGGCAAGCGCCGGGTGCTCTGCCAAGGCGGCGAGGGTCAGCTTCGCGTCGGCGATGATGGGCAGGCTGTTGAGCTTGTACGCATCGGCGCCCGCCACATTGATCGAGACGAACTTGCACTCTGGATTCTGGAAGAGCCACTTGGAGCAGGTGGTGAAGTCCCCGAAGCGGGTGCCCACCCCGATGATGAGGTCCGCCTCCTGGGCGAGCCGGTTGGACGCCTGGCTGCCCGTCACCCCGATGCCGGACATATTGTACGGGTTGTCCCAGAGCACCGTCCCCTTGCCGGCTTGCGTCTCGCCGAATGGGATCGCGTAGCGCTCACAGACGGCGGCCAGCTCCGCTCCCCCCTCACTGTACCGCACCCCGCCACCGGCGATGATCATGGGCTTCTTCGCCCCCCGGACCAGTTCGGCAAGCCGGTCAAGTTGTGTGTCGCTGGGGATGCGCCGCTCGATGTAGTGGACCCGCTTCTCGAAGAACTCGACGGGGTAGTCGTACGCCTCGCCCTGCACATCCTGGGGGAGGGCGATGGTGACGGCCCCGGTCTCAGCCATATCGGTGAGGGTGCGCATCGCATTCAGCATTGCGCTCATCAGCTGCTCCGGACGGTTGATCCGGTCCCAGTAGCGGGAGACGGGGCGGAAGGCGTCATTGGCGGTATTGGTGTAGTCGTGGGGGATCTCGATCTGCTGCAGCACCGGATCGGGTTGACGGCAGGCAAAGACGTCCCCCGGCAAGAGCAATACCGGGATGTGGTTCGCCGTCGCCGTTCCGGCACCGACGACCATGTTCAAGGCGCCGGGGCCGATGGAACTGGTCACCGCCATGATCTTGCGGCGGTTGTGCTCCTTGGCGAATGCGGTGGCGGCATGCACCGCCCCCTGCTCATTCTTCGCTTGGTAGAACGGCAGCGTGTTCGCGCTGTCGGCCAATGCCTCCCCGATGCCGACGACACAGCCGTGGCCGAAGATCCCGAAGACTCCTTCGACAAATTTTGATTCTTCGCCGTCAAACCACACATATTGGTTGTCGAGAAACCGGAGCAAAGCCTGCGCCATGGTGAGGCGTACTGTCTTCATCATTCCTCCCTCTTATAATCCGAGTTCAACCTTCATCTCGGCGATCGTCACGGTCCGGCCCTCTTTCAGGCTCTTGCCGGCGGCCAAGGCGGCGACCATGTCCTCGATTCCGTCCATGCCGTCGACCAGGACCTCACCGTCGGTGAGGATGGCATCGGCGAAGGCGGAGATTTCATCCACGAACGCATCCTTGTAGCGCTCGAGGAAGAAGTAGAGCGGCTTGTCACTCTTCACGTCATCGGCGTTGGAGAGCTTGACCGTCGACGGGGTGTCGTTCTCAGCCTGGGCGCACCCTTCTGATCCGAAGACCTCGACGCGCTGGTCATAGCCGTAGACCGCCTTGCGGGAGTTGTCGATGACCCCGATGGCCCCATTGGCGAAGGTCAGGGTGACGATGGCCGTGTCGATGTCCCCGGCCTTGCCGATCTCTTCGTCGACGAGCACCGCCCCGACGGCATGGACGCTGGTGATCTCACTGCCCGCCTGGTAGCGTGCCATGTCAAAGTCGTGGATCATCATGTCGAGGAAGATGCCGCCGCTGACGGCGACGTATGCCGGCGATGGGGGAGCCGGGTCGCGGCTGGTGATCTTGACGATGTGCACATCCCCGACCTTCCCCTCCTCAACCAGGTCGCGCACTCTCTTGAAGTTGTGGTCGAAGCGGCGGTTGAAGCCCAGTTGCAGCTTCACCGTGTGCTCTTCTGCCACCTTGACCGCCTCCAGCCCCTTTGCCACCGAGAGGTCGATGGGCTTCTCACAGAAGACGTGCTTGCCGGCACGGGCCGCGGCCATGGTGTAGTCGGCGTGGGTATTGGTGGAGGAGCAGACGAGGATCGCATCGATGGCGGGATCGTTGATCAGATCCATCGCATCGGTTGTGACCTTCTTGATGCCCAAGGCGCCCGCCCACTCCTTGATGCTCTCATTGATGACGATGTCGCTGATGCCGGCGACGCGGACCGTCGGTACGAACCGAGTGATGTTGTGGGCGTGGAGCTTGCCGATCCTTCCTGCTCCGATGATGCCGACCGTTACGATGTCTTTCATTGCGTGCCTCTCCTTGTCACAATGTATTCATGATAAAAAGCGTGAATTCTGGAAACGTTCTCATTGTCTGTACGGTATACCATCTCCCCCCCATTTGTAAAGGAAATTTGTGTTGAATCGGTGATTGTACACAGATTTTTGTCATTGACAAATCAGAAAAATGGCGTAACCATAGGAAGTATGGTAACGTTTTCAGAATACACCATGTGGATCACCACTCCGTTTCCACCCCCGCTTGCAGCAGAAACGATGGGCGACGGTGGTGTACATCCCTCCAGCAATCCCGCTACACTAGCGTACAAGGTAGTTTCATGGTCAGTATCAGAGATATAGCGAAGCTTGCAGATGTATCGGTCTCGACCGTCTCCCGGGTATTGAATGACCAAGAGCATGTCAGCATCGAGAAGCGTACCCGGGTGTTGCGTGCGATCAAGCAGACCGGGTACGTGCCCAACCGGGCGGCCCGCGATATGGTGAGCAAGCGGACCGGGACCATCGGGGTGGTGATGCCCGAGACCTTCAACATGTTCCAGCGCCAGCTCTTCTCCAGCGTCGCACACCACCTGGAGCAGTTCTCCTACTACACCAGCTTCTACTTCGCCTCCGCGGACGTGCAGGGTGAGCGTGCGTGCCTCAACCGATTGAAGGGGGATCGATTGGACGGCATCATCCTCCTGCACGAGATCATGCTCGGTGAATTTCAGACGTACCTCGAGGAGAACGCCATCCCCACGGTCCTGGCGACATTCAAGGGCAAGGAGTGGGCGGCCACATCGATCACCATCAGCGAGGAGGATGCCGCCCAGACCGCGGTGAACCACCTCATCGCTCTCGGCCACCGCGACATCGGCTTCATCGGTGGCGAGAAGTACGGCTTCGCCTCCGCCCGGCTGGATGGGTACAAGAGAGCGCTCGAAGGGGCCGGCATCGCCTTTGATGAGCAGCGCCTGGTGCGGGCACAGAGCTATACCATGGAGGGTGGGGCACAGGCCACGCGCTCCCTGTTGGACCGCAGAGTCCCCTGCACGGCGCTCTTCGCCATCACGGATGAACTGGCGCTGGGAGCCATGCGTGCCTTGAGTGATCGGGGCTTGTCTGTTCCCGGCGACATGTCGATCGTCGGATTCGACAACATCGAGCTTGCGTCCTACTCGAATCCCCGGCTGACGACCGTCAGCCAACCCATCCCGGAGATGGGACAGATGGCGGTGGCCCTGCTCTACTCCTTGCTCTCCGGCAGCAGTGGCACCCCGCTCTCCATATCGTTGCCCACCACCTTCATCGAGCGTGAATCCACCGCACGACTCAGGTAGACAGGATTGGTAAGGGCATTGAGCAGCGTCATGCCCAGCGTGACGCGGAAGAGTTCGGCGCGATAAAAGCGTCGTTCCTTGACGGGGAAGCCCAGGTGGACCGTCCCGTCGAACTCCACGGTGAAGCGTTGCTCCTCGCCCTCGTCGCTGTACAGGACGACGATATCGTCCCGTCTTGCCCCGTTGATGATGATGGTGCCCGCCAAATCCTCCTGATAGCGCGCCGTCTCTCCCAGCCCAGCCGAACCAATGCGAAGGTCCAAGGCCGCACCATCGGCCGTGGCGCTGATGGAGACCCGCCCCTCGACCAGCGCCTCGAGGATGTCCAGGCGCCCGGGTGAGCGGGCATAGACATGGGTCGTCGGATTTCCCCAACTGCGGCCTTGCTCGATCCGGTGCGTGTCCGATCCGCCGACCGCGACGATCTTTCGACCAGATGAGAGCTGCTCATGCCACCAGGTGATGGCCGCTCGGTCGGAGGGCTTTGGAAAGCCGTTCCAGACCTCGACCAATTCACACGGTTGATCAAAGCCGAGCAGCCACGGACAGCAGGTATCGAAGGGGTGGTTGAGGCTCATCACGGCACCACGAGCCTGTGCACACGTGACGAAGTGGGTAAATTCTTCATCCGTGTTGGAGAGCGGGTTGACGGTGAAGATCCCGTCGTCACTGAAAAAGAAGTTGGCGTGCCCCTTGTAGTTTGTATACTCAATTCCCGGGATTACGGTGATACCGTCAGGATTGCCGATCTCTTTGTTCTGTTCGGTGCTGTTGTGGTCGGTCAGGGCGATGAAATCCAGTCCGGTGCTCCGGGCCAGCTGGATGACCTCGGCGGTGGTGTAGATCCCGTCGCTGTTGACGGTGTGCAGATGGAGGTCGCCTTTGAGCCAGCGCCGCTGTTTCTCCACCACTTTGATCGTGATGGAGACATCCACCTCGCTCTGGACCTTGTAGATGCCGAGGATGAGGTGCCAGGTCCCGCTCTTGATCGGGGCCCTTCGGTAGCCGGGCGAGCTTGATGATTCGCCTACGTGGATGGACAGAAGCTGTGAGCCCGACCACCCACAGAGCTCCCCGTGCTCGTCCAGCAACCCTAGGTCGATGATGTTGACCTCCTCGCTCTGTTGCCCCCCCAAGCGGGGGGTGAGGCGGTGGCGGAGGTACGAATAGGTGACAACGATCCGTTCAATGTCTTCTCTGACGGTGAACGGCACATACTGGTAGGTCAGTTCGTCGCTCTTCCGGTAGGTTTTGAGAATGGAAATCATCGCTTCCTCACTTGGAGAGAACGGGCGCAGCAACCGCTGCGCCCATAGAAATGGTAGGTCGCGTCTCAATCGATGAGGCTGTTGATGCGAAGTTCGTTCTCCGCTCCCCTCATCGCGGCATCCGCGCTCATCTTTCCCATGATGCAATCAGTCATCCACTTCGACATGATATCATAGTACTTGCGAGCGTCCAGCTCACCATCGGCGTACCCCATCGGGGCCACCTCGACATCGGCCCGCTTGCCGATGGCAACCGACTCCAAGACGCCCGGGTTCATGGTGCCGAGCACCCCAAGGTCGAACTGCGTCGAGATGGGGAAGGGGGCTCCGTGGTCCTTGGCGTGTGCAAGTCCCACCTCGGTGAAGGCGAGCTTGCCGTCCTGGATGACGTAGTCATACCCTTCGATTCCCGCCGAGAGCAACAAACCGCCCTCCTTGGTCGCCATGTACTCGATGATCTTGAACGCTTCATCGGGATGTTTGGCGTTGGCCGGGATCGCCCACAGCGATGCACCGCCCTGCTCAAGCATGAAGGTGCCGCTCGGGCTCTTGGTGCCCGGAAGGCCGACGACATTGACGGTGTGCGGATAGGTCCCCGCCGTCATGGCGTTGTTGTTGTACAGTCCGGTCCATGCGGCCCAGTCGACATCCATCACGATCTCCTGGCTCTGCCACATCTTGTTGCGCATGTCGCCGGTCTTGCCGGTGAATGAGGCAGGATCCATCAATCCTTCGCGATAGAGCTTTGCCAACCACTCCCAGACGGGTTTGGCCTGGGCTTGGACGAACGGGGCGTACTTCTTGCCGGACGCATCCTTGAAGACGCCTCGGCGTACCCCGGCCGAACTGAACCACGGCTGTAGATCCCAGATGTCGGGCATATAGGTGAAGAACGGGTAGTACGGTTTGCGCCCCACGGTGTTCTCCATGTAGTTCTTCACCTTCTTCAACATCTGGTAGTAGTCTTCAAGCGTGTTCAACGTGTTCAAGTTGATGCCCACCTTGTCGGTGATCGCCTTGTTCACGTTGACCAACGGGAAGACCTCGAGCTTGTTGAAGCCGGCGTAGTACTTGCCGTTCATCTGGATCTTGGCCAGTTCATCGGGGTCGACGTTCTCGCGGTAGACGCTCGAAGCGGCGATCCGACTGGTCAGATCCGTGAGCGCTCCCTGGTTGGCCAGGGCGTACATCTGGAACTGGTTGAGGTAGAGCAAGTCGTAGACCTCGCCCGCCCCGAGCTTCTGCATCAACACCTGGTCGTAGCCAGAGGGTGGTTTCTCCCAGGTGATGTTCAGTCCGGTGGCTTTTTCCATCTCCTTCTCGAAGAGGGCGTTCTCCGTGTCGTCCTTCCCGCCGGTGACCCCGGCGAGCACCTTGACTTCGACTGCCTTGCGTTC
>ERZ795058.6275-NODE-6275-length-10348-cov-5.305839_pt1 | contig 10348 bp, 9 predicted proteins | sample MGYA00375142_ERZ795058 | MGnify/ENA primary metagenome ERZ795058 (study PRJEB30187, sample SAMN05720210) | activated sludge metagenome | isolation source: anaerobic digester from wastewater treatment plant | place: Japan | collected 2015-04-20 ...
ACCTCTTCGTTGAAAAGTATCTTTAGATTTTTCCTGGCTTTCATAGCGGTAAATTTGCTTCTGGGTTAAACTGAATTACCATGTACGAATTTTTCCGGCAGGGGCATTTCATAGACTTTTTTTCTGAGGGATTCACCCAGGGAAAGAGGGTCGGGGAAACGCGACTGTTCTTCAACGCTGATCAGTTCACCGATGCCGATTCTCTGTTGACTGCCCCTTTTGTTAAACATCTCTGACGGCAGTCTCAGCACCCGCACCCTCCAGTTTATCAGTCCGAGGAAGTAAAAGAAAGCCGAGTTCATGTCAAAAAACCTGATTGGCAGCACCGGCACCTTCACCGAGTGGATCAGGTGGAGTATGCTTTCCTGCCATGGTCGGTCCCTTACTTTCATGTCTCTCAGGCTGAAGTCTGAGACAGCACCCGAAGGGAAGAATCCGAGAGGATGTCCGGCGCCAAGATGTTCGATGGCTTCCCTGATGCCCTTTATGCTGGTTGCCTTGATAGTTGTCTGTTTGTCACCTTTTGGCACAACGGGGATAAAGTTTTCTTCGAGGGTTTTTATCAGGGAGAGGAGTTCGTTGACAATGAATTTGTAATCGGGCCTGATCCTGGCCATCATGTCAATGGTTATAATTCCGTCGAGCCCTCCGTAAGGATGGTTTGAGATGGTTATAAATGCGCCTGCCGGCAGATCTCCAAGTCTTTCGGGGTTACCAACCACGTAGCTGACACCTATATCTTTAAGCAGTCTTGTGGTGAATTCGGACCCGCTCCATGCTCCTAATTTGTCATATGCCCTGTTAACCTTGTCAATAGCCAGTGACCTGATCAACCACTCCGCAAAGCGCTGCCCTTTAGCGCCTCTGAACAGGAATGACAACGGTTCGAGATCTTTTGGCTCAATTACTTTCATGGCGTAAATTCCAAATTTACTAAATAGTCGACTCTTAAGAAGTCATGTTTTTCAATAATTCTGTACAGTGGCAATTTTTACAGACCAGTTGCCGGTCAATAAACTCAGGACAAAGTAAATTGTAACACGGATCTGCCTTTATCTTTTCATCATATTAAAGGCAACGACTGCCATAATAGTATTTATCATATCACCTTCGACTCCCTTAAGATAGTTCCCTGGCATCCGGTAATCACTCTTGAGATGTCTGATAACAGGTTCAACTGATGCCTGATGTATGAACCGGGCCCTGGCCTTATGCTTCTCATAGGCTGTTTTGCATCTCATTTTGCAAGCTTTTTAACGAATCTAGCAAAAAGCCTGCAAGCTGATAAATATTAACATTAACTTATATCATTAGATATCAGTAATATAGATGCTTTATACAGGTTGACTAATTAATAACCATCGAACCATGCAGGTTTAATATCTGCCATATTGCGGATGATGAGAAATGAAATGAAATTCGTATTTCAAAAACCATATATTTGGAACGGAGTTTTCCGCAGTATTTGAAACAGTCGTAAAACGTCAGACTATGAAAAAGCTTTGCCTGGTCATGCTTACAATTGGCCTGTTCTCCTGTCAGAGTAACCCGACAACAGGTCCGGCAGATCTCTCAAGGAACACTATTATTCCCAAACCAGTGTCGGTGACTTCCGCCGACGGGACATTCATTCTCACCTCCAGGAGTGACATCTTTGTGGCTGAGGGCAGTCCGGAAGAGGTAGCCGTGATCGGCAATTACCTTGCCGAACGACTTAATCCATCAACCGGCCTCGGACTCAGGGTGATCACTGACGGTCGCAAACCCGGGAAGGGAGACATACTTCTTGCCATAAACGAAGGTGATACGGAGCTGGGCGAGGAGGGCTATGAGCTTGTCATTACCGGGAAGGTTATGACCCTGACTGCTGTCAGGCCTGCGGGGCTGTTCCGGGGCATCCAGACCATCAGGCAGCTGCTTCCGCCCGCGATTGAGTCTGCCACCATTCAGCCGGGGCCCTGGGTCATACCCGCGGGTACCATACGTGACTGGCCTGAATACGGGCATCGCGGGGAGATGCTTGACGTGGCACGCCATTTCTTTGGCCCGGAGGATGTAAAGAGGTTTATTGATCACCTCGCACTCTATAAGATGAACGTATTTCACCTGCATCTTTCTGATGACCAGGGATGGCGCATAGAGATCAAATCATGGCCCAACCTGACCACCCACGGCGGGAAGACCGAAGTAGGCGGGGGCGAAGGAGGCTTTTTCACCCAGGAAGAGTATTCAGACATTGTGAAATATGCTGAGGAGAGGTACATAACCATAATACCTGAGATAGACATGCCTGGTCATACGAACGCGGCCCTCTCATCCTACCCTGAGCTCAACAGTGACGGCAAGGCAAAGGAGCCATATACGGGAACGAAAGTCGGATTCAGCTCACTTGACACCCGCTCGGAGATCACCTACAAGTTTGTGGATGATGTTGTCCGCGAGATCGCGGCTCTTACACCGGGGCAGTACTTTCACATAGGTGGTGATGAGTCACATTCAACCAAAATTGATGATTACATCTACTTTGTAAACAGGGTTCAGGATATTGTTGAGTCACATGGCAAGAGTGTTACCGGGTGGGACGAGATTGCCCATGCAACGCTTAAGCCGGATGTTGTGGTTCAATACTGGGCGCGGCCGGCAAACGCGGTGAAGGGCATTGCACAGGGTGCCAAAGTGCTCATGTCACCCTGCCAGCATGCCTATACTGACATGAAATATGACTCGACCACGGTTCTGGGACTGAGCTGGGCGGCATACATAGAGGTGGATGATGCCTACAACTGGGACCCTGCCACACTTGTACCGGAGATTAAGAGGGAAAACATAGTCGGGGTACAGGCGCCGCTGTGGGCAGAGACCATCTCAACATTTGATGAAGCTGAATATCTGATCTTCCCGCGCCTTCCGGGATATGCCGAGATAGGCTGGACTCCCGCGGAAATGCGGTCATGGGATGAATACCGGGTTCGCCTGGCTGCACATGGCAAAAGGATGGAGACACTCGGAATCGGATTTTACCGCTCCCCTCTGATCGATTGGGATCAGCCGGGCCTATAGAAACGTATATACCGGGTTAATACTGATTATAAACAATTCACTATAAGATTATGGAATTCTTACTTGACGGTATCACCAATGTTACATGGCAACAGGCTGTGATGTGGGTTGTCGGGGCTCTGCTGATTTACCTTGCTATTTCGAAAGAACTTGAACCGACGCTGCTGTTGCCAATGGGTTTCGGTGCCATCCTTGTCAACCTTCCGTTGTCAGGGGCACTGAACCAGACCCTCTCGGGGATAGGAGAGGTGACAGGTATCCTGGACTGGTTGTTCAAGGTAGGCATTGAAGCGTCAGAAGCGATGCCACTGTTGTTGTTCATTGGAATAGGGGCCATGATTGACTTTGGTCCTCTGCTCTCCAATCCGAGACTACTGCTCTTCGGCGCGGCAGCGCAGTTTGGGATTTTCGTAACCATACTCGCATCCGTTCTGCTGGGTTTTGAGCTCAGGGATGCTGCCTCTATCGGAATTATCGGAGCAGCGGATGGCCCTACATCCATCCTGGTATCACAGGTGCTTAAGAGTGATTATATCGGACCGATTGCCATTGCGGCATATTCCTATATGGCACTGGTTCCCATAATACAGCCTTTTGCCATCAAGATGTGTACCACTGAGAAGGAGCGAAAGATCAGGATGAGTTATAATCCGAAGAGTGTTTCACGGATGACAAGGATACTGTTCCCGATAGCGGTCACTATTATTGCAGGTTTGGTGGCCCCGGCATCGATTGCTCTTGTGGGATTCCTTATGTTCGGCAACCTGATAAGGGAGTGCGGTGTGCTCAGGTCACTGTCTGAAAGTGCTCAGAAGGAGCTGGTGAACCTCATAACCCTGCTGCTTGGAATAACAATTGCATCAACCATGCAGGCGGAAAAATTTGTGGCGCTCAACACCGTCAAGATCATGGGGCTGGGCCTGATGGCATTTGTCTTCGATACAGTTGCCGGAGCCTCATTTGCCAAGCTTATGAATGTCTTCCTCAAGGAAAAGGTAAATCCTATGGTTGGCGCTGCAGGTATTTCAGCATTCCCCATGTCTTCAAGAGTCATACAGAGACTGGGCCTGGAGGCTGATCCTACAAACCACCTGCTGATGCACGCAGCAGGTGCCAATGTTTCCGGCCAGATTGCCAGCGTCATTGCCGGCGGTGTGATAATAGGCCTTGTACCCGGATTATTGTAAAGGAGGTAAATCATGAATCCAGATATAATTAAGTCGCTTGATCTGATGGGGAAGGGCATGACAGCCATCTTCGTCGTCATTATTGTAATCTACCTTTCTGTTAACCTTATGCTGAGGCTTACAGAAAGCAAGAAGAAGGAGACGAAAGAATAGAGTTCCACAGATACTTTTCGGAGCGTCTGTGACTACCTGTCTTAACGCCTGTAATTAATAGAGGCGGATTGGTCGTAAATTTTAGTAATTTTATATGGCCGTTTTCCCCCTGAGGGGGTATGCGGTATATGTCGGACCAATCAGTGACCGGATGAAGAAAGCGCTTTTATTGATTCTCGTTGCCATCATGGCATCATGCAGCCAGATGAGAAAAGGTTCTTCCGCAACGCCGAAAGATGAGCTGGCCATTACCAGGAAATATGTTGGCGATTTTATTGAGTACCGTCATACGGGGCCGGAGAACTATGACGGCCCGAATATGATCTGGATCAGAACCACCATGGAGGACCAGTACGGTATAATATCGGCCTACGGGCGCAGATGTGACTTCACCAGTGGTGACAGGCTCTATCTGAGAAAAAAATTTTACAGCCCGGGTATTATTGCAGGCTATTGGGTCTATGTGATTGAAAATGATGAGTCGGTATCATACCGGGCCACTGATCTCCAGCATGACCGTGAGGTGTACATCAAATCATGGTTTGAATGATTTGATCAGCAGCCGTTGCAGGTGAATACCGATGGCCACTGACAATGCCTTTTCCCCGGCTATATCAAAACTGCCGGGCAACATGGTGCCTGCCGGCACGAAGCTGAAGCCGGCCAGCCTGCCGCAGGGAAATAAACAGACTTAAATCAGTTGAACCGCATGATACAGAGAGACAATACCCTGTACTTCATTGCTCTCATTCCCGGGAAGGAGCTACGGGGAAGGGTGCGCGCCCTCAAGGAGAGAATGAAGGCTGACTACAACGCCGGTCATGCACTCAAATCACCAGCTCATATTACACTGCAGATGCCTTTCAAAAGGAACAGCAGGGATGAAGATTCCATCTCTGCCCTCCTTGAAAAATTTTCCTCTGAAGAAAGGCCTTTTACCGTCAGGCTTGATGGATTTGGCTGCTTCGCACCGAGGGTTATCTTCATCAGGGTAAGGGAGCATGAGCCTGTAAAAGCATTGCACAGCCGGTTAAAGGTTAAACTGAGTGAGGAGCTTGGTTTTTCAGAAAGTGAGATCATGAATGACGTCCAGCCACACATAACTGTCGCCACGCGTGATCTTACGAAAGAAGCATTCAGGGAAGCGTGGCCTGAATTTCAGAATGAGGAATTCAGGGGTACTTTTGAGGTTCACAGTCTCTTTCTGCTGAAGCATAACGGCAAGAGCTGGGATATACTTAAAGAATTTCCGTTCAGAAAAAATGGATAGAAGGAGGTTTATCTCGGGAAGCGCCCTTGCTGCTGCCGGATGGCTGGCGGCGTCACGTCTCAGGGCAGTGCCATGGTCACCTGACGGTGGCCGGGTTCCGATGCCGGCATCTTCCATCCCGGGGTCCGTGACTCTTGCCGGCAACGGGCTGTGGGAGTCATTCCGTGATCCGGCAGGACACTACCATCCCTTCGTCAGGTGGTGGTGGAACGGGAACAAGATTGAGGCAGGTGAGCTCATCAGGGAACTGCACCTTCTCAAGGCTGCAGGAATAGGAGGTGTTGAGATAAACCCGGTGGCATTCCCATCCCGTTTTGACGGTGACGATCTTGGAAAGCCTTCACTGGAGTGGCCGGGTGAAGAGTGGTGCAATATGCTGAATATCGTGTTCGCCGAGGCGAAACGGCTTGATATGACCTGCGACCTGATCGTCGGTTCCGGATGGCCTTTCGGTGCAGAGAATACTGCTGAAGAGGAGAGGTCACAGGTAGTTGTCGTCGCCGTCCGGAAGGTCAGCGGTCCTTCAGAGTTAAATATATCACGGGAAGAGATCTTCATGGAGGCCGGCCCGGCCATCAATAATCCGTGGCCCGGTAAAAAGTATTCCCTGCTTTCCATGATGCTGACGCCTGATCCGCTTACTTCAGCAGAGGAGATAACAGACCTTTCAGACAGGATTGGTGAGGAGTTCTTTGACCTCTTCATACCTGAGGGGAATCATGCGCTCTATGCGCTGGTAAAGGTCACCGGTTTCATGCAGGTGATCAACGGAGCACCGGGTGCAAGCGGTCCGGTTATTGACCACTTTAACAGCGATGCCGTCAACAGGTTCCTCAACAGGATGTCAGACTCCATTGAACCTGTGACCGGGCCTCTTTCTGACCATCTTCGTGCACTCTTCACTGACAGCATGGAGCTTGAGGGCTCCAACTGGACAGGTGACATGAGGGAGCAGTTTTTCAAAAGGAGGGGCTATGATATTTTCCCCTTCCTGCCATTTGTACTGTTCAGGACGGGCTCCATGGGCAATGTTACAGATTTCAGGTATGGAGTGGAGTACGGACCTGCTTTCCTGGAGATGATACGCCGCATGCGGTTTGATTTCGAGACAACGAAGGCGGAGCTTCTTGAGGAGAGGTTCATACAGAGCTTTACCGGATGGTGCAGAGACCTGGGGGTCAGATCGCGCATGCAGGCTTACGGGAGAGGCTTTTTCCCGCTGGAGAGCAGCATGCCCATTGACATCCCGGAAGGAGAGTCGTGGACCATGAACTGGCTGAAGCACAGGATAGGGGAGGAGATGCCGGAGCACGACTACCGTCGCGGCAGGGCCTACACAATGGTCAACAAGTACGTTTCATCAGCCGCCCACCTGACCGGTAAAAGGGTGATCAGCTGCGAGGAGATGACCGACACTTATACTGTCTTCAACACCTCTCTTGAAAACCTTAAGGTTGGCAGTGACCAGAGCATTATTTCGGGTGTGACACATTCGGTATTCCACGGCTTCAATTACTCACCGCCTGAGGCTCCCTGGCCGGGATGGATAAGGTACGGATGCTATTACAATGAGAACAACAACTGGTGGCCTCATTTTCATCTGCTGAATCAGTACAAGGCCAGGCTGTCGGCGCTGCTGCAGAACTGTGACATGTATGCTGATATTGCGCTGTTGCCGCCCATGGCTGACATGTGGAGCCTCATCGGGATGCAGAATGAGCCGTTCCCGTCGGTGCTGCACGCCGAACACCTTTCACTGGTATGGGAGGCGATAGCCAAAAACGGCAGCGGCTGCGATTATATCTCGGAAAGAATACTCCGTGATGCCACGGTTGAAAATAAAAAGCTCTGCTACGGTCCGCGGAAGTACAATTCACTGTTCCTGGTCAGCGTGGAGAGCCTCTCTCCTGATAGTGCACGCAAACTGCTGGAGTTCGTGAGAGCGGGAGGCAGAGTATTCTGCGTGGAAACGGTGCCTTCAAAATCGACCGGGTGGAGCAACCATGAAAGAAATGATGGTGAGGTGGGGCTCATTGTTGAAAAGATGAAAGCCTATCCGCACCGGTTCATCTGTCTTGATAAGCCTGAAAAAGACATTATCGGATGGTACAGGAGTGTTCAGGAGCGGTACCGGATCAATCCCTGGATCAGAATAGATAAACCCGATACTTTCCTTATGCAGGTAAGGTACAGTGCTGATGACGGCTCCGGGTACATTTTCATAGTCAATTCGCATCTTCATGAATCACGCACCACACGGGTCCGTTTCTCCGCCGGGCTGACACGCAGGCGCCACTGTTCCGTATGGAACCCGGAGACAGGCGGGAGAAAACGGGTAAAACCTGATCCGGATGGCAGCCTCCTGCTCGATCTCGGCCCTGCTGAGTCACTTCTTTTTGCCTTTGACAGGGAGGAGGCAGAGGAGGAGTGGAGGCCGCTGCCCTCTACCGGAAGTGACATGCACCTTCTTGATAAAGGCTGGAGCGCCGAATTCAGGCACTGCCGCGACGGCTCGGTAAAGGAGGTGATGATGGACCGGCTGACAGATTTGAAAGAGATGCCTGAGTTTGTTTACTTTTCAGGGAGGGTGATTTACAGGAACAGGCTTGAATGCACTGATACGGCAGGGATGGTGTTGAACCTGGGTAAAGTCTACGGAACGTCTGAGCTCAGGATCAACGGAGTAAGCTGTGCCGTCAAATGGTACGGCCGGAGGATATTCAGCATAGAAGAATATCTGAAGCCGGGGATGAACACGGTGGAGGTGGAGGTTACAACCTCAATGGGCAATTACATGAAATCACTGACAGACAATCCTGTTGCACAGTACTGGACGAATGCCGGGACAAAAGACCAGCCCCTGCAGTCGATGGGTATAACCGGACCTGTCAGTTGCTACAGAAGATGAGATGATATGAAACCCGCATCTGTCAGATACACAAACACATATTCATATAATTTTGAGTCACGCGATTTCCACAATGCCTTAAAAACAAAAATTATATCATGATAAAAAAGGGTACAATCTTATTGCTGGCGGCACTGGTGGCCGTTTCGTTTCCGCTTCATTCGAAGGACTACAACGCATCGATGTTTGGCGCTAAGTCAAACGGGACCACACTCAACACCAGCTCTATCCAGAAGGGTATTGACTACATCAGTGAGAATGGCGGCGGCCGCCTGGTATTCTACGTGGGGCGGTACCTGACAGGATCGATTTATCTCAAGTCAAATGTGACCATCCACCTTGAGGAGGGAGCCATCCTCGTGGGATCTGTGAACCCCTTTGATTATGACAGGAATTTCAACTGGACCGCCCTGATCTTTGCGCTTGACCAGGAAAACATCGGAATAACCGGCAAGGGGGTTATTGACGGCCAGGGATTCCAGGTAGCCACCAACCTTGTTGACATGATCCACAAGGGGGTGGTAAAGGATCCTCTGAAATATGACCGTCCAAATGAGACCATACGCCCGCAGAATATTTATTTCAGGGGTTGCCGGAACATTGTTGTCAGGGACATCAACCTCAGGGATCCGGGCAGCTGGAACCAGCAATACGACCAGTGCCGCAACCTGGTGATAGACAATATTACCGTTGACAGCAAGAGTTACTGGAACAATGACGGAGTAGATATCGTGGATTGCGACAGCGTGGTGGTCTCCAATTCATACTTTGATGCTGCGGATGACGGCATCTGCCTGAAATCCCACAGTCCGGACTTTGTGTGTCAGAATGTGTACATCCATAACAATACGGTACGAACCAGCGCCAACGGAATCAAGTTCGGCACGGTTGGCCATGGCGGTTTCCGAAACGTCAGGATAATCAACAACGTGGTATTTGACACCTACAGGTCAGCAATCACTTTTGCTGCAGTAGATGGCGGTTTTGTGGAAAACATTGTGGTTGACAGCCTCCGTTCACTCAACACCGGCAACGTCATTTTCCTGAGGATTGGTGAACGGCGTGCCGGTAAAAAGGGAAGGATGAACGGTGTGTCAATATCCAATGTCTATGCCGAGGTTCCGGCTACAAAGCCCGATGCCGGCTACAATTACGAGGGTCCGGTGGAGGATCTTCCGAGAAACATCTCTCCTTCATCAATAGTTGGCATGCCTGATGCCATGATAGAGAACATTGCCCTGAAGAATATCGAGATACATTATCCCGGCGGAGGCAATCCACATTACGCGAAAGTGGGTCTTGATGAGCTTGACAAGGTGCCTGAGCTGGGAGCAAACTACCCGGAGTTCTCAATGTTCAAGGAGTTGCCTGCATGGGGTTTCTACATAAGGCATGCCAGGGGAATCACCATGGAGAATGTGAAGCTGGTATGCGGAAAGAAGGATTACCGGACCGCTGTGGTGTTAGATGATGTACACGGGGCAACGTTCAGTAAACTGCAGGTCACTGAACCCGGGAGCAGGAAGGAGAGCATCTTTTCCCACAATTCAACTGAGATCGTAAACAGAAAATAGGAAACTCTGTCTGAATTCATTTCGAAGAATGCCGGACAACCCGGTTGACCTGAGGAGTGCCGGCATAGCCACGGTGAAAAAACAGAGCCAGCTGTCCTCATAGCGGGCACAAGTATTACCTGATATGGAGGACTATAAAAAGTCACACGGCCCTGAGATGGGCCGTGTGGCTGGTGACTTTATCTCTGGTCCTGAG
>ERZ795058.6278-NODE-6278-length-10345-cov-6.322060_pt1 | contig 10345 bp, 10 predicted proteins | sample MGYA00375142_ERZ795058 | MGnify/ENA primary metagenome ERZ795058 (study PRJEB30187, sample SAMN05720210) | activated sludge metagenome | isolation source: anaerobic digester from wastewater treatment plant | place: Japan | collected 2015-04-20 ...
CCAGCATCAATGAAAGCCACGTCAGGGGATGCCAGTGACCGCTGTATTTTGCCAGGTCGGATGAAAAAGCCTTGCTAATGCTTTCCGCGCTCAGTCCGGACTGCACATAAACATTTTTTGTAATATATTGTTCGTCGTCATAGACGATGAAACCGCTGTCCTTGAGCGGGCTGAAGGCGATGATGGTGAGAATTGCCAGAAAAAGACAAATCAATAAAGGAAGCAGAAATTTACGGTTGTTTGCCGGAGTGCTACCCTTGCCCTGTGAAGATTTCATTTATCCCGTTTATCCATTTATTTTGAAAAGCGTGCTCCCTTTTAGCACAATTTTTTTACAATTACACCCGAAATGCCATCCCCCGGGACAAGAAGAAAAGAGTGAGGAGTGAAGGGTAAGGGGTGAGGGGCGCTTCGACAAGCTCAGCGACCAGCTTCGACAGGCTCAGCGACTGTACCTTCGAGGAGCTAAGCGAATAGAAGGTTCGCCGGGCAGGCGGCGCGATCGGGGATCGCGCCCTACAGGCTCTGCGACCGCAGTCACAAATCGATAATTATCTTTGCCACAGGCCGGGAGCTATCCATGTCCTCGGAACAGGATGATTATTAGCAAGGCTCTCCACAATAGGCTTCAGAAAAAGAGAAACAGCATTAACTGCTACCTCAAAAGTATTCGTTCCATTAACCATCCGGTTCTTGCTGAGAAAGGCCTTCCATTGTATATTTTTATTTCATCTTTCATGAAGGTCTCCGTAAAGGCGATTGGATGGATTGGAATGGCTGTGTGGCGTGTTGAAAAAGTTTTCTCAATCGCCGTTGCCAGTGTTTTGCCGTCCAAATCAAACTGGTGAGAAAGACGTTGAATATCCCAAAAATCTTTCATGCGACTGTTCATGATACCCCGCCTGACCATGGCCTCGAATTTCTCTGCAATTGTGCTCTCTTTGCTTTATCCGCGGATTTGTGGTGCCGGCAGATCGAGAATCGTCGGATAAATCATCAGTTCCGGTGATGGAACCACAGTGTCACCAAAACCAATGTCAAGCTGAATACTAATCCGCGCGGTACCCAGTGAACCGCGGAAATTGACACGCACCCCTTCGTAGTCAGCATCTTCGGTAATAATCTGTGCACTGATACTGTCCGGATCAAAAATGACACCGTCCGGTTCCACCTCTTGAAGGCAAATTTTACGGATCATGGAAATGATAGAATCGATGTTGTTATTCATCTTCCCCAACATATCAATGTCCATCGTGGACCGGCGTATGCGAACATCCCATACCATAAGCATCAGTGCACCTTTGAGAATTACTTTATCGGCATAGGTAGACAGGGAAAGTCGGTACAGGAATCGTTCAATTGCATAGTATTGGAACAGCTCATTAAATGGGCGGGCATTTTCCCGCGATTTGTTGAGCAAACGCTGATGGACAGAAGAGGCAAAGTTCCGGAGATTGGAGCTTGTCATAGCGTTGCCTCCACATAAGGGCGCATAACCCTCTCCACACGGCACACCTTGGCATAATACATCAGTTCGTCGACGTTGAATTGTTTTTTCCGTCGATAGTTCTTCAGAGCCTCCAGGGCAACATCAATACCAATTTTATTCCGGTATTTGAAGCAATCGGCCAGAGTCTTTTCCGGACGGTATACTCGTATGAGTACACCGTCTACATCATGTTGTTCAATCCCTTCTTCAAAGGCATGACGGCCAAACCAGAAGACACGTAGTGGCGGATAATCCAGTCGAGGAGGTTCAGTACTCCTCGGCAGGGCAAGATAAACTTCATGAGGGATCTCTGTTGTTATCTCATGGTAGGACAAGGCAGAAATTAGACAGATGACACCTTTCGGGATTTTCATGGCAATGATTGCCAGATCCGGGTTACTCATTGCCGGTAGATCGGCAAAGCGGTACATCCCACGGCTAAGACGCACTATCAATCCTTTATCCTTCATATTGTATATGGTTCTTGGATGGAAGCCCGCTTTCATTGCATCACTCACGCGGAATGTTCCACTTCGCGTAGAAAATAGTTCCTTCAGTCTTTTAACATTTCTTGATTCTTCTTCTTTTATGATCCGCAACATGGATAATAATACCTATACTTATAAATATGTGTAAGTATTATTACTCAACCAGTCCCTTATGTCAAGTAAAAGTGAAAAAAAGTAAAAAAACGGTCGGTTCAATTTTTTGAATATGGCTGATGAAAATGAAATAAAAATAAATCCGTCCCGTTAGCGGAAGAAATCTTAAAGACTTCTCATCCCGACCGATCGCGATTCGAAGTGACACGAAGGAAATTCCTTCGACCCTGCCCTTGGACCCTGGTCCTTGACCCTTCCCTTGATGAACCTGTAGGTCGGAGCGGGACGCTGAGCCTGTCGATCGGAGCGGGACGCTGAGCCTGTCGGTTGAAGCGGGACGCTGAGCTTCTAGGTTGAAGCGGGACGCTGAGCCTGTCGAAGCGTGCACATTGAAACACTTGCCCCACAGGTTTATGCCACAAAAACACAACAAATCTCTCTATTGCATAATCTGGGTTAAACGCTTGGAGCAACATTCATTTCTTTGTTCTTTACGATTTTCGAATTAATTGCGTTTTTTGCTGAGTGCAGAAACTGCCTGAATTATACTTTGCTTGATATCATCCCAGCCGGCATCATGGAGCATCACGGGTGATGGTTCTCCATCGGCATCGGCAAAATAAACCAGGCTTTTAAGGATATGCAGCATATTGTACCTGATGCCGGTATATTTCTTTTCAAAGAATTCGATGAGCTCAGCCAGGGTATATTTTTTTAACAATTCATAAATATCGATAAAGTCTTTTCTGCTTCCACGCGATGATACGGCATCCAGTTTCATCGCTGCGATATCTCTTTCGTCCGCCAGCATCAAACCTTCGAATTTTACCGTCGGAAAAAGCAGCCCATAACCATAATGGAAAAAACTTACCATCACATGATCGAAAGTTACGTGCAGCGTTCCATCAGACTCACCTAACAAAACGATTTCTCCGATTTGGGAGAGCTGTCTTCTTAAATCCGAGGTTGAAAAGCCTTCTTTAGAAAAGAAATCAAGATCGATTGATTTTCTGTGGCCAAAATGGACGGCAAGAGCGGTCCCCCCGGCCAGATAAAAACGGTTGGCGATACCAGTCTTTGCTATCTTATTCCAAACGCGTTTTGTTAGCTCGTCGATTGCTTCTTTATGCATTCTTCACCATCATCAACGTGAAAGAAATAGCGCCAGAAATTCCTTGATTTATTATCCAGTTGGTCAGCGCTGAAATGAAAAATATCTCGGACGGTATTGTATCCGTAAGAGTCCAATGCCCAGCGCAGATCTTCCAGATCGCCAAAACGCAGAATGCGTTTCACGATAAATTGCCTGTGCGCGTTTTTATCCATCCGGGCGAGGTTAACATCCCAAAACAATTCCTGTTTTTCCAATGTTTCCATAAACTTAAATTATCATATTGCGGGGAAAATGGCAACTTTTTTAACCACAATATTTTCTCGCAGAACAGTTTCTTGCTTTTAATATACATAGGCAAAAATTACGGGGATAATACAAGCTTTTAAGAATAATCAGAAGAATTCAGAGAAAAAGCGAAAACAAGGGACGGTTCGATTTTTTGAATAATGTGCAAGTGGAGCTCCCCCGCGGCAATGAGAATGTGTCGAAAGATTTCTCCCTTTTGTCGAAAGGACAAAAAAATGAATTGCGACACAGTCTCAAGCAGTGGGGGGATTCTGCAAATCTGACGAAAATAGGAGAAAAAATAGAAAACACTTCTTGTATTCTCCGGTATTTGCCAAATTTGCCGATTCGTATTATTCGGAGCTATCCTTGCAACAACCACCTCCGGCGCTACGCGCCACCTCCGCCAGCGGAGGACAAAAAGCGCGGTCGCTGAGCTTGTTGGTTGGAGCGGGACGCTGAGCCTGTCGAAGCGTGCACCTTGAAACGCATGACCTGCAGGGTCATGAAACGGATATACAACAAATCTCTCTATTGTATTATCTGGGATAAAAATAGAACCGTCCCCTTTTTTACGAGTGCAGGCACAATCAATGAAATTGCATGCAACCTGATTATGAGGACGATATCGATCATCGAATGACCATATATGAGCATAAAAATGACTAAATGTGGTCATACATACTCTCCCCTAGCCGACTTTTCTCATCACCCAAGCAATATATTCATCCATGATAACAAAACATCATTATTAATATCAGATATTTAAATGTTGTTGACGGTTTTTACAAAGAAAGGTTGACCACAGACAGAACTTATGCGACTCAGAACCTGAAGGTCATGCATAAATTAATGATCCAAGTATTTATTTCATTTTCATAGTCCAGTCCGGCAAACGGGTTGTAAATGGGTTTGGTAAAATCCGTGGAGTTCAAGTTTTGGCTTGTATTGTTGGGTATAGAGGCTTTTGACGTCATATAGGTAACGCCAAAGTCAATCCTGTCCGCATGCAGCAACTGATGCAGGGCAAGATCCATCAGACCCTTGTATCTGCGTTCGGGCGGTTTGAGGAAGGAGACGTTTTTTGTCTCGATGCCGAAGCCGAAACTATAGAGTACCATGTCGCCCATGGGAACAATTCCGAAATAGTCGTCTGTAATAGATGTCGGCCGGGCGTCATAGCCGAAACGAAGAAAAACACCATCAATGGGTTCAAGCTCGAGACCGAAGCTGGCATGAATGGTGTCTTTATATCCGTTTTCCAGTTTCAGCGAATAATCGCCGCCCTTATAGCCCATCAATTTGGTCAGGCGAAAGAGTTCAATTCGCCGGTCAAAGACGATTTCCTGGTTTTCCCAGCGTGACCACTGAGCCCATGAAAGGTCCGCAAGGAATTTGACCCGGCGGTGCGGCTTTAGCGCAATGCCCAATTGGGCGCGGGCCGGGAAAATGACATCTATGGACATGTTTCCCGTATGCTGTTCCGGAGCGTAGGTCGGCAGATCTAGCATGGCGGCGATAATTATGGTTGTCGGCGATGAACCAAGCCAATTGACAGTTCTCTGGAATCGCTTGCTGTAATCCAGCGTGTACTTCCCTCTCATTTCGGCCTTGGATTCGCTCTGATAAACACCGCCGATAGATAACCAGCTAAAGGGCTCCCAGAGAAAGCCGACGTTGAATGATGTAGTCAGGTTGTCTTCGGCAAAAAATTTCAGGCCGCCTATGTCTTCATAGGGGCTAAGCCCACCCCCGAACCAGGGCGGAGGAAAAGTCAGTTCCGAGATGATGGGTATTTCCAGACCAACGGTTGCTTCACCAAGAGCACCCGTCAGGGCCACCAGTTCGTTCGGACTGCGCATTCTTGTATCCATTCCCATCCAGGCCAGTCCCAAACCGAAGGATGCACCGACGGAGAGGGTTTTTGTCACCCGGTAGGAGATGCCTGGCGCCAAGACCAGGCGTACAATAGATAGTCTTTTGCCGAGGAAGCGCATCGGGTCGTTTGGATCGGTATGCTCCTGGCCGACTGCAAATGGTGGATAAAGGGCGAACCCGAAGCTGAAAGATGAACCCTTGGCGTGATAGGCTAATCCCTGGCTCGCCCCGGCCAGAATATTAAAGGGAAGCTGGCCTATAATGGGAAATTCGACACTCGGCTTGGTGGAACTGTCTTGACCTGCCAAGGGATCGATGCCGTTATTGAAATAGCCGCCAAAGGGCGCCCAAAGCTTGCCGGTCGTCGGGTCGACAGCCTGTGTAAATTTACTTTTTATATTCAGGACGGGAACCCAGGCAACTCCCATGGCAAGTTCCGTCCCGCGAACCCGGTCCAGCCCGGCAGGATTAAAATGAATAGACAGAGGCCCCTGGGGATCTGCAGTGACGGCACAGCCCAACGAATTCGCCCGTGCCTCGACGGCCATCTGTTCAAAAAGCGCGGCACCACCTTCTCGTGGAAGCAATACGAGAATCCACAGTAGGATAATAAATCCGAGCCTTTTCCATTTCATGGGCGCGTCTTTCATCAACATCCTTGCTTAAAAACTGAAAGGCAGACGGGCCAGGAAGAAAAAGTCCGGATCATTTTTCGTCAACCCGACACCAAGTGATAATGACAACATCCATTTTGGTGAAAATCGCCAGCCTGTTCCAACAATGAGATTTGCCGAACTGTATGCCGGCGTTACGAAGGCTGTCTCTCCTCCCGTCACTAAATAATCCGTACCCATGTAGTAGGCATACTGGAACTGGACGTTCATCGACAAGGCATAGGAGATAGAGTAGGCCAGACCAAGCGCAGCATTGAAACTCATGCCCGGTTTGACCGCATCCACAACAATGCCATTGATGTTATAATCGATACCTCCGGGCTCAAAACGGTAGGTCATGCCGACTCCTCCGAAGATCATGGCCGGATCAACAGATTTACTCATGTTCATGTTCATGGCGACAGCGTACACACCGTTGCCGGTTGGCAGGTCGGTCATGCGGTTGATCTTGTATGGACTTCTGCCCGTTGGAATGATCCCTGTCAATGTGAAAATTGTTGTTGGCCAAATACCGCCACTTTTGAAAGGCTGGTAGTCCAGTCCGATAGTCAGATCACCCAGATCTGTCACATCCTTGCTTGAGGAGCTTCCCGTTTTGTCGTAGGCAAAGACAAAGGGAAGGTTGGCAGTGATCGTAAGGTTATCCAGCAAACCGTACTGAAGGCCGATAGCGTTGCGGACGGTATGGTTGGCTCGGGGGTGCACTAATGTTGTGTTTTCCTCGCCGGCAACAAGTTCGCTGGAGGACGTATACTCGTAGCGCAAACTGTATTCGAGTTCGAATTTCCCTTTCTGCATCAGGGTATATTCACGTCCAACTGCGGTCAGGACGCTCTTTTCTTTTTCCGACTGCTCTTCAGCCGTTATGGTGAGCTTCTCGCGGGTACGGCCCTGTTCCTTGAGGGCTTCCACCTGCTTCTGCAGGTCATCAATCTTCTGCTGTAACGACCTCCCGTCATCCGATCTCTGTTGCCTCGCGGGAGCGGCCGGGGCTTTGTCGGGCGCCGCAACGGACCCCGCTGAAGAACCCTGGGTCTGCTGATTTTGCGTATCTGTAGGTGTTTGGGCATAGGCCGGTACGATCATCAGCATGGAGATGATCAAAAGGGCCAGCAGGATTATATTTCTTTTCACGAAAATTTCTCCTTTACATGCAAATTAAAAGGTCTGTGTTTATACCGTTTTAAACGGCAGCAAAAATCCAGAAAGCCGCCTCTCAATAAATATTTGATTTTACCAGTAAATTCATCATTATCTTCATCTTGCCGTCGGCCGTACGCCCATGGCATTGTCAATGCGCAGATTTTCCATCAGGGCAGACGGTGGATGAAACATGTTCAGCGCGTGGCGCGTGGCATCCAGACTAACAAACCGCAGATCCTCTTCTTTGAGCGTGAGGGCGCAATTAGTGATTTCGCCGTTGGTGACAACAAAAGCAACGTTGCGCTGCCACATCTTACGGAAATCCGCCACGGAATAACTTACATTCCCCAGATACGGATCGGCCAGGAAGACGTGATCCTGAAAGATTCCCCTGAATACACAAAAATGACTGTAGCCGAAGATTTCCACCGGCACGATGCAGGGTTTCCCAAGTGTCTTGAGATCCTCAATTTCCGCCTTGTATCCTGTGCCTTTATAACCCAGTTTTTCCACGAAGCGCTTCATGTCCAACAGCGAGAACGCTCGCAGCTTTTCTATCTGCTGTTTGTCGCCGTACTCAATAAGTGCGGCAATAATCTGTTTTTCTGTGAGCTGCTCACCAAGATAATAGTTGAGCAGTGTGGCCAGGGCAGCAGAGCCACAGGAATAATCATATTGCTGTTTTACGATATGGGCATTGTTGAATTCGGCCTGATTTTTAAGCCCCTGATGGAACGTAACAGGCGTTACTTCCGTTCCTGATACAACGCGAAGCTCGTTATCTGGCACTTCCTGAATCGGGACATACGGATTCACGAGACCAAGAACAACAATGAGAAAACCGACAAGAATAACCAAAAGGACTCCTTCGTTCACCCACTATCACAAATAAATAATTGATCTTATTATAAAAAAATGATTGCTCTTATTATAAACACCTATACGCTGCCATAAAAAACAGTTATGACGCTGTTATAAATTGATTAAACGAATATAGAAAAACGCGAAGCAAGTAAATACTACCAAAGACGTATTTTCCGTTTTTTTAAGAAACATCTGTAAAATACGCCTTTTGGACTAGCACATTAATATTCATAGCCATTGAAAAAAGTTAACTACGCAATGAAACCTTTATACAACCAAGTTCATTCATCAATTTTGTCACGCGTGCCCTTCATTGTATATCGGCGAAGGAGACTGTGTCGTAATGTCATTGCGAAGGAGCAACAGCGACTGAAGCAATCTCCTAAGTAGCCGAATACACGAGATTGCCGCGACGCCTGAGAGGCGTCTCGCAATGACCATTCTGCATTGTGACACAGTCTCGCAGGCCGGTATGACAGAATAAATAAATGGACCTGGTTATGCAAAGCTTTTAGCGTATTGTTTCAGTAAAAGATTTACAATAATGTCATTTCGAACGAAGTGAGAAATCTTAATAAATCCGGCATATAAAAAAGATATCTCCCGCTGGTCGATATGACAAGTTTATAATGAAACACTACACTAGATGAACATCCGGTTTTTTGATACCAAGTGGCGTGCAGTTGCAAATTTCAGAGTGATAACTACTGGTATAGTGGAAAATTCGCTCCAAGGCAGCACCCGATTCCGGTGGAAGAAAGCACCCCAATACGGAGTATGACAGCAGCCTATTCCGTGGCAAAGCAGCAGGTTTTCAAATGTAACGGAATAACCTGCTGCTTTCAGCGGAATTTGCAGTATAGGTAAGGAATCGTTTTTTTGCGCTTCCTCGCGGAATGCTCACCCGGTCTTTGGCTAACTTTGTTGGCATCGGTCGCGTGCCACAAGACATGGGGGTCGGCTTCCTCAAGGTATCAATAATACGCCTGCGAAGCGCGGTCACTGAGCCTGTCGAAGTGCCGCCGTGTTATCCTTTGAATGCAACTCGGTATGTCAACGGGAAACAGCGGCTGGAAGAGAAAGGGTACCAGGATCGTTTTATCTAAATTGGCAATAGTCGATGATTGTTTTTTTGTTCTCATGTCTACTATAGGTAAAATTTTTTTTGCAAAACTTTTCCCCATGATAAACAGAAAACATGACGTAATATCGCCACTTTTAAATATTACAATATATTAATATAATTAAGTTATTATCAAATAATCGCAACTTAAGGCAAAAATGACTAAATAAGGTCATTTTTGCCATTTATCTATCCACTTTACAATTAAATAAAAGCAAAACATTTTCAAAGGTATAGAGTTAAACAAGCAATTCATTGCATGAAAGCAACTGATGTATAGAACAGGTTAAAATATTTTTTGATAACCCATCCCATTGGTAAAACTCCGGTAAAGTGCTTTAATCTATGAGAAGGCTCTTTGCAGAAATAAATTCATTGTCAAAATTTCTAACCGGTTTTATCACAACGGGCCGTAAAACCCCGTCCTTCAGATTGGGGAGGATGTCAAGGATTTGCCTGGTACCAATAGGCAGAAAATCTATGGTTGTTGTGTTGAACACCATCACATTTGTATCCTTTATATATATGTCCAAAAACGAGGTTGCCAGATCTTTTGCATTAAAACTCTCCAAATCACATTTGTATCCTTTATTATATATGTACAAATGCAGCCTTACCGTGTGCGATGATTATGCTGGTAATCATCTCTTACCGGCTGTGATGCATGACCCCGCAGGAAATGGTCCTGTGCCGGCAACTTTATGCATGGATTGCCGGAAAATTTTCTTTTGTGAAAAAATCCAAAATTACGCAATAGAGAGATTTGTTGTGTCTCCGTGTCGTAAAACTGTGGGGCACACTTTTCAAGGTGCACGCTTCGACAGGCTCAGCGTCCCGCCCAACCAACAAGCTCAGGGTCCCGACCCAACCAAAAAGCTTAGCGTCCCGCTCATACCGACAGGCTCAGAGACCGCGCTTTTTGTCCTCCGCTGGCGGAGGTGGCGCGTAGCGCCGGAGGTGGAAATTGTAGGGATTGCTCCCCGAGCAATCCGAATAGGCACATTTTGCAAATAGCCGGACGATTACATTAAACACAATTCATGAAAAGACAATCTCCCCCACCCCCCAGACTGTGTCACAATGGCTGAATTACAATAGAAGTCATCATGCCGGCGCAAGAGGCTGTGTCGTAATGTCATTGCGAGGGAGGGAAACGACCGAAGCAATCTCATA
>ERZ795058.6290-NODE-6290-length-10332-cov-8.618468_pt1 | contig 10332 bp, 10 predicted proteins | sample MGYA00375142_ERZ795058 | MGnify/ENA primary metagenome ERZ795058 (study PRJEB30187, sample SAMN05720210) | activated sludge metagenome | isolation source: anaerobic digester from wastewater treatment plant | place: Japan | collected 2015-04-20 ...
ATCAGAACAATTTATAGTTAATTAAAATAGGTCCAATTTCTGGGGCGCACTACATATTTCAGTTTTTGAAAAAATGGGGGCCGCGTATTTTTGAGGTGCTGCCACCGGTACAATCGAAATCTTTGATTTCGCAGACCCGGGGGGAGTCAAAATAGGCAAAATAAAAACAAGAAAACGTGAATTACTTGCAAGCTCTTAAAATATAATTTTTATTCCTGGCTAGAAATTAATTTAATGTTTTAAAAACTTTATATATTCTTTGTTGTTCTTGTTTATCGTTTAGTCTTTGGCTTTGCGTTGATAGTATCTTTGCATTGCATATGGACCCATCTTTTTAGTCTTCCCAGACTTTTCCCATCCTGGTATTTGCATCATAATCATTGCGACATCATTCATAGCCTTACGGTCATAATCTATGATTTCACCCTTAAGACACTCATACCAAATCTCAATACCCGATACTTCATTTCTGGTCTTAGTGGCTTTCCCATAAAGAGCACCAACACCTAAATATGCATCGTTTTGAATATACGCTCTTCGCTTATCCATATCATCAATGTCATCCCAATTATCAGGAAGTAACATATTTAGATAAGCTTCCACCACTCCAACACGTTCATCATGTTCCATAGCGTTGTTTTGATATTCTTTAGCGGTTTCTAAATATTCACCACTTAAGAATAATTCTTCGCCATTTTCATAATAGTGTTTGGCTTCTGCCCATATCTGGTCTTTATATTCTTGAGAGAAACTAATATTAGGTGTTTCGTTCTTAGAATTAATTTTTACTACCCAGAATCTTCTATTACCAGTTAAGTCACGTAGGAAACCTCTATCTCCATTAACAGTTGAGAAGATAGCGCAACTTCTAGGATGCCATTCCACAGTTTTTCCATAGGAAGGACGATATTTATCGTCAGTGCACGATATGAAACCTTTAACTTTTTCAATGTCTGCTTTCTTCATTCCTGCTAGTTCTTGAATTTCAATAATCCAGAAGCCTTGAATCTTTTCTCCGGCTTTCTTGTTGTCATCCATATCAGACAATTGAAGTGAGTCAGAAAAGTATTCTGGATCCACTAGTGATTTGATAATTGTGGATTTGCCAACTCCTTGTTTGCCATCTAGGACTAGAATGCTGTCAAACTTAATACCAGGTTGATAGATTCTTGCTACTGCTGCAGCAAACCATTTCCTAGTTACTTCTTCAGTATATTTATCGTCGTTAGCAGCTAGATTAGTTATTAAGAATCTTTCCACTCTTTTAACACCATCCCACTTAGAAAGATTATCAAGATATTGCTTAACTGGATTAAATGCTCTATCTCTAGTTACTTTAGTAAAAGCAACTTTAAAGTTCCTATCAGAGAAGCTGGTATATTCTTTATCAATAATAGCAATTAATTGAGCTTCATCAGCATCTCTCCAGAACTTGTTGCTTTCGGGTCTATCCCAAGGAACCCATCCTGTTATTTGAACTGAATCAGTTAATTGGTTATAAGCAATATTCTTAAATCTCTTATCGTTCTTTAATATTAATATTAAATTAGCGGATGTATTTTCAATATCACCCATCATCCCAAAAGTTAATTTAGATCTCCAATTAGAATTATCTTCATCATCAGCGATATCAAAATCCTCTTGAGCGCTTATTAATTTAGAATTCGCTAGTTCAAGCTTGACTTCTTCTTGTTCTAACGCGAGCTGCTTCATTTTAGTGAATGAGTCTTTCTCTTTACCAAACTTGTGCAGCTTTACTAAATCAAAGGCATCTAATACTTTTCCATAAGCAGGATCTTTCGCGTGGTGAGAATAGAAGAACTTATTATTATAAGCAATTCCTCCAGCGATTGAAGATGAACCGATAAAGAGATATCTATTATCACTAACAGGTTCATAAACATCACTAAGGAATAATTCAATTGCATCTTGAATAGTGTAGGTTCGATTAAACGCTCCCACTATTCCATCTTTAGTTAATGGGTCTTTGGCTTTTCTACCGACACCACCACCAGCGATAACTTTGTTTTCTTTTTCAATTCTAGGAAGAGTGTCTAAATCTTTCCAATTAGGATATTTTTCTAAGAAAGTATCTGGATTCAACCATTCTTTATTCACTTTGAGATAAATATATTTTATATCACACGGAGTAGATGGCCAGAACATTAGTTGTTCTATCTTAAATGAACATGGATCAAATTGATCAATTCCAAACTCTCCCGCTAATAAACGTGATATCGCTGTGAATTCATCACTATTAATATCTCTAGATAGAGGGAACACTAATCGATATCTTGGGGCGTCAGGTCGATGTCCATGAGTAGAATATAAGAAACACGCACATGAACACTTATCAACAAAGTCATCAATAAATCCCACTTTAGCGTTATCCATATCTAAAGTGATTAGTGATCTAAATTCAACTTCGCTAGCTTTACGTCTATTGCCTTTTAATTTGGCGCCAACAAAACCACCATAGTCCTTACACTTATTCTTTTCTTTTTTAGTGAAGGTTCTATATTGCTCAATGGTTTCACTAGTAACATGAGTTTTAGTTAATCTATCACATAAAGTGTCCCAAGAAACAACTTTGTTGTTCCAAGTGAGACTATCCGCACTATTACCAATTGCTATATTTAAATTTCTCATAATGATTTATTCCTCCTTGTCATTAACATCGTCATCGTCGCCAATGACTCTTGCGTTCACCCACTCTTCGGGTGCATTCTTTTTATCCATATACTCATACATGAATTTCTTAGGATCGAAATCCTTGCCAAATTTCATGATGAGAATGTACTTAATTACTTCAAAATCAGGAGGATAGTATTTCTCCTCTTCAGTGACTTTAGTTTCAGTGCCACCAATAGGATTCTTCCTCATAGATTTAGAAGTTGTTTTTTCTTTATGACCCATAGCTTTAATCTTTAAAGCAGAGAATAAATCACCTAACAATAATGATTCACCTTCAGAAATAGCTTGTTGTATCTCTGGATGTTTTTCTTTTAAGGCTGTAAAGGTTTGCTCTGTAATACCTAAGTCACGACACATATCTTTTTGCGTGTATAAAGTAGCTGAAGCAGCTTTAATATAATCAAGCTTAGACTTTAGCACACCTGTCTTTTCCCACATTTGATATGTATCGAGTTTCTTAGCCATAGCACCTCCACAAATGGAGAGAGGTGCCTTAGTGGCAAGTGGTTAAATTATTTAAAGCACCACTCTCCAAATTAGATGATAAATCATCTAATCTGCTTTTGTATAGGTGATAGCAATGTGCTGTTTATTAATCTTCTGCTTCTTCAAAGAAATTCACTGGTCTAAGAAGTGGATCATAGTAGAAGATCTCAGTGCCTTCATATGTGATGATGTGTCTACAAATCTTTTCACACCCAAGTCTTCCAAATAAGATGGTGTCTCTATTTGTTTGGCAATATTCCACGAAGTCATAGAGTCTTCTAGTAAGCAATCTAAGCATAGTTTGCTTTCTAGTGACATTGCCGTTATAGACAGTATTCACCATGAAGAAGTCAACGTCTTCTTGGAACGGAAGAGAGACAAAGTTTTGTTCTAAATATCTACCGAATTCTTCAAAGACTGTGTGGGTAAGTTGATATAAATCATCTTTTTTGTATTGATCATACTTACCAAATTTGTCTTCAAAGTAAGTTTGTATTTCGATGCGATAAGGGTAATGCTTTTTAAACTTTGTTTATACCTCCACTATCTCTTATAGTTTTGTGGGTATTTGAGTTTGAAATACTCACTACGCCAATAGATGATTAGATTAGCTAAAATTGGTCCAACCTCTTTGTACCAAAGCACATCTTCTGGCACATGCGTTTTTAAGTATTTGTTGAGCATATCAACATCTACTTCAAGAACATTGTCCACTCTCTTGTTCACATAATCAGCGAACGATTCAATGGCGGCGAACGCTGGTCCAGCATCCGTGATGTTATCGTTATCGACTTCTGGATAACATTTATCGAAGAATCTATATGCTTGGTCTTCGATATCAAATTCAATTTCTTGTTTCATAAGGATATAACTCCGAGCCGTTCTACGGCATTAAGCGGAGGCTTCATATATATTAAGAAGAATTACGCACGTCTTCGATTTGGATATAAAGTAAGTGCAATTCATTTAACTTATGAAGCCTGTCGCTTCTATTTAATAAATGTCATCTTCATCAAAGTCATCTTTGCGCAAAGACCTTTGATACCTTTCCTCCTCATTCCAGATGACAGGGATAGGAATATCAAGAGCGTATGCTAAGGCGGAAATAGTCCTAAACTGGATAGCATCGCCAATAACTCCGTTCTCGATACGGTTATAGTGTTGATGAGACACACCCATTTCTAGAGCGACACGATATTGAGAAAATCCAAGCTTCTGCCTAGCGTTCACTAAGTACATACGAATTAGATGATACTTCATATATCGCTTCACTCCTTTCTTGGGGTTAACCCATCATTTTTCAAACAGCATGAGCTCTTGCTGTCAACACCATTTAATCAGAAAAATACAAGTGTGAAAATGCAAATTTAACCACTGTTTTGTAGCTTTTGATTTGCTTCATTTTTTGTGGAATTTTGACATAAATTTTCTAGATGTTATCTAAAGATAAATAGTCAAGTGAAAATATTTAGGTTTGCGAATTTTCTTATTTTTGTGGAAACACAATTTTTAAGAGTTTGTGCAAGTTCAAATTATTTTTGTGTAATAATAATCAATAGGAGACACGCGTATGCCTAAAAAGAATAATGAAGTTGGACCATATCCTCAAATAAATGAACAAATTAGAAAAAAATTTAAAGGCGATGTTGAATGGACTGATGGCTCTCTCACATATGAAGAAGGATTAAATCAAGAACAATTAGCAGTCCTTCTTGGAATGCCTAAAAAAGATAGATATAAAATCTCATACTACGAACAAGGAAGAGAAGAAATACCATTACCGCTTTTGTTGAAGATGGCGGATATTCTCCATTGTTCTGTTGATTTGTTATTAAATAGACCATTTGATATTTCCTATAACACTCAAACTAATGGTTTATTAGCGGTCGAATTAAAACCCGCCGACGAGAAAACTTTATTTATTGAAAACTCTTTAGCGAGATATGTTCACTTAGATGAAAATCTTCCTGAAGATCCATTTACATTAAAAGCATTTGTTTTAAGAGTAGATTCCGAAACATTAGGTTTAGCAAAAGGAAGTCTTATTATTGTAGACACTAATGTGAAGAAATATATCAACACCTCCACTAGTAAAAGACATATGTGCATGATGGTCACTAACTATCTCACACACAGTTTGGCTGGTACAGGCGCTAATGCTGGATACTATTTTTGTAACGTTGGTTTAGCACAAGATCTCAACGGAAGAGATAAAAAGAGATCTTTCTATTACACCGATATCAATAATCAATTGAAAATCGTTGGATGCCAGGTTGTTCAAAGAGGTGCTTATGGTGTCGTTGTGCAAGCTATCAAATTCTTTGAAGAAAGCGAATTACTCACTAATGCCGCATCTAAACTAATAAAAGGACATAAATACACTATCGACAAAAAGTAGCGTGTTCCTATCACCTATCATAAGTTAGTCTTCTTAGATAAACTAAAAACGGATATAAAGTAAGAGCCACATTTGGCTGACGTCTTCCATAGTTTAACGACTAGGGAGACTTTTTTATGGTTAATGAAAAAGAAAAGGAATGGCAATTAGTCAAACCTTATATAGACAGTTTATTTAAAGAAGGAATCATCTCTTATGATGAGTGGTATTTTATGATTCTTTCTTTAAGGAAAAAGCTAGGTTTAAGCACCCTATAATTTTGTATTAATTTAAGTCGTTTATTACTTGATATAATCAAGTAAGTACGCAAATATATGGTAACGACAGGAGGATCAAAACATGGAATCTTCAAATGTAAGAGTTAAAGTAATTCAGCCTAAACGCGAATTGGTACTAGACCCAATTACAGGACAAGCTAAAAAGCTTAAAGTTGCAGCTTACGCTAGAGTATCAACTGATAGCGAAGACCAACTTAATTCTTTTAACGCACAAAAGAATGAATTTGAAAGAAGAATCATCTCTAATCCAGATTGGGAATTTGTTGGCATGTACGCTGATGAAGGAATTACTGGAACCGATATGTCGAAAAGGCCAGATTTCTTGAGAATGTTACAAGATGCTCAAGATGGAAAAATAGATTATATCCTCTGTAAATCAGTATCTAGGTTTTCGCGTAATAATAGAGAATTTCTTACCATTGTGAAAATGCTTAAGGACATCAATGTCTTCATTAAGTTTGATCAAGATGGACTTGATACAAGTGACCCTAATATTGAGTTCTTGCTAACTATGCTAGGAGCTTTTGCTCAAGAAGAGATTAGACAAGCATCCCAAAGAGTGAAAAAGGGTGTCCAATACAGAATGGAAGTAGGCAATCGAAAAATGAATGTCAAAACTACTCTTGGATATATGTATGATGTGGAAGGAAAAGTTGTTATTGATGAAACAACAAAAGATATTGTCATTGAAGTATTCAATTTGTTTCTTGCTGGTTACACATATAGAGAAATAGCAAAAATCATGGAAAAACGTGGTTATTTAACTGGTACAGGTAAAAAAGAATGGTCTATCTATGATATTGAAAAGATTATCACCAATGAAAAATATGTCGGTGACTTTGTCATGCAGAAAACCGTTGTGGTCGATTATCTATCTCACAAAGCTAAGAAGAATGACAATATTGTTCCAAAATACATCGTTGAAAATCATCACAATGCCATTATTACCAGGGAGAAATTTGAAGAGGCTAGAGCAATACGCCTTGCCAAGCACTCTGCCAGGAGCAAAAGGAAGCCGCTTATCAATTTATTATCAGAAATCTTCATTTGTGAGAATTGCTTAAGGCCGCTTCAGGTAGTTAATGTTCACCCAAGAACTAAGTACGAAAAGAAGGTCTATACTTGCAAAAGTAAATGCAAGGAATCAATTAAATATAAAGCATGTGACGTAAAAGGCACTATTGATTATGTCTTGATGATGCAAGCGGTTGATCGAGTGTTTAGAAAATACTACCAGATTCCTGATTTTGATGAATCACTTATTTTGGAAGCCCATCAAGAAGCAGTCACAGCGATTATTAATAAAATTAATGATTATAAAAAACTAATCGTAGAGAACTCTAACAAGATGAATTCATTAATACAATTACAAACTAAGGAGAAAGGCGATATCACCAAGTATCAAGAAAAGTTTAATGAGTTAAAAAGAAACAATGAATTCTATGATGAGGAAATAGCGCGTTTGCAAATTATAATCGCCGACAAAAGTAAATCATTCAAAGTTAAAAGCAAACTTTTGGAATATAAAAACAACGGAATTCTTAATTACGACATATTAACCACTTTAGTTAAAGGCGTTATTAGAAGAAAAGATAATTCCGTGAGGTTCATATTATCTAAATCACCAGTTGTAGTTGATGAAAATACCATTAAGGAATTATTAAATAAAGAACCTATTTATAGCGATATGGTTGCTAATAAAACCACGTCGTTATTATTTGATGTTATTAAATTGGAGGAAGAAAACAATGGAAGTAAAGATACTATATCCTGTTAAGCCTAATCAAAGATTAAGAGTTGCGGCTTACGCAAGAATATCAAGCGATCAAGAAGCGAGCGAACCATCTTTGGAAGAACAAATTGATCATTATACTAGATTGATTATCGGGACTAAGGAATGGGATTACGCTGGGGTTTATTTTGATAATGGTATAAGCGGTACCACCATTTATAAACGAAAAGGTTTTATGAAAATGGTTGAACAAGCTCTTGCAGGTAATATCGATTTAATCCTTGTGAAATCGCTATCGAGATTCTCAAGAAACGTCATCGATATGTTAGATATTATCCGCAAGCTAAGAAATGCTGGAGTGGAAGTATATTTTGAAGACCAGTGCATTTCTTCTCTAGACACTAAATGTGATCAGGCTTTAACAATCTATGCTAAGTTCGCAGAAATGGAAGCCACCACCACTTCGGAAAGAACTAAGTGGAGATTAGATACTGATAGAAGAAATGGAAGATATTATTTGCCTGTAAATCACATGATGGGTTATCGATATGATGAAAATAAAAACATAATCATTCACGAAGAAGAAGCCAAAACCATTAGACTGATTTATCAAATGTACTTGGAAGGTAATGGCACTGTCACTATTTCAAATTATTTAATGGCTCATGGTTATAAAAATAGAAGAGGCTTAGTATCTTGGAGTGTTTCTGGTGTAAACCGCATATTGACGAATGAAAAATACATCGGAAATTGCCTTATCCAAAAGACTTTTATTCAAGATCCACTATCCAAAAAGAAGGTATATAACCACGGTCAAAAGAAACAATATCTAATAGAGAGTGGCCATCCGGCAATTATTGATAAATACACATTTGATAAAGTGCAGGAAATCATGGATAAGAAAAGAGCCCAATATAAGCTCAAAACTTATGAAAACACCGAGAATTATAACCCTGAATTTATAAGGTCTCAGTACACCGGTTTCTTCTTATGTCCTCATTGTGGAAAGCATTATGTCATTAAGACAAATCACTACAATGGGGTTGCTACTAAAAAGTTTCTTTGTTGCAACTCCAATATGACTAATAAGAAATGCAAAAGCGAGAATTATCCTTTGGATGTCATGAAGGAAATGATGACCAAACAAATCAAAATACTAAAATCAAATATTTCATCATTTAAAGAGGTGTTAAAAGATGTTTATAAAGTCTCTGAGGAAGATAACCACGATAAAAAAATCAATGCCTTAAATAGTCAAATTGATGAATTAAGAAATAGATATGATTCTATTAAAGATTTCCAGGATGAATATTTTGTTGCGATTAAAAACGGTATCATTATGAAAATCAATTCTTTAGTTGAGCAACGTACTTCTTATCAAAGTGAAATAACTTCCCAAGAGGAATATGATGAAATAGTCAGAGAAATATTATCTAAAGTGAAATCATTCCCAAGTGAATACGAGGATATAGGAGACACTGATTATAGGTCAATCTTCAGCAATGCAGTTATTGTTAGCAAAGATCTTGTGTATTTCATAATTGGAAACCCAAACATTAAGCTTCCGCTAAATCCAAAACTGTTATTTAAATCTTCCATTGAATATAAGGTTAGATTAACAACTTTCACTACTTATTTCGGAGTTTTAATTAATAAGTAAGACTGTTAGTATTTTCAAGGTATTAATTAATAGCTATTTCGCGAATACAAAAAATAGACAATAATAATGTATTCAATTATTATATTTAAGAGAAAAAGCAAAATGCCAACAGTCAGTATAATCACCCCAGCTTACAAGTGTAGAGAAACAATCAAAAAAACATATGAAAGCGTTGCTTCTCAGACTTTTTCATCGTGGGAATGGATAGTTGTTGATGATTGTTCTCCAGATGATTCTTTTTCATTTATCAAGGATATGGTTAAAGATGACAACAGAGTTATTGTTTTACAAACACCCAAGAATGGCGGAACAGCTGTTGCGAGAAATATTGGTTTAAAGCATTCAAGCGGAAGATATATAACTTTTTTAGATTCTGATGATCTTCTTGATCCTAATTATCTTGAATGTCAATTAGAATTCATGAAAGAACACGGACCACTTATTTCTGCTGGATATAGAAGAAAAGCTCAACACACATGCACAGACTTCTTAGTTCCTGATGAAGTTGATTATAAAAAAGCATTAAAAGGAAATCCTCTTTCTTGCTTAACCACTATGTATGACAAGGATGTAATTGGAGAAGTTTTCTTCCCAGAAGATATCAATAGACCAGAAGATTATGTTTTCTGGCTTAATATACTTAAAACAGGCATTATTGCCAAAGGCAATCCACAAGTATTAGCAACATATAACATTATAAGCGGCAGCAAGTCTTCCAATAAATTTAAACTCATTGGATATATGCACAAGGTCTATCATAAAACCCAAGGCATCAACTGGTTTAAGAGTTGGATCTATGTTATTAGATGGGCTTTCTACGGCAAGAAAAAATATAAGAATGTGAGATAACATTAATATCGATTTATAGTTCACATCTAATGATACTTAGCAGTTATGCAATGTCCTAAAACACAGTGATTTTGGACGTTAGCATAAGAACATAACCACCATCCTAATAAAAAAGCGCCATTTCTGACGCAAATTTTATGGTTTTGATATAAATACTTTGTATTAATATCAATATGCCGATTTTGGTGCAGCTAACAGGAATTGAACCTGCACGGGTCACCCCACTAGATCCTAA
>ERZ795058.6291-NODE-6291-length-10331-cov-12.171467_pt1 | contig 10331 bp, 7 predicted proteins | sample MGYA00375142_ERZ795058 | MGnify/ENA primary metagenome ERZ795058 (study PRJEB30187, sample SAMN05720210) | activated sludge metagenome | isolation source: anaerobic digester from wastewater treatment plant | place: Japan | collected 2015-04-20 ...
CGATGAGCAAATTTAATAATTGGTGGGAAAATAAACAGAATAAAAAAATCGACAACATTTTCAAATACATTTGAAAATAATTATATTTGCAGAAAATATTCAAGTATGGTTGAAATAATTAATTCTATACGAAAGTACAATTTTTGGGATAATAATCCCATAGATTTAGGTTATCCTCGTACATTTTATACAGATAAAATTGGACAATATGTGGGTAATAAGTTGGTAAAAGTGCTTGTCGGACAACGTCGTGCGGGCAAAAGCTACATCTTACGCCAAATTGCATCCAAGTTATTGTCCGGAGGTGTAAAAAGTGAAAATATTCTTTACATAAACAAAGAATATATCGAGCTGTCCACTTTACGAAGTGCCATAGAGTTAGAGCAATTGTACAAAGCTTATAGAGAAGTACTAAACCCTAGCGGTAAAGTCTATATTTTCATTGACGAAATACAATATATTGAAGAATGGGAACGCTTTGTAAACTCACACTCTCAGGACTTTGCAGAACCTTGTGAACTTTTTATCAGTGGTTCAAATTCCAAGCTGCTTTCCGGAGAATTAGCCACACTTTTGTCGGGTCGATACGTTGAGTTTGAAGTACTTCCATACAGTTATACTGAATTTTGCGGAGTTACTCAACAAGAAAAAAACAGTGAAAGTTATAAAGAATTCCTTCAAGGCGGAGCTTTGCCGGAACTATTTAATTTGCCTAACGATGAAATGAAACAAAACTACGTGTCGTCCATCAAAGACACGGTTATGTTGCGTGATATTGTAGCAAGGTATAATGTAAAAGATGTAAAGTTGTTGGATGATTTGTTTGTTTATTTGGTAAACAGTGCCTCTAACCTGATCTCGATAACTAATATCATCCATTATTTTGCATCGAAAAAGCGAAAAACAAACTACGAAACGCTTTCATCGTACATTAGCTATTTGGAAAGCTCATTTCTTGTTCATCGTGTGGAGCGATACAACATAAAAGGCAAAGACACCATTTCAGGCAACAGCAAATACTATATGAACGATTTAAGCTACCGAAATTATCTTTATACAGGCTTTGGTTACGGAATTGGTTATCTTTTGGAGAACGCCGTTTATTTGAGTTTGCGACGTGCAGGATACCAAATTTATGTGGGAACAATAAAAAACACGGAAGTCGATTTTGTGGCAATAAAAGGCGACAGAAGGCTCTATTTGCAAGTAACTCTCAGCCTTACCGAAGAACACACGATAGAGAGAGAATACCGTTCATTAAAACTCATCGATGATAACTTCGATAAGTATGTGGTAAGTATGGACGATTACAACATACCAACCAATGAAGGGATAGAACATATATCCGCGTGGAAATTAGAAGATTTGCTGAATAGCCGATAATATGAGCAAAATTACCGACATACTTCCCCGATACACCTAACTCAATGCAATAGTTTCCATTCCCAAATATCTTTCGATAATCGTGAAAAGTTCATGGAAAAATATTTGAATATGGCAAAGTATTGAGTAAATTTGCTACCTATATTGAGTAAAATAAAAAAGTATGTTTTACAGATCCTATTTAGAGACGGTTAAGAAGAGAATTCAAGAGCCTCGGAAATTTATCCAAGTTATCTTAGGCCCCCGCCAAGTTGGAAAAACTACCATGATAACCCAGCTCTTGTCCCAACTGTCGGTTCCCAATTTATATGAATCGGCAGACGCTATTCCCGTCACCAATTCTGTATGGCTGACACAACTGTGGGAGGCAGCCAGATTACAAATTAAAGTATCCGGTGCAACAGAGTATTTAATTGTTATTGACGAAATCCAGAAAATAGATAACTGGAGCGAGATTGTAAAACAACAATGGGATAAGGATACGCGAGAGAGAACAAACATAAAAGTAATTTTATTGGGCTCATCACGCTTATTAATTCAACAAGGGTTAACTGAATCTTTGGCCGGTAGATTTGAAACAATATATTTAGGTCACTGGACTTATACCGAGATGCAGGAAGCGTTTGGATGGAGTATTGAACAATATGTGTACTTTGGGGGATATCCGGGGTCAGCCACTTTAATTGACGACGAAGAGCGCTGGAAAAATTATATTAAAGATTCGCTGATTGAAACCAGTATTTCAAAAGATATTTTAATGCTGACAAGGGTAAATAAGCCCGCTTTACTGAAACGATTGTTTGAACTTGGTTCTCTATATTCCGGACAAGTTCTTTCTTATACAAAAATAATAGGTCAACTTCAAGATGCAGGCAATACGACGACATTAGCGAATTACCTGAAATTACTGTCTGATTGTGGATTATTAGGGGGGCTGGATAAATACGCCGGAGATATTATCCGTAAACGCGGTTCAAGTCCAAAGTTTCAAGTGTATAATAATGCGTTAATTACTTCTCAAGCCAATGACGCCTACGAGAAAGCGATTATTAACCCTGAATTATGGGGGCGACTCGTCGAATCATCTGTTGGAACACATTTGATAAATAATTCTATTCCGGAGAGATACAATTTATATTATTGGCGCGAAGGCAACCATGAAGTGGATTTTATATTGGAAAAAGGAGACAAAGTAATCGGGCTTGAAGTCAAAAGCGGAATGAAGGCGGAAAATACCGGGATGGGAGTATTTGCAGAGAAGTTTCATCCGGAAAAAGTGTTACTTGTGGGCACGGGTGGAATCCCGTATGAGGAGTTTTTAAAGATTAATCCAAGGGAGTTGTTTTGAAATTCACTTTACAATCAGTACAGTATGTATATAAAACAATTTAATATAAAAAATTCAGGGTGTTCGATGAAATATCTCTACTGTTTAACAAAGGAGTAAACATCATAATTGGAGAAAACAACTCAGGTAAAACAACAATCATTGATGCATTAAGGATATGTCTGGGCTATGGAAAATCAGATACAAATATCTATATTCAAGAATCCGATTTGCATCTCAATCCGTCTTCAAGCGTATCGGGCAGAATACACGAGTTGTGCGGAGCGAGTTCCGAAAACAAAAAAAAGCGACTTTTTCAAGTCGCTTTTTGCGGTATGGACGGGACTCGAACCCGCGACCCCCTGCGTGACAGGCAGGTATTCTAACCAGCTGAACTACCACACCGGGTAAGCAAATCATCATTTGCGGGCACAAAGTTAAGCAGATAAAATCAATCTGCAAGCAAAGGATGGGATTTTTTGCATTTTTATTTCCGGGCTAATTGCTATACCTTTGTCCATCCCGATCAGGGAAAGAACGATAGACACCTACAACCCCGGCATTAAAGCATTAAAACATTTAGGCAAATGAGTCAACAGCGAGATACCCCCATCGATTCTGTCATAGTACAGAATATTCTGGACGAATATAATTTACCCGATTTCGGCAAAGCCACCATACGAGAGGTCGTTTCTATGGTGAACCAGGCCGAAAAACGCAGCGGCAAACGCTACGTCCGTATGGAAATGGGCGTGCCCGGCCTTCCCCCCTCCAAAGTAGGGGTCGAAGCCGAAATAGCAGCCTTGCAAAAAGGCGTGGCCTCCATCTACCCCATGCTCGACGGACATCCGGAGCTCAAAGCGGAAGCCGCCCGCTTTGTTAAGGCCTTTATAGATGTGGATGTGCCTGCCGAATGCTGTGTGCCCGTCACCGGCTCCATGCAGGGCAGCTTTACCTCCTTTGTCACCTGCAGTCAGTGCAATCGCAACAAAGACCGCCTGCTCTTTATCGACCCGGGCTTTCCGGTACAAAAACAGCAACTGGTGGTGCTCAACACCGCCTACGATTCGTTCGACGTGTACCACTACCGGGGGGCAGCTCTGAGGGAAAAACTCGAAAGCATCCTGAGCCTGGGTAAAACCTCGGCCCTGATCTACTCCAACCCCAATAACCCGGCCTGGTTCTGCCTGAAAGACAGCGAATTGAAAATAATTGGGGAATTGGCCGAAAAATACGATGTCATCGTTATCGAAGACCTGGCCTATTTTGCCATGGACTTCCGCCAGGATTTGGGGCGACCTTTTGAACCGCCCTTTCAGCCCAGCGTAGCAAAATACACCGACAATTACATATTGCTGATCTCCGCTTCCAAAGCCTTCAGCTACGCCGGACAACGCATAGGCGTAGCCGTCCTCTCCGAAAAACTGTATAAGCGCCCTTACGCAGACCTCAAAAAGCAATACGGCGTGTGCGAATTCGGCAACGTTTTCGTCAACCGGGTACTCTATTCGCTGTCGTCGGGCACCAGCCATTCGGCCCAATACGCTATGGCTGCCATGATGAAGGCGGCTTCCGACGGTGAATATCGCTTCTTGGACGAAGTGAGGGAATACGGCCGGCGCGCCGAAAAAGTAAAGAAACTCATGCTCGGAAATCAATTCGAGATTGTTTACGACAACGACTTGGGCGAAGCCCTGGCCGACGGGTTTTATTTTACGGTACGTTACCCGGGCATGAGCGGAGCGGAGTTGATGAAAGAATTGCTTTTTTACGGCATCAGTGCCATCTCGCTCGAAACCACCGGCAGCGACCAGCAAGGCCTCAGGATTTGTACCTCGTTTATCAAAGACGATCAATACGAAGAATTGGAATCCCGGCTTAAAAAATTCCGGGCAGACCATCCGCTGAACTAAGAAAAAGATTCAAGTTATGCGTATCCAGGACCTTATCATCAAACACAACGCACTGAAGCCCGAAAAAGGACGCATCCTGATAGCGGAACCCTTTCTGGCCGGAGAACCTTTTGAACGTTCCGTGGTGCTGATGTGCGAAAGTGGGCCGAACGGACACTTGGGCTTTGTACTGAACAAACCTATAGGATTCAATCTGGACGAAGTGGTCAGCACCAACGAGAGAATCCCCAAAATTCCTATTTACCTGGGAGGCCCGGTGGCAGCCAAACGCTTGTTTTACGTTCACTCGCTGGGCAGCGAAATCAAGGGATCGATCGCGGTCAGCGACGAGTTGTATATGGACGGAGATTTAAATCAATTGCTGAGCCTGTTAGCCCTAGACGAAGAAGCCAAAAACAAGATCCGTTTCTTTGTGGGCTATTCCGGCTGGGTCGAAGGGCAGCTCGAAGCCGAAATCAGAGACGATTCCTGGCTGGTGGGCAAAATCGGCCTCAAAGAAATCTTCCAATCGAGGAGCTCCACGCTGTGGAAAAAATGCTTGCGGCAATTGGGCGAAAAATACAAAGTCTGGAGCATGTATCCCCTCATTCCTTCATTGAATTGATCCTATCCACGACAACGTTGTTATGGCTCGGCTTGCCGTCGATTGCTCATTCCTTCATTGAATTGATCCTATCCCCCCCCCGACTGAACGCTGAGTTAGTAAGCGAAACTTGATTTTCTCTCTTTAACCCGGGCAGGCAAGCATCGGCGCCGGATTTTATTTTCTGAAAGGAAGCTTAACCACTTTGGCTTTGAGGTCGCGATTGCGAACGCGCACAAAAACCTCCGTCCCGGGCTGTGTAAAGGGCGTTTTCACATAGGCCAGCGCTATGCCTGTTTTGAGCATGGGCGATATGGTACCCGAGGTCACCCGTCCTATAGCTTCACCCTGAGCATCAACCACTTCATAGCCTTGCCTAGCAATCCCCTTATCGATCATTTCCAGGCCGCAGAGTTTTTGATTTACTCCTTCTTGCTTTTGTTTTTCCAAAATCGCCCTACCCGGGAAGTTTTTGCCGGGCAAAAATTTGGTAATCCAACCCAAGCCGGCTTCGAACGGACTGGTGGTATCGTCGATTTCGTTGCCGTACAGGCAAAAACCCATTTCGAGCCTCAGGGTATCGCGGGCGCCCAGACCAATGGGCTGAATGCCGTATTCGGCTCCGGCTTCAAAAATGGCTTCCCAGAGTTTCAATCCGTCTTCGGGCTTGAAATAGAGTTCAAAACCACCGGCGCCCGTATAACCTGTATTGGATATCAAGACCTGATCTATACCGGCCATCTTGCCGTAAGTAAAATGATAATAAGGAATGGCTTTGAGATCGACCGGACTTAATTTTTGCAACACATCCAATGCTTTTGGGCCTTGGATGGCCAGCTGGGCAGTGCGGTTGGAGAGGTTTTCGAGTTTGGCGCCGCTCTGATTGTGCGAACAACACCAATCCCAGTCCTTTTCGATGTTGGAGGCATTCACCACCAGCAGGTATTCGTTCTTGTTTATGCGATACACCAACAAGTCATCCACTATGCCGCCTTGCTCATTGGGGAAATAATTGTACTGAGCCTGGCCGTCGGTCAATACCGACACGTCGTTGGAGCAAATTTGCTGAAGGAAGTCCAGCGCCCTGGGGCCGCTTACGGCGAATTCTCCCATATGGGAAACATCGAACACGCCCACACCCTCGCAAACACAGAGATGTTCGGGCAGGATACCGGTATATTCAATGGGCATGTTGTAACCGGCAAATTCATGCATTTTGGCTTTGAGCCCCAGGTGGATGTCTGTAAAAGGAGTTGTTTTCATGCTGAGAAAAAATTAGTTGCAATTGATTTCGGCAATTTTAATCACCACTTCCATAGCTTTGCGCATGGAGGGGATGGGGATAAATTCGTAGCGACCGTGGAAATTCAGACCGCCGGCAAAAATATTGGGACAAGGCAAACCCATATAAGACAAGCGGGCTCCGTCGGTGCCTCCCCGTATGGGTTTAATCTTAGGTTCCACGCCCACTGCCTTCATGGCATCTATGGCCAACTGCACCACATGCATATTGTCGGGATCGATCTTTTCGCGCATGTTGTAATACTGGTCTTTGAGTGTCAGAGTAGCAGTACCTTCACCAAACTCCTGATTGATTTTATTGACCAGGTGCTGCATTTCCTTTTTCCTGCGTTCAAAACGGTCGCGGTCGTGGTCACGTATGATGTAGTCCAGAGTGGCCTCTTCCACGGTGCCCTGCATGGCGGTAAGGTGGTAAAAACCTTCGTAACCCTCGGTATGTTCGGGAGTTTCGTGCCGGGGCAACATGGATACAAATTGCTGGGCTATGCGACAGGCATTGCGCATTTTGTGTTTAGCATAACCCGGATGCACGTTTAAGCCCTTGATCCGGACTTTGGCAGAAGCCGCGTTGAAATTTTCGAATTCCAACTCTCCTATTTCTCCTCCATCGAGGGTGTAGGCAAAATCGGCGCCGAAAGCTTTCACGTCAAAATGATCGGCACCCCGGCCTATTTCTTCGTCGGGAGTAAAGCCCAGTCGGATTTTACCGTGTTTAATTTCGGGATGTGCCAGCAAATACTCCATAGCCGTGACGATTTCGGCAATGCCGGCCTTGTCGTCCGCTCCAAGCAAAGTAAGTCCGTTAGTGCAGATGAGATCCTGACCGATGTAATGGAGAAGCTCGGGAAATTGTTGCGGAGACAACACAATGTTTTCTTTAGCATTAAGGACAATGTCATGGCCGTTGTATTTTCGAACGACCTGAGGTTGTACCTTACGTCCCGACATATCGGGACTGGTATCCATATGGGCAATGAAACCGATCACCGGGCGGACTTTATCGGTATTGGCCGGCAAGGTGGCCATTACATAGGCATTTTTGTCGAGGCTGACCTCTTGCAAACCGATTTGACGGAGTTCTTCGGCCAGTTTTTTTGCAAATTCCATTTGTGAAGGGGTACTGGGAACCAAATTGGTAGCGTCGTCAGACTGGGTATCCATCTTGACGTAACGCAGGAATCGATCTGTCAATTGCATAATACTCTTTTTTTGCGATGAGCAAAAATAGTCAAAATTTCCCGATGCTCTCCCTGTTTTGTATGTCTATGTATATAAATTCGCTTTTTAATTATCTTTGCGACAGATTTTATCTTTCACAAAGACCGGGATATGTTTTTATAACGACTTGGTTTTTACTTTGATTCACAAAACATAAACGGACAATTTGCATAAACATGAACCAATCTAATACTCTTCGACGAGCTACCAATCTGCCGCACACAGCCCATTCGCCGGGGACCGCCGAATCTCAGCTTACCGCCGATCCACCACAAGCCACCGATCCTACACAAACCACCGGCCGGGGACTCATTGCCGGGAAAACCTTGCTCTGTCTTGTTTTTATCCTTCTTTTCCTGCCGGGCACATTGGCTCAACGCAGAGTGGACTCTCCGGATCGCGGTATCGTGGCCATACCCAAATCGGCCAACACTATTTATCTGTCATGGCGGCATTTTGCTACCGATCCCGACGAAATAGCCTACAACCTTTACTACAAAACCTCGGCCGAAGGGGCATTGACCAAACTCAACAGCAACCCGGTTACCGGAAGCACCAACTATACGGCTAATCTGTCTACAAGTGCGTCCGCCTATACTTTTGTGGTCAAATCCGTCCTCGAGGGAGTGGAAAAAGACGAGGCGGGCAGCTTTACTCTGCCTCAAAACAGTGGAATACACCGCATCGTCCGGGATTTTGATTTCGAACCCCTGCCCGATGGCCATCCCAAAATGGCTATGAAATTTTGCTGGCCGGCCGACTTAAACGGCGACGGTGCGTACGATTATGTGATAGACCGTCAGGATTACGGAGCTTCCATGATGGAAGACGGCGGCGAGGCTACTGCCGGTTATCCCTATCCCAAAGTGGAAGCTTACAGCAGCGAAGGCGTCTTTTTGTGGCGCATCGACATGGGACCCAATATTAAGATCTGCTCGGGACACGACGATATGGTGACTGCCTACGATATGGACGGCGACGGCAAAGCCGAAGTGCTGATGGCCGTCAGCGAAGGCACCACCTTTGCCGATGGAACAGTCATCAAAGGCAGCAACGGTCAGGTGACGGACTACCGGACCTTAGCCGGACCTGCTCCCCAGTGGATAGCCGTCGTCGACGGCGAAACCGGCCTGCTCATCGACAAAGTGGATCTGCCTTTTTATGCAGAACTGCGCAATCAACGCACCGACAACTGGAAAGACATCGGAGGCCATTTCATTATCAATTACCTCGACGGCATTCGTCCCTCGTTGGTATATATGTACAAAAACCGGGCTGAGAACGGCTGGTTTTACGGAGCCCACGCCGCCTTTAGCTATCGCAACAACAAGCTGGTCAAGGACTGGGCCTATCGCTTCTGGCCTAATCAGGCTGAATTTCACCAGGTCAGGGCAGCCGATGTGGACGGCGACGGACGCGATAATTTTGTAGAAGGAGGTTATGTGCTCAAGCACGACGGAACGATTTTGAACCGCCATCAGGACGCCGTTCACGGCGACCGGCATTGCCTGGCCGACATCGACCCCGACCGCCCAGGGCTGGAACATTTCATCATCCAGCAAAACAATCCCAAAACCTTGGGTATGGGCCTGTTCGATGCAGCCAGCGGTGCAATTATCAAAGGTAACTACCAATCGGCCGTGGGCGATGTGGGCCGGGGAATTTGCGGAGCCTTCGACGCTACGCGCAGGGGGATGCAGTACTGGTCGACCATGAACGGCAACGCCATGTACGACTGCAAGGGCGATCTGATAGAAGGAGCCGCCGGCACTTTTCCCTCCGAAGCTTTATGGTGGGGGCCCGACCTGGCTCGCTGGGAAATCAGCGGCATAGGCAGCGGCGGTCCCAATCTGGCTTTTCACGTATACAATCCGTCGAATAAATCGTTTTACCGGGATCAACCCAATTTATACAACGAATACATACCCTATTATTTTAAATCGATCAACGCCGGCAGGGCGGCCTTTTGGGGCGACATGCTGGGCGACTGGCGCGAGGAACTGATCTGCGTCCGGAGCGATTGGACCGGATTTGTGGTGCTATCTACCTGGGAGCAAACCAATCATCGCATCTACCACCTGATGCAGAACCCGGCTTACCGCTTGCAAACTACGGCCAAGGGCTACTACCAAACTCCCGACGTGGATTTTTACATGGCCGCCGACATGCCCAAACCACCTATAGCTCCGGTACAACAGGCCGATCTCTACTACTCGGGGTCCGGCTGGATGGACCGTGAGGAGCAGGCGGCCGACTATGCCGACGGCAAGTCGGTCATGTTCGACCTGAGGGGAGGCAACGACACTTTCAACATCGAAGGAAACTTTTCACCATCGGTGCTCTACCTCATGAATCCTAAGGGTGCCGATTACACGCTGGAGGGCAGCGGAAAAATTACCGGCGGCACCCGGCTTATCAAATCCATGCAGGGCGATGTCGTTTTGCGCGGACAGCACGATTACACGGGAAGCACCAGAATTTCGGAAGGCAGGCTCTGGCTGGACGGCAGTTTGGACAGTCCCGTGCAGATCGATGCCCGCGGGGTGTTGGGAGGCCGCGGAGTACTAAAAGGAGGAGTAATTCTGGAACAAGGGCTCAACCGGGA
>ERZ795058.6292-NODE-6292-length-10330-cov-4.868905_pt1 | contig 10330 bp, 8 predicted proteins | sample MGYA00375142_ERZ795058 | MGnify/ENA primary metagenome ERZ795058 (study PRJEB30187, sample SAMN05720210) | activated sludge metagenome | isolation source: anaerobic digester from wastewater treatment plant | place: Japan | collected 2015-04-20 ...
GATCGTCCCCACGTTCACGTGCGGCTTGGTGCGCTTGAATGCTTCCTTGGCCATGTTGCATCTCCCACGTAAGGGTATCTGGACGGCTGGCTTCGACGGGAATCGAAGAGACCGTCGGGCGCCGCGGCTCCGGACGGGGAAGCCGGCAACACCTGCAAAGACTGGAGGCTGAAGCGAGGAGGGCGAGGGTCTTGCGCGCCGGCGCCGGTCAAGCCCAGGGGGGCCACCAGCAGCCGCGGTCGCGAAGGAGCCCTCGCTTCTTGCATCTCAACCACTTCAGCGAGCGGGTCGATCCAAACCAGCGGACCGGACGATCCGCCGCCCCAGTGAGGGGACTGGGGCCGCCGCCTTAACCTGGCCGCGAACATATTTCGTCCGTGAGCAGGTCACAAAGTTTGGCATTGTAGCGCAATGGGTGGCGAAGTCAAGCTGGAAAGGCGCACTTTTTTCGCGGCCGTCACCCGGGTGGGAAAGGCGCGTGCCGTCGACCTCCCCCGCCGATGCCAAACCGCCCATATGTAGCATCGAACGGCGGGCGGTTCAAGGGGGAAAAGAGTCTTTATAGATGTGGTTGGTGAACCGGGGGTTCGGAACAAAGGGGATGGAAATGGAGGTTTTCGAGAGCCGAGGATGAGGGCCGAGAGCCGAGAGCCGAATTCTGGAGAGGGGCTTCGGGAGCGCTCACAAGGACGATGATGAGGGACGCGGGACGTAATCTTGCGGGAGGGCATCAAGGACGCAAAGGACATATAGGGGTCCTCGAACGGGGGTTTCAATTTCAGTTGCAGGGATTGCGCCGGGGTCGGCAAGATGACGAACCCGTCGTCCATGCCGGATAACCGTCTGAGCAATCAGGAATTTCACATTGAAGCGAACGCGCCCATGAGTCAAAGCGTCCCCACCCCCGCCCCCCCCGCGCCGGCGGGCGCCGGCCGCGGTTTCTGGTCGCTGGTGATCCTGCAATTCCAGGGGGCGCTGAGCGACAACATCTTCCGCATCTCCCTGATGCTGATGGCGAGCTCAATCCTGACCGATTCGTCGGCGCAGTTCGGCAAATATAACGCCCTGCTGGGGATGTTGTTCCCGATCTCCTACCTGCTGTTCTCGGTCTGGGCGGGTTTTCTGGCCGATCGCTACAGCAAGCGGACCGTGACGCTCGCCACCAAACTGGCCGAAGTGGTGCTGATGCTCCTGGCCGTCGGCGCTTTCCTGAGCGTCGGGAATCTGGAGACGGCGACGCCGCGCTCGCTGGCGTTGCCCACGGTCGTGCTGTTCCTGATGTTCAGCCAGAGCGCGTTCTTCAGCCCGGCCAAGTATGCCATCATCCCCGAACTCGTGCCGGAGCACCGGCTGGGCTGGGCCAACGGGGTCATCGGCCTGTGGACCTATCTGGCGATCATCCTGGGCGCGACGGTCGCAACAGGCCTGGTGCCCCTGCTCAAGCCGAATCTGCTGACGGGGATCCCGATGCTGCTGGTCGTGCTGGCCGTTGTCGGCTACGTGATCGGCTTGCGGATCGCCCGGGTGCCGGCCGCCAACCCGCAACGGCCGATCCTGACCAACCCACTGCCGGAGCTGCGCGGCTACTTCGGCGTGATTTTCAAGGACCGCGCCTTGACGCTGACGGTGCTCGGCCTGGCCTACTTCTGGGCGCTCGGCTCGGTGCTGCTGGTGCACGTGCTGGTCTGGAGTCGCGATTCGATGGGCTACGGCGACCAGGGCCAGGGGGCGCACTTCCTGCTGCTGGCGCTGGGCATCGGCATCGGTTCGGCGCTGGCGGGGGCGCTCAGCCGCAATCGAATCGAGGTCGGCCTGATCCCCGTCGGGGCGCTGATGATGGCGGCCTTCGCCTTTCCGCTGGCGCTGGCGTCGCCGGATAACCGGGTGGCCATGGCGATCTGCCTGGCGCTGGTGGCCCTCGGCGGGGGCATCTTCTCCGTGCCGCTCAATGCACTGCTGCAGCAGTTGACCGACCCGCGCGACCGGGGGAGCCTGCTCGCCGCGAACAATTACGTCACCAACGTCGCCATGCTGTTCGCCACATTCCTGTACTGGCTGGCGAACAAGGCCGAGATCTCGCCCAACGGGATCTTCGTCTACGTCGGTTTCATCACGCTGTGCGGGACGGCCCTGGTGCTCTTCTTCACGCCCGAAGCGCTGGTTCGCTTCGCCGGCTACGCCCTGACCCGGACGATCTACCGCATTCGCGTCACCGGCGTCGAACACATCCCGGCGTCGGGCCCGGCGCTGATCGTGAGCAACCATGTCTCGTTTGTGGACGCGCTGCTGCTGATGGCGGTTACGCCCCGGCCGATCCGGTTCATCGCGCACGAGAGCTTCTTCGGCAAGGCGTTCATCGGAATGTTTCTGCGGGCGACGCGCAGCATCCCGGTCAGCGCCTCGCAGGGTCCGCGCGAGCTGATCCGCTCGATGAAAACCGCCGCCGAAGCGCTCCGTCAGGGCGAGATCATCTGCATTTTCATCGAAGGGCAGATCACGCGCACGGGGATGATGCTCCCCTTCCGGCGCGGCTATGAGTTCATCCTGAAGGAAGCGCCGGCTCCGCTCATCCCGGTCTACCTCTATGGCGTCTGGGGCAGCATTTTCAGTTTTTCAGAGGGCCGGTTCTTCTGGAAATGGCCGCGGCAGGTGCCGTATCGCGTCGCCGTGCGGTTCGGCGCGCCGCTGCCGCACAATGTCGACCCCTATCGCCTGCGCCTGATCCTGCAGGAACTGGGGGCGGACAGCGCCATCGCCGCGAAGCCGGACCTGCCGCTGGTGCATCACCGGATGGTGGCCAGCGCGCGGCGCGAGTGGCGGCGGTTCAGCATGGTCGATTCGGTGAGCACCGATCCCGTGAGCCTGGGCGGGCTGCTGTGGCGCACGCTGGTCGTCGCGCGCAAGCTGCGCCCGATCTGGCAGGGGCAGGAGCGCGTCGGGATCCTGCTGCCGCCGGGGATCGGCGGGGCGCTGGTGAACTTCGCGGCGGCCTTTACGGGGCGCACCGTCATCAACCTGAACTACACGGTCGGGCAGGATGTCCTCAATTCGTGCGCCGAGCGCACCGGCATGCGGACGATCATCACCTCGCTCAAGTTCATGGAGCGGCTCAAGCTGGAGTGCCCGGTGCCGGCGGTCTACATGGAGGATCTGCGAACCCGGCCGCCGCTGCTCGAGGTCATCAAGTGCATTCTGGCGGCGCGGTTCCTGCCGGCGCGCCGGCTGGAAAAATTCTGCGGAGCGATCCGCCACCCGGTTCCGGATGATCCGCTGACGATCATCTTTTCCAGCGGCTCGACCGGACTGCCCAAGGGGGTCGTGCTGAGCCACTTCAACGTGACGGCCAACCTGGAAAGCTTCAAGCAGGGCGTGCGGTTCTACCCCAGCGACCGGCTGCTGGGGGTGCTGCCGTTCTTCCACAGCTTCGGCTACACCGTCTCGCTGTGGGGGGCGGTGGGCATTCCGATCGGCGCGGTCTATCATTACAACCCGCTCGACGTGAAGACGATCGGCGAGATGTGCCAGCGCCACAAGGTGACGGTGATCGTCAGCACGGCGACGTTCATGCAGCACTACATCCGGCGGATTGCGCCGGAACAGTTCGGCGGGCTGAATGCCGTCGTCGCCGGCGCCGAGCGGCTGCCGGAGTCGACGCGGCTGCGCTTCCTGGAGAAGTTCGGCGTCGACCCGCTGCAGGGTTACGGCACGACGGAGCTGTCGCCGGTCGTTTCGGTCAATGTCGATCATTACCGTTCGCCCGGTTTCTATCAGGTCGGTCACAAGCCCGGTTCGATCGGGCATCCGATCCCGGGCGTGGCGGTGCAGGTGCGCGATCCCGAGACGGGCGAACCGAGGGGGGTGAACGAAGAGGGGCTGCTGTGGGTGAAGGGGCCCAACGTGATGCAGGGCTACCTGGGGATGCCGGAGAAGACGGCCGAGGTCCTGCGCGACGGCTGGTACAACACCGGCGACATGGCGCGGATCGACGAGGACGGGTTCATTTTCATCACCGGCCGGTTGTCGCGCTTCAGCAAGATCGGCGGCGAAATGGTGCCGCACGGCAAGGTCGAGGACGCCATCAGCGAAGTGCTGAAGCTGGAAGAGACACAGGTGGCGGTGACCGGCGTTCCCGACGAGAAGAAGGGCGAACAGCTGGTAGTGCTGCACACGCTGGATGAAGCGCAGCTGGAAGGAGTGAGCGAAAAGCTGAGCGCCGCCGGGCTGCCCAACCTGTTCATCCCGCGGCGCGAGTTTTTCTTCAAGGTGGAGGCGCTGCCGCTGCTGGGGACGGGCAAGCTCGACCTGCAAGGGGTGCAGGCGCTGGCGCGGCAACTGGCGGCCGAACGCGCCGCCAACGGGAGCAATGGGGACGAAGTGGCGGCCAACGCGGGAGAGAAGGATGGCGAGGCCGGGCGGGCGTGATCGCGATGCATCGGCCGAGCATGGCGAAGATCGTTTCGAACAGACCCGCAGACTGAGCGGAGAAGCCCGGCAACGGGGGGGAGTCCAGCGATGAGCGTGTACCAGCACGAAATCGTGGTGCGGACCGCTGGCCACGGCGACATGCACGACCTGACCGACGAGGTCGCGACGCTCGTCGGCCAGAGCGGGATCGAGCGCGGCGTGGCGCATGTGTTCAACATCGGGTCGACGGCGGCGATCGGGACGATCGAATTCGAACCGGGGCTCCAGCGCGACCTGCCCGACATCCTCGACAAACTGATGCCGCCCAGCCGCGCCTACGGGCACGAACAGGCCTGGCACGACGGCAACGGCCACAGCCACCTGCAGGCGACGGTGCTCGGGCCGGAGCTGACTGTTCCGATTCGGGACGGCCGGCTGCTGCTGGGCACCTGGCAGCAGATCTTTCATCTGGAATGCGACGTGAAGCCGCGCGAGCGGCGGGTCGTCGTCACCATCCTGGGAGAGCCGGCATGACGCGGGAGGGCAAGGCGCTGACGCTGGCGGAGTGCCAGCGGGCGGTCGACGACTGGATCCGGACGGTCGGGGTGCGCTACTTTTCCGAGCTGACCAACATGGCGGTGCTGACGGAAGAGGTGGGCGAACTGGCGCGGCTGATGGCGCGGCAATACGGCGACCAGAGCTTCAAGCCGGGCGAGGAGCAGCTCGACCTCGGCGAGGAACTGGCCGATGTGCTGTTCGTGCTGATCTGTCTGGCGAATCAGACGGGGGTCGATCTGGAACAGGCGTTTGAAAAGACGATGGAGAAGAAAAGTAGCCGGGACCGGGACCGGCATCGAAGGAATGAGAAGCTGAGTTAGGGGAAATTCGAAGCTCGAACCACGAAATTCGAAACAACATTGAAATTCTAATGCCTAAACAGTTGTAGTAATTTACGAACGGCTTCCATTTGGCGCCGTCCCTACGGGACTCTTCCCTTTCTTATTTCCCCGCTTCCCGCCACTGAAGTGGCGGGCTGAAATCTGCCGTCCCTGACGGGACTGGCATCGGACGAGTCCGGAAAACCATCGATCGTTCAAATCGGTGATTCCTGGCCCGTAGCTTCATTCCTCGTTGTAAACGGCAGGTGCACGACAAAATCGTTGATGATTGGATTCTGTGAATTTTGATTTGCGATGTTCGAATTTCGGAATTTCCCGCCTACTGTCTCAGCCTTGCCAGCCGGACGGCGTCCTCCAGCAGGCCGGGGCAATCGGTTGAGGCGAAGCCGTTGATGCCGCGCCAGTCGCGATGGCCGCGGATCGTCATCTTGCGTCCGTAGTACTCCTGAATCAGTTCGGCCAGGTCGACGACCGAGGAGACCATTGGCTCGGGGGGGCGGCGGCTGACGAAATTGCCGAGCCCGCAGATGCCGATGTTGCCCGCGTTGTTGCGGCCATCGGGGGTCGAGCCGACATGCGTCCCCTTGCGGCCGACGATGCGGCCTTCCCACACTTCGCCGCGACTGTCGACGAAGAAGTGATAGCCGACGTCGGCGGCGTCGAGCCGGCTATGCGGGCGCGTATGGTCGCGATAGATCGAACGGATCAGCTCGGCCGGCGGGTTGTTGCTGATCGCGCCCGTGTGATGAATCGTGATGAATTTGGCGGCGCCGATCGGCTCCCATGTGCGGTCGCGTTCGGGCTGGGGGGGAAACGCGTGGCCGCCGGTCCACTCCTCACGCTCGTGGAACCGCCGCCCCAGCCGCTGGCGGAGGTATTCGGCCAGGCTCATCGAGAGGGCGGGGGTTGGGGTCTCGGCCTGAAGGGCGGCGTCGTCGGCCAGGCGCGTGCCGGCGGGGTTCGGCGGCGCGGCCGTCACGATCAGGACGGTCGCCGCGAAGACCGCGACCGCGCCCGCCGCAAAGATGGCCATCCGGCGCGAAAACGGATGGGACTGGGCTCGGCTGGGTCGGTCGGGATTCATCCGAGTCAGGGGCCCCTCGATCGGGATCAGGCGGGCCATTCGCCCGCATGCAGATTAGCACAAGCCAACGGCAATGCCTACCCGGCAGGCGCCGCCGGGGGGGGGCCTGGTTGCGGCTCGTGGCGGACCAGGGGTTCGCGGTGTGGGCGCCCGCGAACCCCTGCGGACGTGGGGGATCAAGGAGAGGGAGAAACTTCAGTGGGTTTGCGCCAGCCGCGCGGCCCGGGGCGGCTCGGACGGTTACCTGCCTGGTTTCCTTGCGCGGGAATTCCCCGTGCGTTGGCCGCGGCATCGGTGGCACTCTCGGGGATCGGTCCGGTATGCGTATGCCAATGATCCGGGGCCCGACCCCGTGACCCTTCCTCGTGTTTAAGGAGGTTCCTCGCGGCAAAAAGGTTGCACTGGAATGGAACTCGAAGCACGAAGTTGCGCCTGGTGAAGGCGGTCTTTCGGCAGATCCCGCGAAATCCAACAGGTGGCGATACCGATGGCGATACCGATACCGCTGGCGATCGCTAAAGCCGACGGTACTCTTCCTCGAGTTCGAACTCGGGGGAGGTGACGATCGATTCGATCCGCTGGAGGCGCCGGTCGAGCGCCTGGAAGCGTTGGCGCAGCTTGCCCATGGCGGCGCCCCTGGAGGCGTGATACAGGTCCCACAGTTCCTCTTCCTGTTCGCTCTCGAAAGCGGGGCGGAGCGGGGCGGGCGGCAGGATGACCCCCAGCACGATGTAGAGCAGAATCAGGGGGAAGAAGCCGCTGAAGATGAACAGGATCACCGCGAGGAGCCGGACGCCGGCGGGACTGAAATCGAAGTGCTCGGCCAGGCCGCCGCAGACGCCCAGCAGCATGCGGTCGGTGCTGCTGCGGAAGAGCCTGGGTCGCCCGGCATACGAACGGTGTTTCATTTCAGTCCCTTTCATCGCCCGTATGGCTATCGCTCTCGGGATCGAGATCGCGATCGCTGCATCAGGATCGTTGCCAGGTTTTCCAGCCGGCGTTCCATCTCGTCGGCCCGGTGCATCAAGCTATGGCTTTGCCAGGGAAGCCATGGTCCGTTCCTCACCAGGGTTCAAAGTGGCGGCGGCGCATCCGCTCGGCCAGAACTCCTTCGAGGCGCGCCATCCGCTCCTCCGCGCGGCGGAGGCTCTCATCCATGGCGGCGTGGATGTCGTCGCGCCGGCGCATCGAATGGCCGTAGTGGCTGCGCCAGGCGGCCGCGGCGCGGGGGCGGTCGCCGCGCCGGAAGAGGGCGCGCAGGATGAGCCCGCCGATCGCGAGAAGCGCCACGCCGAGCAGGACGAGCGTCAGCCCGGCCTTCACGATGAGCAGCACCAGGCCGCCGACCAGCTTGAGCACGAATCCGACGATGCCGAAGACGAAGCTCAGGAGGCCGGCGACGAGGCCGACAAGACCGCCCAGGACGCCCGCGACGAGGCCGCCGAGCAGCCAGACGCCCAGCATGACCAGGGCGATGATTCCGATCAGCTTGAGCATTCTCTCCATCCTTGTTCCTTCCATGATGCGCCGAAATTTCGTCCGATAGTGTTGATTAGGCGCCGATTCAGAGCCGTTCCGCGGCGCCGGAGCGCCCGCGCTCCAGCAGAATCGTCTCCAGGTTCTCGATGCGCCGTTCCATCTTCTCCATGCCGCTCATCAGGGCGCGCAGCTCGTCCTGGGCGGCGCGTTGCGCGTTCAGCGATTCCTCGCGGCGGTTGCCGCCCCGGACGACGCGGAATCCCACCCACACGATCAGCGCGATCAGGAGCAGCGGGCCGAGGGCCGCGATCGCGAAGAGCATAACGGGCATCAGGATGGCCGCAAGCGGGATGATGGGTTCCATGGATCAGCGTCCTTCGTTTCCGCGAATTCGCGCGCTCAAGCAATTCCAGGCTGGCGGCCTCATCCGTCCGACCGCCGCTTCGGTTGCGGCGGGGCGTGGACCAGGCGTGCCCGACTTCAAGATTACCATAGCAACGGGGCCGAGCGTGAGGATGACAGGGCTGGGGGGAGCTGAGGTTCAGCGGGCGGCACCGTTTCGATCATGCAAGACCTCAAAGACCAATCAAGCCGATTCGGGATGCGGCGCGGCCGACTGCCCCCCACGGGATCCCTTGCACGACGCCCAGGCGGCGTTTCAAGCGTTCCGCCCGGCCGAACCCGACCGGAGCTGCTCCTTCAGCCGCTCCAGTTCCTGCTCGATCTCGTCGCTGTATTCCAGGTCGGCCAGCTCGTCGCGCAGCGTGGGACGGCGCGGGCGCAGGCTGTCGACCAGGTCGGCCTCGGCCTCCAGCCGGTCGATGCCGCGCTCGTAGGCTTCGAACCTGGCGAACGCCTCGGTCGTATCGACGCGGCGGACGTGGGCGGCGGTACGGAAGCGCGACTCGGCGGCCTGGCGGCGCTGGATGATCGTCCGCTGCTTCTCGCGCGCGTCGTTGAGCTTGGCTTCGAGCTGGGCGATGTCGTCCTTGAAGCTGGCGACGTTCTCGCGCGTGCGGTCCAGTTCCTCCTCGAGCGAGCGGACGCGCTGTTCGTGGCGGCGCTTCTCGGCCAGCGCCGCGCGGGCCAGGTCCTCGCGCTGCTTCTGGAGGGCGAGGCCGGCTTTGGCCTCCCAGTCCGCGGCCTCGCGGCGGGCGCCCTTGAGCGCGCGCTCGAGCTTCTTCTGCTCGGCCAGGACGCCGGCGCAGTTGGACTTGACCTCGATCAGCGTGTCCTCCATCTCCTGGATCATCAGCCGGACCATTTTTTCGGGGTCCTCGGCCCGGTCCAGGATCGCGTTGAGGTTGGCGCTGACGATGTCGCGGAATCGGGTGAAGATGCCCATGGCGATGCTTCCTTGTGGTTGACGGTCTGTGAGATCGCCGGTGGCGAAGCCCATGGCGATGCTTCCTGTTGGCGGGTGGCGAGTGCGAGAACCGGGCCAAAGGCTCTGATTTCAGATAAGTGATGTTTTATCAATATAATACGTGAAATCGGGCGCGTAACGATGGCCGATTTTGAGTGGTCTTGTAGACATATTTTTGGTGATTCACACCATTAATCTGGCTACAGTCACCACATGGTTGTGAGCGGGACATCTCCCGATCCGCCGCAGGCGTTAGGCGAATCTGAGGCGTTTCTGGCGCTGCAGGAGCGGATCTCGCAGGCGGCCCGGACCGACCGGCCGGTGATCCTGATCGGCGAGCGCGGCACGGGGAAGGAACTGGCCGCGGCGCGGCTGCACCTGCTCTCGGCGCGCTGGGGGCAACCCTACGTCACGCTCAACTGCGCGTCGCTGGCGCCGACGCTGATCGAATCGGAGCTGTTCGGCCACGAGGCGGGTGCGTTCACGGGGGCCGTGCGGCTGCGCAAGGGCCGGTTCGAGATCGCCGACGGCGGCAGCCTGTTTCTGGACGAGGTCGCCAACATCCCGCCGACGGTGCAGGAGAAACTGCTGCGGACGGTCGAATACGGGCAGATGGAGCGGGTGGGGAGTTCGGAGACGCGGCGAGTGGACGTGCGGCTGATCGCGGCGACCAACGTGGATCTGCGCGCCGAAGCGGAGGCGGGCCGGTTCCGGCGGGATCTGCTCGACCGGCTCGCGTTTGAGGTGATCGTGCTGCCGCCGCTGCGTCGCCGGCGGGAGGATATCGTGCTGCTGGCGCGCCACTTCGCGCGCCGGATGGCCGGCCAGCTCGGCCTGGAGTTCCAGCCGGAGTTCTCGCCCGCGGCGCGGCAGGCGCTGCTGGCGCATCCGTGGCCGGGCAATGTGCGCGAGCTGCGGAATGTCGTCGAGCGGATGGTCTACCGCACGCGCGCCCGCTTGATTGAGGAGATCGTCTTCGACCCGTTCGACTCGCCCGACATGCCGGGTGGCGGGCCAGGCCCGGCCGGAAACGCGCGCGCCGCGTCGTCGCCGGAGGCCGCGGCCGGCCTCGCCGAGCTGAACGCCCTCCCCTTGCCC
>ERZ795058.6293-NODE-6293-length-10329-cov-3.163325_pt1 | contig 10329 bp, 8 predicted proteins | sample MGYA00375142_ERZ795058 | MGnify/ENA primary metagenome ERZ795058 (study PRJEB30187, sample SAMN05720210) | activated sludge metagenome | isolation source: anaerobic digester from wastewater treatment plant | place: Japan | collected 2015-04-20 ...
GGAGATGCTGGAGGCCGGGCGCATCCTGGGCATCGCCACCACCGCCGGCTGTGAACTCCGCGTCACCTTCGCCGATACGCCGTTTGCGACACGCCTCATCAACGGTCCCGGCCTCACCGGCATCGCCTACATGGCCATACACGGCATCCCCGCCGGCGCGGTGGCGCGCTGCCGCGACTTCCTCGCCCCCGTGCAGGCGGCGCGCAACGCCCGCAACGCGGCGATGGTGGAGCGGCTGAACGCCCTCCTGCGTGCCCAGGGCGTGCCGGAGGTGGATTTTCGGCGCGACGTATACGACCGGTCCATGGCCGCCGAGGGCGGCGCCATCACCGAGCGGCATATCATCGCCGCCCACTCGCGCAAGCTCATCGCGGCGCACGGCGCGGGGGCGGGGCTGGTGCGCTTCCTGGAGGACGGCCTGCGCCTCGCCATCCCCGGCCGGGTGCGCGGCTACCTGCTCGATCCGGAGAATCCGCATTATCTCTACGACCTCCTCGGCCTGTTGAAGGCCCACTACGCCGACGAATTCTTCATCCACCCGACGATGGCCGAGTGCCCTGACGTGCGCGCGGTGCTGGCCTTCGCGGAGGAGATCGGCGGCATCTCCGCCTATGCCTATCTCGGCGACGTGACCGAATCGCCCACCGGCGACAAGAAGGCCGAGCAGTTCGAAGACGCCTTCCTCGAGGAGCTGATGGCCTGGCTGCGCCGGCTCGGCTTCCGCGCGGTCACCTACATGCCGCCGCGCAACACCCGCCCGCAGCTCGAGCGCATCGCCCGCCTGTGCGAGGCGCACGGCTTCATGCAGATCTCCGGGGTGGATATCAACTCCTCGCGGCAATCCTTCAGCTGCCCGGAGATCCTCGACCCGCGCTTCACAAATCTCATCACCGCCACCTGGGCGCTCATCGGCCACGAAAAGCTCTCCACCGCGCGGCCCGGCGCCGGCCTTTTTGGCGCGCGGGCTCTCGCCGAATACCCCGCCCGCGCCGACCGGCTGGCGTATTTCGCCGCCCTCGGCCGCCGGCTCGACCCGCGCGACCCGACCGCGGTGCCTGTCTGACCGCCCCCATCGCGCAAGTGCCTCCCCCGGCGGGCGCGACAGGCGCGGTCGGCCCGCCCGACGCGTTCGCCGTGCGCCATCACACTCCCGGGCGTCCTGTGGTATACTCCGCGTGATGTCAACCACGCCCGCGCCCGCGTATCCGCATCGCTGGCTCATCCTTGCCGCGCTGGTCACCGTGCTGCTCATGACGCCGCTGGACATGAGCGCGGTGAACGTCATCCTGCCCACGCTGCGCCAGCAGTTCGGCGCCTCGGTGGGCGCGGTGTCGTGGGTATCGCTGGCCTACCTGCTGGTCATCGTCGGCCTGCTGCTGCTTGTCGGGCGGCTGGGCGATCTGTGGGGCTTCCGCCGGCTGTTTCTCATCGGCGTGGCGCTCTTCACCGTCTCCTCGGCCCTGTGCGGGCTGTCGCACACCGTGCCGGCACTCTTTGGCGAGGGCGCGCTGCGCCTCTTCGGCCTGCCGTCGCTCATCGCCGCGCGGGTGCTGCAGGGGGTGGGCGCATGCATGATGATGGCGCTCAGCAGCGGCATCGTCACCGCCGTCTTCCCGCCGGGGGAGCGCGGCCGCGCCATGGGATTTCTCGGCATGGGCATCGCCACCGGGCTGGTGCTCGGCCCCACGCTGGGCGGGCTGCTCACCCATTGGTTCGGCTGGCCGTGGATCTTCTACATCAACGTGCCCATCGGCCTCTTTGGCGGGCTGTGGGTGCGCCGCCTGCTGCCGCCGCTCGCCCCGCACCGCCCCACCCCGGTGGACTGGCCGGGCGCGCTGCTCATCATCGCCACGCTGGCCACCCTCATGCTCGGCGTCACGCTGGTGGAGACCGCCGGCTGGCGGTCGCCGCTGGTGCTCGGCCTCCTCGCCGCCAGCCTCCTCGTCGGCGGCGCGCTCGTCCGGCACGAGCGGCGCAGCCCGCACCCGATGCTCGATTTCGCGCTCTTTGCCCACCCCGTCTTCGCCGGGGCGAACCTGGCGGCGATGATGAATTACCTGGGGCAGTTCACCGCCATCTTCATCACTCCGTTCGCGCTGCGCTACGGCATGGACCGCGACCCGCGGCAGATCGGCCTCACCATGGCGGCGCTGCCGGTGGCGGTGCTGGTGCTGGCGCCCATCAGCGGCGCGCTCTCCGACCGCTTTGGCACACGCGCGCTGGCGGCGCTGGGCGAGACCATCGTCGCCGCCGGCCTGTTCGTGCTGGCGCTGGTCATCGGCCGCGGGCAGCCCGTGCCGATCATCGCCGCGCTGGCGCTGGTGGGCATCGGCGCCGGCCTCTTCCAGTCGCCGAACGCCAGCGCCATCATGGGCAGCCTGCCGCGCACCCACCTGGGCATCGGCGGCAGCGTGCTCGCCGTGGTGCGCAATCTCGGCATGGCCGTCGGCATCGCCACCAGCAGCGCCGCCCTCGCCATCGGCAGCCAGTGGTACCGGGGCGCCCACCCGACCGCCCCCGCCGCCCAAGCCATCCTCTACGCCGCGCAAATCGGCTACGCCATCGGCGCCGCCTTCGCGTTGCTGGGAGCGCTGACCAGCGCGGTGCGGGAGGATCATCCAAGCCAATCGTTGTCGTGATTTTCCTGGCGGGCGAGACTCTGTCAAGCCGCGCGTAGGATAATTGATAATTATCACTGTCACAGTAAAAATGATATCTATAAAATTACACGAATCGCCAATCCATCCTTGCCATTATCAATATAATCACACCCATATTTTTGGGCTTTTAATAAACATTCAGCAATTTCCGTTTTTTCTTCTGTATTAGTACATCCCAGATTAATGAGCGCATAGGCACGGCAAAACCAAGTAAGACCGCTATTCGGAAATAATTTACACAATTCTCTCATAACAACAACGGGTAGTATTGATTTTTCTTCTCCACATCTATCTAGTAATAAGACAAATAATTTTCTACTCATGTCTATGCATTGTCCAATATATGAATCGTCGTATTGATCAAAACTACGTAGACTTGCCACATGCCTCCAAGCATAAAAAGCATCAATAAATTTTTCACAATCTTTGCGCGCAGTTGGATTGCTTGGATAAGCACTTGACGGAATAATGTCTTTAAGAATGTCTGATATTGTGCCTTCTATTCCACATTTTTTACACTTCAAACCATTCCACTTGTGATCACTTGCCCGTGTCTTCCCACAAATATTGCATTTCTCACAATCTTTCGACCAGTCATGCCCTTTATCACGAGTTTGCCCGCAGTTGGTACAGACACACCTGTTCCACCTATGTGCATTTGTGCGCATTGCCCCACACCGCGCGCACTGCTCGCAGTCCTGCGACCAGTCGTGCTCCTGGTCGCGTGTTCGTCCGCAGGCTGTACAGGTGCAACCCGACCAGGTATGCAATCCGAAAAGGCATGTCAGTTTCATGGCTCCTCCTACGTACTGTGGCTTGGACTATGTGAAAAACACATTCCTTGGGCAATATACGGTAGAAAATGGTATCTCTGCGATTTCCGTTAAAATAATGTCTTTAGGGATATTCGTCAATTCATCTATTATCTTGGTTCCGCAATCGCCCCATACAGCTCCGCCCTTCGCACGCAGTACTGTCCGGTGGCGCTGATGGGGGTTTCCCGCACTGTCTGGGCGGCGTTCAGGTCCACTTCCGCCGTCAGGCAGCCGCCGGTGTCCCCCTGGTACTCGGCGAGGAGGGCGCCGGTGTGGTCGCAGAGTTGCGCGTGGCAGGGGAGTGAGGTGGCGCCGGTTTGCGCGCCTTCGGCCATGAGGATGGGGACGATGTTATCGAGCGCGCGCAGGCGGGGCAGGCCGGCGCCGGCGAGGTAGCCACCGCTGCGCGCCGGCCAGAGGATGGCTCGCGCGCCGGAGAGCACCAGGCAGCGCGGCACCTCGGCGAAACAGCCGTCGAAGCAGATCATCACCCCCAACTTGCCGAAGCGCGTCTCCACCAGGCCCAGCCGGTCGCCGGCGATGATGAACTCCGGCTCATTAAAGGGATGCCCGGCGAGATAGGGATGCAGGTGCGTCTTATAATACACTTGCGGTGCCCGTCCCGGCTCCGCCACGGCGTAGGCGTTATACACCTTGCCCGGCACGCCGGACGGCGCGGCGAATCCCCACCCCAGCACGCAGTCGCGCTCCGCGGCCAGCGCCTGGAAAGTCGCGAAGGTGGGGCTGGATACATCTTCGGCCCACGGCGTCAGGTCTCGCGCGCAATAACCGCAAGTAAATATCTCCGGCAGGATGACGAGATCAGCCGGTCCCGCCGCGCGAATAGTCTCACACGCCCGCGCTACGTTGCCGGCGATATCGCCTTCGAGCGAACTGATGTTGACGGAGAGGACGCGCATGGTCCCTCTCCTTTCATCGTAGTCATTTTGGAGGGCGAGACTCCGTCGAGCCGCGTGCGTAGGGACCGTGATTGCATTCGCATATACCTTTGAGCGGGTACTACGCGCCTAGGTATGCAGAGAGTCGCTCCCGGTTCCTACGCACGCGGCTCGACGGAGTCTCGCCCTCCAAAAATCACCCCTTCACAAACTTCACCACCCATGCTTCCTTGCACGGCAGTTCACCCACCGGCAGGCTAATCTCCGCGCCGTCGTCTGTCCGCGTCCAGTCGAGGGCGCCCGCGACGCCGAGCAGCGTGACTTTGCTGCCGGGGGCGGGCCGCAGGTCGCGCAGCGTCACCGTTGCCGGCGGTCGCTCCTGCCCCTCCTCCGCCAGCACGATGGCATACACCGTGTCGCCCTTGCTGGTGTAGCGCACCGGGCCCTCCGCGTAGGGGGCGATGGCGCGGGTGGCGTAGATCGCCTCGCCGTTCACCGCCATCCAGTCGCCGATGGCGCGCAGGCGCGCCAACTGCTCCGGCGCCACCGCGCCGTCGGGCATCGGGCCGATGTTCAGCAGAAAATTGCCGTCTTTGGCCACCGTATCCACCAGCAGGTGGATGAGCGTGCGCACGCTCTTGTAGCGGTCGTTCGGCCGGTACGCCCAACCATCGCCCATCGTCAGGCAGCTTTCCCAGGGGTGGCCCAGCGGGGCGTCGGGAATGACCTGCTCCGGGGTGAGGATGTTTTCGAAGGCGCCGCCCACCGTGCGGTCGGCGATGATGAGCCCCGGCTGGTGGCGGCGCGCCATGGCGGCGATGCGGTCCATGCGGATGTCCTGCCGCGGCGGCCGCACCTGCCCGCCATCCAGCCAGAGGATGTCAATCGGCCCGTAGCCGGTCATCAGCTCCTCGATCTGGTCGTAGACGAACTGCTGGAACCGCGCCCACTGCTCCGGCTTCGCCCGCGTGTCATAATTCGGGTTGCGGTCCGGCGCCGGCAGCGCGGGATCCCAATACGCTGGGTGATGCCAGTCGGACTTGGAAAAATAGCAACTGATCGCCAGCCCCTCGGCGCGGAAGGCGTCGAAAACGTGCTGCGCGATATTCGCCCGCGGGTCGGCGTGGAACGGGCAGTCCGGCGCGGTGATGCGGTAATCGGTGGTCCGCGTGTCGAACATGCAGAAGCCGTCGTGGTGTTTGGTGGTGAAGGCCGCGTATTGCATCCCCGCGTACTTCGCCGCCGCCGCCCAGACGGATGGGTCGAAATTGACCGGATTGAAAGTGCGGTTGAGCGCCCAGTACTCCCGGCGGAAGCGCGACAGGTCTTTGCCGCGCTCCACCCAGCAGGCGAGATCGTCGGGCCGCGCCCAGGTGTCCTCCTCCACCAGCGGCCAGCTCTCGATGCACCCCCACTGGCAATACGGCCCCCAGTGGATGATCATGCCGAACCGCAGGTCCTGAAACCACGCCAGCCGCTGCCACAGCCAGTCCGGGTACTCCACCACCAGGTGATCCGCGGTGGAATGGTTGATGATATCGTCGCGCTCCGCCATGCGTCCGCCTCCCCACAAAGCTGGGAGCATTGTACCTGCGAGGGCGGGCCGCTGCCAACCCCTGTCCCGGCGCACGCCGTGCCCGCGCCGCGGTCAGGACCAGGCTGTGCGGAGTACAACTCCGCGGCCCCAGTATCGGCGGAGTGCAACGAACCAGGAACCAGGCTGTGCCGCCGGGGCATGCGTCGCGTCACCTCAGCACGAGCACGATGAAGCGGATCTTCTGGATCTCGAAGTACTGCTGGGTGTCATCGTAGCAGGTGAGGGGGGTGATCCGGACATATCGCGCCTGCGCCGGGCTGCCGAATTGGTAGTCCTCGCCTCGGTAGTTCGTCACGAACGTCGCCGGAGCGGTGGGGAGGGGCACGGCCAGGACATTCGGCGTGATGGTCACCGGCGTGAAGCTGGTGCCGTTGAGCGACACCGCCACGTTCGCCGTGCGCACGGCGTATTTGGCCGAGTTGGCCGCGTTCGTGTTCCATAAATGGAACGCGGACACGTAATACGCCTGCCCCAGGTCGTAAATCAGATGGACGTCTGTTTTCGTGCTGCTGCACCAGGGATAATGGATTTGATCATAGCCATACGTGTGCCCCGGCCAGATGGCGGGCACCTCCGCGCCGGTCACGATATCGGCGGACAGGCCGGTGGCGTCAAGCGTGTGAGAGGCGGGATAGAGCGCGCTATAGGGCTTGGACGCCGCCTCATCCACCCCGACGGGCTTCACCACCATCCGCTGCGCCCCGGCGGGGACGTCGGGCCCTTTATACGTCCAGGAGGCGCTCTTGTCGGTGGTTTCCACATGCCCATCCACGAAGGCCGCGATGGTCTTTTTACTGTGGCGGGTGGCCGCCGTGGCGAGGTGCTGGCCGTCGGCGGTGCAGAAGGTGGCGGTGGGATCGGACACATCGCCGAGCGCGGTGCCATCCAGCACATTGTTATACACGTAGTCGGGGTTGGTGGCGGCGCCTTTCTTCGAGGTGGTCGGGCAGTCCCACACCTTGCCCGGGGTCTCCGCCGCCTGCGTCCAGGTGGCCGACCGGGGCAGGGTTTCATCGTAGTCCTGCGCGTACAGGGTGATCGCGGTGACGAGCTGGCGCTGATTGTGCATGCAGGTGGTCTGCCGCGCCTTCTCACGGGCGTTCGCAAACACCGGGAAGAGGATGGCCGCCAGGATGGCGATGATCGCGATGACGACGAGCAGCTCGATCAGGGTGAACCCGGAATGCGGCCGCTGATGATGATGAGACATCAGACGCTCCTTTCGCAAACTGATGCATGAAATTATAAGCGGCAGGCACGGCAGCGTCGTTCTCTGATACGGACTTAGTATTTCGCGATCCGGTCACGGGGGAGAATTGGAAACGCTCTCCACGCGTCTCGCCGCCGCGAGATGCGTGGAGAGCGTTTTTAGGCGCCGACGTCAGTGCGGTACTGGCTGGGCGTCATGCCGAAACGGCGTTTGAAGAGCGCGCAGAAGTAGGCGACGTTGGCGATGCCCACCCGGGCACCGATGGCGGAGAGTTTCAGGTCTGTTTCGCGGAGCAGCAAGCAGACCTGGCGCATGCGCAACTGCAGCAGGTATGCCATCGGGCTCAAGCCCGTTTGCGCGCGGAAGAGGCGCGCGAGGTGGCGCGGGCAGTATCCGGCGTGCTGGGCGAGCGTGGCCATGGTGATCGGCTCCGCGAGATGCTGCAGCATGAACTGCTCGACCTGGGGCACCACCTGCGGCACGCGGGGATGGGCCGGCGGCGTCTCCGCAAACCAACCGGCCACGGCCAGCGCGTCGGCGGTCAGAGCACCGCGGCCATGGCGCGCATCGTCCAGCCGGGCCGCCCCTCCGCCGCCTCGGTAAAGATGTGCCGGCACATCGCGATCACCGCCGGGTCGGCAGGCCAGACCGACGGCACGGGGACGGCGACGGCGGGGTCCAGCGTCATCTGTACGGCACAATACACGCAGGTGTGCGCCGCGACAGCCCAGGAATGCTCGGTATACGGCGCATGCAGCATCATGCTGCCCGGCTGCAGCGCCTGCGGCGCGGCGCCCGGATACGCGGCCCCCCCCTGCACGATCACCAGCAACTCGTAATACGAGTGGGAATGGGGCGGAACCGTCGCGCCCGGGCGCATGGAGTGCAGGGCCACGTTCTCCAGCGTCATCGCGTAGTCGCCGACGGTGAACCGCGGCTGGTCGTGGAACAACCGCTCACACCGCTGGCGCAGCCACCACCAGCGCTCGGACGCCGTTTCCTGCACGCCACGCTGCATCAAAAAACACCCCCGGAACATCGGGACAGGCATCACCCCGCGCCAAGCCATTTATCGTCGCCACGGCTATATATCTTCGCCACGGGTAAAAATATCCCTGCGTGGGCACCTGCCGCGGATGCCGGGTACAGCGGAAACACGCTGTCACCGCGCGGCAACCGGTCGGACAGCACGGCGAATCGAAGCAGCACGGCCCGCGCCGCAGGAACCTGATGAGGTCACTTTTGCATTTTCCGAACTTTTCTCTCTTGAGGTTGACAGTGTCGAAATCATCTCTTTATAATGACCCAAGAGATCAGGCGTCTCGCCGGGCGTCATGGCTCGGCTGATCCCCCTTAAGGTAGACATGACGCAATTCCAGTTTGAATTCAGCAGCAGCGCATGCATGGAACCCGCGCGAAGGGAGATAGCAGTGGTTAAGCTACATGATGGCCAGGCGCGTATCAAGGTCGTCGGCGTGGGCGGCGGCGGCAGCAACGCCGTGGACCGCATGATTGACGCCGGCCTGGGCGGCGTGGAATTCATCGTCTGCAACACCGATATGCAGGCGCTGGCGCGCTCCTCCGCCGAACGCAAGGTGCAGCTCGGCGAAGACGTGACCCGCGGGCTGGGCGCGGGCGGCAACCCGGAGATCGGCCGCCAGTCCGCCGAGGAAAGCCGCCAGGAATTGAAAAACATCCTCGACGGCGCGGACATGGTCTTCATCACCGCCGGCATGGGCGGCGGCACCGGCACCGGCGCCGGCCCGGTGATCTCCGAGATCGCCAAAGAGCTGGGCGCCCTCACCGTGGCGGTGGTCACCAAACCCTTCCGCTTTGAAGGCCGCCGCATGATCACCGCCAACGAGGGCATGAACCGCCTCCGCGGCAAGGTGGACGCGCTCATCGCCATCCCGAATGAGCGGCTGCAGGGCGTGGTGCCGAAGAACACCAGCATGCTGGAAGCCTTCCGCTATGCCGACGAAGTGCTGCGCCAGGGCGTGCAGGGCATCTCCGACCTCATCACCGTCGCCGGCGACCTGAACCTGGATTTCGCCGACGTCTGCGCCGTGCTCTCCAATGCCGGCACCGCGCTGATGGGCATCGGCGAAGGCTCCGGCGAGCGCCGCGCCGCCGAAGCCGCGCAGGCCGCCATCTCCAGCCCGCTGCTGGAAACCTCGATGGAAGGCGCCACCCGCATCCTCTTCAACATCACCGGCGGCTGCAACCTCAGCCTCAACGAAGTGGATGAAGCGGCCAGCATCATCGCCAGCGCGTCCGGCGTGGAAGACGCCAACGTCTACTTCGGCATCGTCTTCGACGAACGGCTGGAAGAGCGCGTGCGCATCACCGTCGTCGCCACCGGCTTCACCGCCGACGCCATGGGCGACGCCGCCCGCGCGCTGGCCGGCTCCGCCGTCCCGGCCCCGGTGGCCGCCGAAGGCGACCTGGAAATCCCCACCTTCCTGCGCCGCAAGTAAACGCCCGGAGGATAGCCCACCCGATGACAGCCCGGCGTCTGCCGGGCTGTCATGAGTTTGGGCCTCGTCGCGAAAAAATTTCTCCCCGGAAAATTTCTCTCCAGCAGGAACTGTATGTTTTGGCGGCGTATTCATGCGCATGCAATCCGAAACGAGGTACGTGTGCCATGAACAAGTCCGCAGCGTGCATGACGCTTTTCCTGTGCTTGCTGCTGGCCGCGCGGCTGCCGGCCGCCGACCTGCCTGACCCGAAAACCGGCGGCAAGGACGGCCGCCCGCTGGCCATCCTCTTCCTGAGCTGGGCGCCGAGGCTGGATGCCACCTATGCCGAGAAGCTGACGGCGCGCGGTTTCGTCTGCGGCAGCGCCAACTACCTGGAGCCCATCGCGCTTGAATTTCTCCGGCAGTTCAATGTGTTCGTCCTCGATGAGCTGCCGAACGCGAATTACGACTACCGCGCGGGCATGGAGCATTATCGCGCCACGATGGGGATGCTGCGTCGCTGCGTGGAAGACGGCGCGGGCCTGCTGCGCCATCGCCTGCGGGCGATCTTCTTCATCACCACCGATTGGATCGGCCGCCGGGGATTCATGCACGAAGATCAGATTCGCGAGCTGCGCGACGCCGGCATGTTGATCGGTGCTCATGGCTGTTCGCATCGGTACCTTGCC
>ERZ795058.6302-NODE-6302-length-10318-cov-5.391991_pt1 | contig 10318 bp, 7 predicted proteins | sample MGYA00375142_ERZ795058 | MGnify/ENA primary metagenome ERZ795058 (study PRJEB30187, sample SAMN05720210) | activated sludge metagenome | isolation source: anaerobic digester from wastewater treatment plant | place: Japan | collected 2015-04-20 ...
ACTTATTGGGTATGGTGCCAGGCACCAAATTTATCCACTTATTGTCGCCTTTTCCCACCGTTCAATGATATTATTTATGCCGCTATCTGTCATACCTATGAATCTGCCTATCTCGCTATATGTATATCGCTCCCGTATCGCTGCTTGTATGAATTGTATCTTATATTTCGTTAATCTTCTTTTCCTCGACCCTGATTTTATCAGATTATAATTTTCTGTCGATACTCCCGTTTCAGCAAGTATTTCATCCAATCCCTTTCTCTGCTTTTCTTCCCTGCGGCTCAAACACATGATTCTATATGATTCATCTCCTATTGCACCCAACTTGCTATAATTCTCTACTTCCAATTCATCCATAAATTCTTTATATTTGTCTATTGCACTATCTATATTCTTATCTATCATTTCGTATACTACTCCGGTATTCACAATGCCTTTGATGTTCTTCCGATAATATATATCACTGCTCCATTTATAGTCTTCAACCTTCTTGCAGATTCCTGCCCTTACCGGGTTCTGATGCACATATCTTAAAAGCTTCAGCATGTACCTTTCATCCTGTACAAGTACGGCCTTATACCTTCCTTGAAATACGTGCCCTATTCTTTTGTACTTACCATTGAAATACTTACTGTATTTATTATTTATCTGGTGCATTATCTCCTGCAGTTTCTTATCCAAAGTCTGTATTATCATATGGTAATGGTTGTCCATCAATACATATCCATATACCCTGTATCCCATAGAAATACTGCATTCTTTCAGCTGCTTTATCAAGTATCCTTTATCTATACTTTCAATAAATATATATTCTTTATTATTCCCTCTTGCTATTACATGATATATTCCACCCTTGTACTCTTCCCTCCACGGTCTCCCCATAAGAAAAGTCCTCCCGGTAATATGTTTATCCTAATATTACCAAAAGGACTATTCTATGTCAATAAGTGGATAAGTTCGGTGTCTGGCACTTATCCTCTTGCTTTATGCGTTCATAAACAGTTCAATATCATCATCAACTGTCCCGATGCCGGCTATTCCGAATTTCTCAAAAAGGACCTTTGCCACATTGGGGGACAGGAAGCCAGGAAGCGTCGGACCCAGATGGATGTTCTTCACACCTAAGTAAAGCAGCGCAAGAAGCACTATTACGGCCTTCTGCTCATACCAGGCAATATTGAAAGCAATGGGCAGCTTGTTGATATCCTCAAGGCCGAATACCTCCTTAAGTTTCAGGGCAATTACCGCCAATGAATAGGAGTCGTTGCACTGTCCGGCGTCCAGAACTCTCGGTATCCCTCCTATATCGCCCAGATTCAGCTTGTTATAGCGGTATTTTGCACATCCGGCAGTGAGAATAACTGTGTCCTTGGGCAGCTTTTCGGCAAACTCAGTATAGTACCCTCTTGATTTCATACGCCCGTCGCAGCCTGCCATGACAAAGAATTTTCTGATTGCTCCGGATTTGACAGCTTCCACAACCTTGTCTGCCAGAGCCATAACCTGATTATGGGCAAAACCCCCGATAATACTGCCTGTTTCAATTTCTTCCGGAGAGGGAAGAGTCTTGGCAAGGGCAATAATTTCGGAAAAATCTTTTTTGCCGTTTTTATCGGCCGCAATATGCCTGCAGCCGGGGAAGCCGGTGGAACCGGTAGTAAATATCCTGCTTCTTACCTCTTCGCTTTTAGGAGGAACAATACAGTTGGTGGTGAAAAGTATGGGTCCGTGGAAGGTTTCAAATTCCCCAACCTGTTTCCACCAGGCGTTTCCATAGTTGCCCGCAAAATTGTCATATTTCTTAAATTCGGGATAATAATGGGCAGGCAGCATCTCGCTGTGGGTGTATACATCTACGCCTGTGCCTTTGGTCTGTTCCAGCAGCTGCTCAAGATCTGTCATATCGTGGCCGGAAATCAGGATTGCGGGGTTTTTCCTGACACCGATATTTACTTCCGTCATTTCGGGATTCCCAAATCTTGAGGTGTTGGCTTCATCCAAAAGCGCCATAGCCTTAACGCCGTATTCACCGGTTTTCATCGTCAGTGCCACAAGGTCCTCAGCGGAAAGCGAATCGTCCAATGTTGCTGCTAAAGCTTCATAAATAAAGGCATTTATTTCAAGGTTTTCTTTTCCTATATTTTTTGCGTGTTCAGCATAAGCCGCCATCCCTTTAATACCATAGGTAATCATCTCGCGAAGTGAACGCACATCCTCATTGGTGGTTGCTAATACACCGATAGAGGCGGCTTTTTCCAGCATTGACTCTCTGGAATTTACAATGAAGGATGCTGCATCGTGCAAATCCTTCAGATCGACGGACTTCCCAAGCTCTTCTCTTATACCAATCATTTTATTGATCTGCTTTTCAATTGAACCGTTATCAAAGTTTGCATTGGTAATTGTCATAAACAGGCTGCTCAGCACTTCATAATTTATATCGCCGAGCTTGCTTATGTCAATTTTCCCTTTGACTACGATCTCTGAAATACCCTTAAGGGTATAAATCAAAAGGTCCTGAAGCTTAGCAACCTCCTCGCTTTTGCCGCATACGCCTCGTACTGTACAGCCTTTTCCTCCCGCCGTTTCCTGACACTGATAACAAAACATGCTCATTGCTTTTTCCTCCTTTATTTCTCAGTTTTCGAAGCAACACCTTTATTATGGCCGCCCCGATTGCATTGATTTTATATCTTAATTTTATTATCATTAAGACAAAAAGTATGTTGCAATTGCAACGCAGAAATATTTTATAGAAAAATTAATGCCGCTTTATCATTTCTTCCATCCGCTGTTTCGCTTCCGGGGACAGAGCATCTATCAGGCTGCTGCTGCCCCTCCCTGTTATTTCCAGGTATTCTTTCCTTATCTTTTCACAGGCTGTTTTGATTTCAGCTTTCAATTCCCTTGCAGATAGCAGAGAACACCCTGCTCCTCTCACAATGATCTGCTGCAAACCGTCAGATGTCGCAACCGCTATATTATATTTTTTCTTATTGTCATGGGCGAACTTTTCAATGTATTCATCAGCCGTCTGTGCCTCTCTGGTATAAACTACATGGATGTTATGGTAATCTGCCATCTCCTCATAATGCCCCTGTACACGGTAGGCATCGAATACAACAATAATCTTGCATTTTCTGATCCACTGATAATTGCTGAGGGAGTCCAACAGCTTCATTCTGGCACTTTCAATATTTATATCTGCAAGCTCTTTCAGCTCCGGCCAGGCATGAATGACATTGTATCCGTCGACAAGTAGGTAATCTTCTTTGGTTTCTGCCTCCCTGCTTATATAAGCTTCACGTTCATAATGGCTTTCCCGGGCTGTTCTATTTCTTTTCCAACCGGACTTTTTCCCTTGGTTTCCATAGTAGGTTCTATTGATTATTCGGTCAATCTCTTCCAAGCTTATCCACCGGTTTTCCGGGAGCAACCCGCGCCCTTTGGCTGTTTCCTCCGGCAAGTCGCTTTTCCCCCGGAAACAGCTTTCAACATGCATATATTCCTTTACCCTGTCCCATGGCACAGGGAATCCGGCCCCGTGTGTACAAAATACGGAGCCTGTCGGATTTTCCAGATCGCTTTCCGAATCGTATCCGATATTTGTTATAATCTCTCCGGCATTGTGACAGGGTTCGTAACCTTTGAGGCTGCAGAACAGCCTTCCTTGACCTTTGGTGTAGGCAGTTACTTCTTTCTGGTAGTTTCTCATGTTAACAACAGGAGCACTTCCATCAAGGACTATGGTTTCACCATTCCCCCGCAAGATCCTGTATGTGCCGCACATCCTTTCGATGTCAGCCATAGCCCTTCCTACAGTATTTTCAGGAATCTCCAGACGAAATGTATAATATGGCTCCAATAATATGGATTCTGTTTCCTTTAAGCCTTGGCGCACTGCACGATAAGTTGCTTCCCTGAAGTCGCCCCCTTGTGTATGTTTCTTATGGGTTTTACCCGAAACAAGGGTAATTTTCACATCAGTAAGGATTGATCCTGTCAGAACCCCTTTATGCTCTTTTTCTTGCAGATGGATGAGAATCAATCTCTGCCAGCTTTTACCCAGAATATCTTCGCTGCATTCTGCGCCAAACTGCAGGCCGCTTCCGGGATTCCCCGGCTCCAGCAACAGATGAACCTCCGCATAATGCCTTAAGGGCTCAAAATGCCCTACTCCCTCAACCGTTTCGGCAATCGTCTCCTTATAGACGATGCTTCCCCCGTCAAAGGACACCGTTACATTGAAACGGCTTTGAATCAGGCTCTGCAAAATCTCAATCTGCACTTCACCCATAATCCGTACCTGAATCTCCTGCAGATTCTCATCCCAGGCAATACCTAATTCGGGCTCCTCTTCTTCAATCTGACGCAGCTTCGGGAGCATTGCCCTTGGATCACAGCCTTCCGGAAGTATAATCCGATAAAACAATACCGGCTCCAATACCGGTGCAGCAGAGGGGGCCTCTATCCCCAAGCCTTCTCCCGGCCTGGTCAGGCTTAACCCTGTTACAGCGCAAATGGAACCGGCCTCCATTTCATTTACTGCCTCAAATTTCTGACCGGAATAAACACGGATCTGATTTACTTTTTCTTCCCAGACGCCGTTGGTCAATACATCCTTCACCTTTAGCTTTCCGCCCGTAAGCTTGAGATGGGTGAGACGGTTTCCCTGTTCATCCTTTGTTATTTTGAATATCCTGGCTCCGAATTCATCAGGGTAGTGTCTTGCCGTGGCATACTCTGCAATACCCTGCATGAATTGTTCGACTCCTTCCAGTCTTAAAGCTGAACCGAAAAAACACGGAAAAATTTTGCGTTCCCTGACGGCCCTGCTGATCTGCTCAATTCTGATATGTCCTGTTTTCAGATAAGTTTCCATTATTATTTCGTCACACATAGCCAAATGCTCATAAAAACCTTCTGCCGCATTCTGCCCAAATTCAATGCACCCATCGCCCAGCTGTGTTTTCACGTCCTTAAGGAGCATGTCCTTGTCAATCCCATTCTGATCCATCTTATTAACAAAAACAAAAACAGGTATATTATAAATGCCAAGCAACCGCCATAATGTTTTGGTGTGCCCCTGAACTCCATCGGCGCCGCTTATCACTAAAATAGCATAGTCCAGAATCTGAAGTGTTCTTTCCATTTCAGCCGAAAAATCTACGTGCCCCGGAGTATCCATCAAGGTAATCCGGGTCTCACCTATCTCAAATATGGCCTGTTTTGAAAAAATGGTGATTCCTCTTGCTCTTTCCAGCTCATGGGTATCCAAATAAGCATCCTTATTATCTACTCTCCCCGGTTTTCTGATTTTACCGCTTAGATAAAGCATGCTCTCTGATAAAGTTGTCTTACCTGCATCAACATGTGCCAATATTCCAATAACTAATTTCTTCATAGCCTTTTCTTATCTTTCATTACATTTCCAGAAGGTATTCCAGTCCCAATTCCCTGTATTTTTGCATCAGATAATCCTCAATCTGCTGAGGAGTCTCCATCTCAGCCGCCTCTTCCGCTATCTTCACTGCTGTACTCATTTCGACAGAACTTATAAGCTTCCTGATTCTCAGGATCATACCGGGGCCCATGCTCAATTCATCAAGCCCAAGTCCCAATAGCAGCAGGGCGGCCTTTGGATTCCCCGCAAGCTCTCCGCAAATGGCGGCCGGTATCCCCTTTTTATGCCCGGCTTCCACCACATGTGCAATCAGGCGTATTACCGCCGGATCAAGACTGTTATAGAGATAGCTTACCTTCTCATTGGTCCTGTCCACAGCCAATGTATATTGTGTCAGATCATTAGTGCCTATACTGAAGAAATCCGATTCCTTTGCCAATTGATCGGCAATTATTGCCGCAGAGGGAATTTCGACCATTATTCCAACCTCAATATTCCTGTCATAGCCTATGCCTTCAAGCTCCAGCTCCTGCTTTGCCTTCTCCAAAATACCCTTTGCCTTTTTCAACTCGTCCAGGGTTGCTATCATGGGAAACATTATTTTTAACCTGCCGTAAGCACTGGCCCTCAGGATTGCACGAAGCTGGGCCCGGAACATTTCATGCCTTTCAAAGCATAGTCTTATAGCCCTGAAACCGAGGAACGGATTTTCCTCCTTAGGAAGCCCTAAATACTCAATTTTTTTATCTCCCCCTATATCAAGGGTCCTTATGATGACCGGTTTTCCGGCCATACCGGCTGCTGCCTCACGGTAAACCCTGAACTGCTCCGCCTCATCAGGAGGGCTGTTTCTATCCATAAACAAAAACTCGGTGCGGTAGAGACCTATGCCTTCCGCCCCAACTTCTGCGGCCTTTTTTACACTCTCTGTCCCTTCAACGTTGCATTCCAGCCTTATTGTTTTTCCGTCAAGGGTTGCTGTGGCTGAATCCTTCATGCTCATCAGTTCTTCCTTCAGCTTCTGTGTTCTCGCTATTCTGATTTTCAACTGTGCCAGCCTTTCTTCATCAGGTTCCAGTTCTACGGTACCTGCTGTTCCGTCAACCGCAACCATTTGCCCCTCTGCCGCAAGCCCTGCTATGTTATTTACTCCCATAACCGCAGGTATTCCCTCATTCCGTGCCATAATGGCAGTATGGGAGGCAGTACTTCCTGTTTCGGCAGCTATACCTTTTACAAACTTTGTATCTGCAGCTGCCATCTGGGAAGGGGTAATCTCCCTTCCTATAAGTATTACTTCCTCCTTAATGGCAGTTATATCTTTCATTTCAATTCCCGCAAGGTTTTTTAAAACCCTGGAGCCTATATCTCTTACATCGTTTATTCTTTCCTTGATATATTCATCTTCTATCCCCTCAAAAATAGACACCTGCTCCTCAATAGCAAGAGAAAAGGCATATTCCGCCTTTATCCCCATACTGTGCATCTTTTCCTCCGCCTGTCCTACAAGCATGGGGTCCTCCAGCATCATCAAATGTGCTTCAATAATCCCGGCCTTTTCCTTCTCCCCTCGATTTACGGCGCCGTCATGTATCGCCTGAAGCTGCCTGCCCGAACATTCCAACGCTGTCTTTAGCCTTTTCAGCTCTTCCGGCACTCTTTCCATGCCGACAGGGCTCTTGTCTATTTTAATATCCGGCTCCCTTATTATATATGCCTTGCCTATCCCTATACCCGGGGCTGCGGCCAAACCCTTTTCCATACTTTTCTCCCCCTGATCACCGGCTCTTGAGCCTCATTTCTTTTCATAGACCGTTTTCCCTTTAATGAATGTTCCGTAAATATTAAATTGCTCATCAAAAATCACCAAATCTGCATCCTTACCCTCGCTTATACTGCCCTTTCTGTCCTCTAACCCCAGTATTCTTGCCGGATTAGCCGTAACGGTACTTACTGCATCAACAACACTTATTCCGGTATTTGCCCGGAAGTTCCTCAGCGCTCTGTCAATTGTAAGCACACTGCCTGCTAGGGCACCTGATTCAAGTCTGACTTCCGCTCCTTTTAGCAGCACTTTCTGGCCCCCCAGGTCATATTCTCCGTCTTCCAGCATGCATGCCCTCATGGCATCGGTAACAAGTACTATGTTGTCTGTGCCCTTAACCTTGAGAAGTATTCTCTGCACGGCGGGGTCCACATGGATGTTATCTGCAATAAGCTCGCAGCTGGCAGAGCTGTCCATTGCAGCTCCGACTACCCCCGGTTTCCTGTGATGCAGGGGTGCCATGGCATTAAAAGTATGGGTAATATGGCTCGCGCCTTTTCTTATGGCCTCCATGGCCTGTTCGTAGCTTGCCCCGCTATGACCTATAGCTGTTATAATTCCATGCTTTGAACAGTTTTCTATAAACTCCCCGGAGCCCTCCTCCTCGGGAGCAAGAATTACTATCCTTATTACATCCAGAAATCCCTCAATAATTTTGAAATCGGGTTTTCTAATAAATCCGCCGTATTGTGCCCCCTTATATTCTTCGCTTATAAAAGGGCCTTCCAGGTAACAGCCTAAAATTGTTGCTCCGGGTTCATGCCCCATAAGCCTTCTTATCCGGTCTATGGTCTTTCTGATTGCCGGTTGGCTCATGGTCATTGTTGTCGGCAAAAAAGAGGTTACTCCCGTAGCCGGCAGGCTTCTGCTGATATTTCCGATGCTGATGTCGTTATCATCCATGGTATCGCTTCCGCTGCAGCCGTGAATGTGCAAGTCGATAAATCCCGGGGACAGAAACCTTCCCTGTGCATCTATAACTTCTTCTGTTCCCCTTAAATCAGCTACAGATTCTTCTTTTATCTCCCGAATTTTCTCATCAAAAAGTACTGTATGCCCCTTAAGGACACTGTTATTCATAATTATAGCTGAATTTACTATCGCTTTCATACAACCACCCTTTACAGCCCCTCGGGTCTGTCATTCTGTTCCCTATGTTCCATATCTATCTTTTTTCAATAAATCTGAACTTATGCCAGGGTTCTATCTGATCCAGAAGGAATAATTCTTCCTCGCATATATGCCCCACCACATTTGTCCTTCCGCTGTTTCCCATATCCTTTAATGCCACCTGGAGTTCCCCTGCATACCGCTCATACAGCGAACTCTCTATAAGTATGTCTCCTCTTTTTATAGGTTTTGCATTAAAGACATCAAATTTGCACCCCTTGTATTTTACTCTGCTCTGAGTCGATCTTATCATATATTCCGACATATCTCCCCTGCAAAAATGGGGTTCTTCCAAGACTATCCTTTTCTCCAGCTCCGGAATCCCATCATAAAGCTCAACTTTGAAGTTCAAAAGGTGTTTGTCGAGCTCTCCAAGCAGCTTAAGCTCCTCTTCCGATGCAAAGCAATTGGCAATAATCACATCGTCAATAAGGTCAGTATTAAAAAGATCTTTTGCCTGCACATCCATGGGCAGGTTCCTGTGCTGCTCAAGAGTGCACAACCCCTCTCTCACAGGCCAGGGCCCGAAATCCGCCGTCCCGGAAGATATAAATGCCGCCGTCCTCAGCCCATGTTTCTTAAACTGTCTTGAACATTTAAGAAAATGCTCCCTTGATATTCCGGTGTACCTGTGGGGATAGAAGTTGTGGCAGCCTATAAGATTATCCGTGTTTGACTTATGGCTTAGTATATTATCAATATATTTGGTCCCATTGCTCATATTTATTTCTATTTTCAGACCAAATTCATTATAGCTCATGATGCTTTCCTCTATGCCCGAAAAACCAATATCAAGGCGTATACCATACAAGCCCAGGTCGTAAAAGGGCTTCAAATTATGAAAGGATGCCCCCAGTTCGGAGAATATCTCTGGGGTAACATCCGCTACCATCTTCATACCAAGGGTTCCCGCATGCCCGGAAAGCTCCTTCAAGTCCTTCAAAGCCTTAGCTTTGTCGTCGCCTACAGATATCAGGCATGTGAATATCCTACTGAATCCATATTTTGCAGCCGCGCTCAGATAATTTTCATACTCCTGCAGCTTTGCGTTACCGATGTAAACAGATACCCCCAATTGTCTCATTGCTATTCCTCCGTTACTTTATTGAAGCCTTCCTGTAGAGATCAATGAATTCTCTTGCCATATCCATTACAACTCCTGCATTCATAAGGTGATCCTGTGCATGAATCAGAAGAAGTGACAATTCTATCCTCTCTCCGCCTGCTTCAGCCTGAATCAGCTTTGTCTGTTCCTTATGAGCCAGCTCTAACTTTTGCTCAGCCTCCTCCATACATTTTTCAGCCTTTTCATAATCATTCATTTTTGCATAACGAATTGCTTCCATGCATGAGCTTCTGGCATCCCCGCTTTGTGATATTATTGCTAATATTGTCATTTCCATGCTGTATCTCTCCTTAATACAAATTGTTAAACTCAATCAACTCTTCGCCCTGAATTGCGTCAAATAATTTTCGTTTTCTTTTAATATATCGCCAAGTATCATTTTTGCAGTATTTGCGGATTTAACCAATGGATTGCATATCAGCGCCTGAAGAGCGGTATAATAATCACCGCTGACAGCAGCCTTTACAGTAAGAAGTTCGTATGATTTTACCGTCTGTACCAGACCGTTGATACTGTCATCCAGCCTGCCTATGGCCAAGGGTCGGGCGCCGGAACTCCCTACAACCGAGTTTGCTTCAATTACCACGTCATCAGGAAGGCTGCTTATTGTTCCATTGTTCCTGACATTGACAGTGTGTATATCCTTACTGTTATTGTATATTGAACTGATCAGGGATACGGCGGCATCCGAATAAAATGCCCCTCCCCTTTTTTCCAGCTGTTCAGGCTTTTTATCCAGTTGAATATTATTATAGACCCTAAAGAGTTCCTTTTCAACCTCCATCACCTGTGT
>ERZ795058.6303-NODE-6303-length-10317-cov-4.346131_pt1 | contig 10317 bp, 13 predicted proteins | sample MGYA00375142_ERZ795058 | MGnify/ENA primary metagenome ERZ795058 (study PRJEB30187, sample SAMN05720210) | activated sludge metagenome | isolation source: anaerobic digester from wastewater treatment plant | place: Japan | collected 2015-04-20 ...
ATCGGTATCCCAGGTGAGAACAGCGGCTGTATGGGCGGCAACTGCAAGAACTGCCCGTATAACAAATTCGGGTCGGACGGCAAGAAGGGAAAAGCCTGCAAAGAACGCCGTCGCATTTACCTTCTGATGGAAGGTCAGATTTTCCCAATCATCTTCTCCCTGCCGACCGGCTCTCTGCAGACCTTCAGCAAGTACATCATGAAGCTGCTCGGCAAGGGCTATAAGTCCAATTCCGTGGTAACCCGCTTCACACTGAAAAAAGCTACCAGTAGTGATGGCATTGCTTATTCCCAGGCACAGTTTTCTATTGACCGTGTGCTGACCAAGGAAGAGTACGCACTCATTGACGGACTGACTAATCAGGTGAAGTTGATGCAGAACACAGTAGGCTTCGAGACTGATCTTGAGGAAGCTCCGGAGAACGCACCGCTTGTCGATCCGGAAACCGGAGAGATCATTGAACCGTTGAACTAAGGTTTTATGGGAGCGGAAGTGGCATTGCTTCTTCCGCTCCCGGATTGGAGGAAACTATGTTAAGCCCTTGTTGTGAATATATCTGTTCTCCGGCTTATAAAGAAGGCTGCGATGAATATCTGAATGCCACCATTTTGTTTCAGCTGCTGAAAGAAGAAATCAAAAGCTGTGAAGGACCTTGCAGCGAAATCACGAGACGGGAGAGAGATGCCAAAATCCGAGCGTATGAACACGTTCAGGCGATGATGACCGGCATCTGGAACAGCGGTGAACGGCTGTATATCAAAGATAAATACCCGAAGAAAGGAGACCGAAATGAGAAGCCGCATCAGTGAGTATAAAACCGGCATCGACGCGAAGATGACAAAGAAAGATACCGTTATTCTGTGTCTTGAGTATTCGCATTTCCTCTTCATAGTTGCGCCGAAGGCAAGTGAAGACAGGAACGGTGCCGAAGCCCTGTACAAGGCAGGCATTATTCTGCTGTGTGAAAGCGGCAGCATTTTCAGTCGCAGAGAACCGGATGAAAACTATGACCGGGATGAAACGATAGCAGAACTGTATACCTATTTTGATTTCCTTCGCGGACTCGGAATGGATAATGCCGCGCAGGGAATTATTATCAACGCCATTTGTTATCTGTCACATAAACCGTTCAGAAAAGTAAGAGCAGAGGCACCATTTCAGAAGAAACAAGGATGGCTCCGTGAAGAAAGGGGGAATGACGAATGAGTACGGATTATAAATGTGTCACAACGGTTGACGGCATCAGAGACTACCTTGGTAATGCCGATGTGATTGCCTTTGACTATGAAACCGCACCGAATGATGAATACCGCAGTGAGGAGCGGGCGGCGCTTGATCCGGCGAAAGCCCATATTGTCGGCTGTTCCTTCTCGGTAAAAGAGTATACCGGAATCTATGTGCCGGTGGCACATCTTGCCGGAGAAAACATTGAAAAGAAAGCCTTTTATGATTTTCTTCACGGATTTCTTTCGGACAGAAGCAAAGTCAAGGTGGCACACAACATTGCCTTTGAATCGGCGATTTCCTATGCGTCCGGCATGGTGATTCTGCCGCCGGTCTACGATACGATCTGCGCTTCTCAAATGTCGCTGAAAGACACCTATGATTTCCGCAATCTCTCGGATAGCGGTTTGAAGACCCTGGCAAAGAAGCTCTTTGATGAGCCGCTGCCGACCTTTGAAGCGGTCACAGACGGAAAGTCCTTTGATGAATTGGACGGGCATGACCCGGAAACCGTGAGGTACGGCTGTGCCGACTCGGATTTTGCTCTGCGGCTTTATCACAGGTTCAATGAATGGTTTGACCGTTTTCTGCCGAAGCATCGCTGGATTGTGGAGAACATCGAAAGCCCGACGGCGGTTTACCTTGGCATCATGAAGACCAACGGTATCCCGGTGGATATTGATCTGATGGAAAAACGCAAGGTGGAAGCCGAAGCGGAGATGGAAAGGCTCAAAGGTGAGATTGCCGCCATTATTGGTGATGTGCCTATCGGTGCCAACTGCTCGACTATGGCATTCAAAACCTATCTTTACAAAGATCTGGGACTGCCGATTCTCAAAACCACAGAGACAAACCGTGAAGCCGCTGATGATGAGACCATGGTTCGTTTGAAGGAATGGTGTGATGAGTTCCGACCGGAGCTGTCTCATCTTTTTGAACTGGTGCAGGAATACCGCAAGTGGGGAAAAATCAAATCAACCTATATCGACGGCTATGCCAAGTACATCAACAGTGCGACTTTGAAGATCCACCCGGATCTTTTCGCTCTCTCGACCGACACCGGCAGAATGAACTGCCGCAATCCCAATGCTCAGAATATGCCCCGAAAGACCAATGACCCTATCGGTATCCGTTCTTTCATCAAAGCACCGGAAGGACACTATATCCTGTCTCTGGACTTTTCACAGATCGAGCTTCGTGTGGGTGCTTTCTACTGCAGAGATGAAATTATGATGGGAGTCTACCGAAAGGGTGGAGACATTCATGCGGCAACGACCTCGGTCATTTTCGGATGTACCTACGAGGAAGCGAAGGATAAGAATTTCCCCGGATATAAAGAGCATCGCACCATTGCCAAGAACGTGAACTTCGGCACCTTCTACGGACTGTTTCCGAGAGGGTTGCAGAAGACTCTGAAATTCAAAGCCGGTGTGGAACGTTCTCTGGGCGAATGCGAGGAGATCATAAACAGTCTGAAATATGGATATCCGGCATTGCATACCTGGCAGGAAGAAACAAAAGCCGAAGCCGCAAGGAGAGTATATACCGAAACGTGGCTCGGCAGAAGACGGTATCTTCCGTCTATCCTTTCAGATAACTGGGGACAGAAGTCCTTTGCGGAGCGGTGCGCCTTAAACACTCCGATTCAGGGAACGGCAGCAGATATATTAAAACTTGCGATTGTCCGTATCCTTGAGGGCTTACCGGAGAGGGAATGGCTCAAACCCATCCTGCAGATTCACGATGAGCTGACCTTTGTCATTCCGGAGGATAAGCTGGATGAAGCCGTGACCTTTATCCGTGCCTGCATGGAAGCACAGCCTTTCCCGGAATTTGATCTCCCTCTCGTGGCAGAAACATCCTACGGTCATGACTTCGGGGCAATGGAAGAAATGGAGTAAGTCATGAAAAACAGTTTATATCACAACTCCTCCGGCTGCTATGACCCGACAGCCGGGGAAGCGATGAGCAATATTATAAGAGATGAGCGGAGAGAACGAAAGAAGCATTCTCCGCAACCGAAATCAAATCAGCCGAAGCAGGCTGAAAAGATCGTTATTACTACAAAACAAGAAGAAAATACGGAGGTGCCTACAGATGAAGATATCGGCATTTGATATTTTGAAGTGCTTATTTGAGCCGGATGAGACGGTCTGTTTCCGTGTGTTTGATGATAAAAAGCGTGGCGTTTTTCCCGGCATGAAGCTGGAATGTCAGCTCGGAAAATACGCTCAGATGGAGCCGGTTCTGGAGGAGCATAACTCTCATGACCGTGGCGTGTTCTATGTGGTCAATTACGGCGGTCAGTCGGATGATGCAATCTCCCGTGTCAATGCGCAGTTCGTGGAGATGGACGATTGCAGTTTTGAAGAGCAGCAGAAGAGAATCGATGCATTTCTTCTTCCGCCGTCCATGATCATCAAGACAAAACGCTCCCTTCATGTTTACTGGTTCATGGATAAGAAAGCCGAGGTCGGTCGTTTCCGCAAGATTCAGGAACAGCTCGTCAAGCAGTTTGACGGTGATCCTGTCTGCGTCAATGAATCCCGTGTCATGCGTCTTCCCGGATTCAATCATTGCAAAGGGGATACGCCGGTTATGGTAGAGTGCATCCTCTTTCATCCGGAACGCAAGTACTCGCAGGATCAGCTTTCGGAGCTTTTGCCCGATGCGGAAGAAAAGCGAATCATCGCTCAGAAGGGAAATGAGAAAGGTCTCGATATTATCTGCCGTGGCTGTGATTTTATTAAGCACTGTAAAGAGAATGCCGCTCACCTTGCGGAACACGACTGGTATGCGATGATCACCAACCTTGCACCATTTGAGGGGGGTGTGGAGCTGATTCATCAGCTGTCGAAACCCTATCCCGGTTACGATGCACAGGCAACGCAGAAGAAGATCAATCACTATTTTGAAAGCGGAACGAGACCCATCAACTGTGTGACCATTGCGGAGAAAGGCTATCGCTGTCCGAAACTGGCAACCGGTGAGTGTCCCTGCAAGTCCCCGGCTTCCATGTGCTATATGCCGTTAGATGCTGAGACGATTGTGCAGATGATTTCCGAACTGACCATTACCAATGATCCCATTAAGGATACGAAGACAGCCCAGGAGTTCATTGAACGCTGGCTCTACAATCAGGATGAAGTGACTGCAACGGCGATTATCAATTCGGCAATGCGGGAGCATTTTCATTTCAAGACCGACTTCCTGCGTCCGCTTCTGCAGCATTACAAACGCTGTGCGAAGAAGCATGAGAACGCATCTCACGTCCGCAAGACCTCGGAAGATATGGGACTTCCCGCATGGTACACGGTAGGAAATTACGGAGTGAAGTTCCTTCCCGGCATCCTCGCTCTTTCTATGTCGAGGGATGAAAATGTCATCTATGCCGCCGATCAGCATTTCCTCTATAACAACGGTGTGTATGAGGAACTGACCGAAAAGCAGTCGCTCCGTATGGTTCAGCAGAAGATGCTTCCGTCTGAAACAAAGATGAGTCAGATCGTGGATGCAGAGAATCAATGGGAATTGATCATTCAGAAAAATATCCGTGACCTGAATCCGAATCCCTATATCATCAATCTGAAAAACGGACTGTTCAATGTGCTGGAAAGCAGCCTTTCCGGACATACACCGGAGTATCTATCAACGGTACAGCTTGGCGTGAAGTATGACCCGAAGGCAGACTGTCCTCGCTTTAAGCTCTTTCTCATGGAAGCAATGGGCGGTGATGCGGATCAGGTAAAGCTTTTGCAGGAGATGCTTGGCTACTTCCTGATTCCGGTACAATCGGCGCAGAAATGCTTTGTCATGGTGGGCGTGGCGAGTGCGGGTAAATCCGTGCTGCTTCGTGTCCTCAATGAGATTCTGCTTGGTAGGCAGAATGTGTCGAATGTTTCCTGGCAGTCGCTGAATGAGCGTTTCAAGACAGCGGAGCTTTTCGGCAAGCTGGCGAATATCTTCGCTGACCTTCCGACAAAGAACATTGATGACAATGGTATATTCAAAGCCCTTGTAGGTGAGGACTATCTGACCGTGGAGAAGAAGAACAAGAACCCCTTCAGCTTTCAATCCTATGCAAGACTCCTGTTTTCCTGCAATACGATCCCGAAGAACTATGGAGATAAGAGCGACGGCTTTTACCGTAGGCTCATCATCGTCCGTTTCAATCATGCGGTGCCGGAGGAGAAAAGAGATCCGCATCTCATTGAAAAGTTCCGTGCGGAAGCAGATGGCATCTTCATGTTTGCATTGGAAGGCTTGAAACGGCTGATGGATAATAACTTTATGTTCAGCGAAACCGAGGCGAACAGGGCAGAGCTTCAGCAGTACCGTGAGGACTCCGATTCCGTGCTGTCCTTTGTCAATGAGTGCTGTGAGCTGGATGACAATCAGGAGAAACCGTCGAGCGTTGGTTCGACTGAACTGTATAATGCCTATAAGCGGTACTGCGAAGAATGTGGTTTGAAGCCATTTTCACAGAAAATGTGCATTCAGCAGATTATTTCTTCCTTTGATACCGTAACGAGGGACATCGACCGGCTCGGCAAACGGCGCATTCTGAAAGGAATCCGTCTGACGGAGGTCCTTGGGTAGAGCCATATCAAGAACAGGTAACAGATGAACACGGTTTTTCTATTTCTTATATATACCAATTAAAACACAAAAACCTTTGTTTATTTTGCTCCATATGTGCAATAGGGATTTTCGTGTCAATGTGTCAAAGGAAATCCGGAAAACCGTGTGATTCCTGCCTTTTGAGCAGATGCCGTTTGACACATGTGTCGGCGGCAGCGGAAAGGAGAGAGACGATGTCGGAAGCAGATATTGTAAAAGCAATTCTGAAATACTTAAAAACCGTACCGCAGTGCTTCGCCTGGAAAGAGCACGGCGGAATGTACGGGACGGCAGGTATCCCGGATATTATTGCCTGCGTGAGCGGTTGCTTCTATGGCTTTGAGGTCAAAACCGATAAGGGAAACCCCACAAAGCTCCAGGAAGCAACCATCCGAAAAATCCTCGGAGCGGGCGGGACGGCCCTGGTTGTCCGCTCGGTTGCCGAGGTGCAGAGCGTGATCGAAGGCTCTGTGCAATGCAACGATAAGTAAAGAATAACGAGACAACGCATCAATGCAGCGATGCTTCTGAAACAAAAGTAAGAACGGAGGTGTCGGCATGAGAGATGCTTATCAGGAATTGGCTTCTGCCATCGTTGTACAGGGAATCAAGGATTATCTCCTGTATGCCAAGGCGGTGGTAAAACTTTCAATCATCTATCTGACTGAGGAAGAGACAGGCAAGGGCAACCGGCTGATTACAAGTTTTATGGACAGCAGACGGTCGTATCTGGAATGTCGGCACTTTCTTCTTTCCGAGTGGTACGAGATGCTGTCGGATACCAACGGCAGAGCCGTAAAAGAAAAACTGGATGCTAAGGTGAGAGAGTATGGAAATAAAAGACTATTTAATGAAACCCACGAGGTTATATCAAAAGATTAAAAAGAACGAGGACTGTGCCGCTCACTGGCATCGTATGGCATCTACCGTATCTGCTCCCGCCTATGACCGTGAAAGAGTAGCAGCAAGCAGAAACACCAACGCTCCGTTTGTCGCACCCCTGGAAAAAGCAATTGACCTGGAACGGGTTATACAGCGGCAGTACGGTGAACTGGCGGAACTGAAACGGGAAGTGACAGCGGTTATTTATCTGCTGGAAGATCCGCTGGCACAGCTGGTGCTTTTGAACCGGTACATCCGGCTGATGGATTGGGAAGACGTTTTAATGGAATTGTCTTTACCCAGAGCCTCGATGTTCAGAATGCACCGTGAGGCACTGAAGGAATTGGAGGTCAAAATCAATGCTACATAATCCTATTGAAAGAAGGCTGAGAAAATACAGTCTGCAGAAAGTGGAGATGCATTATCTGGAAACGGAACTGCGGACGGCAAAAGAAATGCTGGAAACCCTGGACGAGTTTCAGATCACCCTTGATGATGAAGTACAATCGAAAGTGGATGAGCGTATCAAAAAGCTGGAACAGCAGATTGCTGACCTGCAAAAGGAAAAGGAGCTGGTTGAGAAGATCATCCTCGAACTAGAAGATGATATAGCAAGGGAAATTTTTAAGTTGAAGTATTTCTCCAACCAGGTCTGGTCAGATATAGCCAAGCGAGTAGGTTATACCGAAAGGCAATGCAAGCGAATCCATGATGATACGATTGAAAAGGTCATTTCAGACAAATTATTTTGAAAATGTCCGAAATGTCCAAAATGATACTTGCGGATACTTTTCATAGCGGTAAAATGGGTACGATGAAAGAGTGCATCAAGAGCCTCGCGTGTGCGCCCCGTGCGTACCCGTGGGGTTTTTCTTTTGCCTAAATATCAATCAGAAAGATGAGGAACAACCTATGAGCAGAATTATTACCTGTGAGCAGGTGTCGGACGGACATCCTGATAAAATCTGTGACCAGATCGCGGATGCCATCGTGACCGACTGCCTTGCCCATGACAAAAACAGCCGTGTGGCTATCGAGTGCCTGTTTAAGGACAGCCACCTGATTATCGCCGGAGAGCTGACAAGCAAACGCCGTCCTGACTATGCCGGTTTGGTGTACGGTGTGCTGAAACGCATCGGATACGAGGATGCGTACATCCAGCCTTTCCCCGGCAACCTTGACATTGGAATCATGGTCAGAGAACAGTCACCGGACATTGCCCTTGGTGTGGACAAAGGCGGAGCGGGTGACCAGGGAATCATGTACGGCTACGCTACAAACGAAACGCCGGAGATGCTGCCGCTTCCGTTTGCAGTTGCGACCAAGTTTCTGAAAGTGCTGAAGAACCATCCCAGTAAGATGTTTAAGCCGGATGCCAAGGCACAGGTCAGTTTCGATTACGATACCGGTCGCATCACCACCTTCCTCTGTTCGGTACAGCACAGCCCGGATGTGGAAGTGAGTGACTTCCGTCATATTATCGAAAGCCTGATGGTATTGGCTGCTTCCGAGTACGGACTGAACGGTGACTTTGAAAAGCTCGTTAATCCGACCGGCAGATTTGTCATCGGCGGTCCCGTTGCCGACTGCGGTGTCACCGGCAGAAAACTTGCCTGTGATACTTACGGCGGTGTCGGTCATATCGGCGGCGGTGCTATGTCAGGAAAAGACCCGACCAAGGTTGACCGCTCGGCGGCTTACGCTGCAAGGAAGATTGCACGTGATATCGTCCGTGCCGGTTACGCCGATAAGTGTGAGGTCAGTATCGCTTATGCCATCGGTAAGGAAGATCCGGTATCCGTTACGGTGGACTGTTTCGGCACGGAGTACCAAAGCAAAGAGTTCATCGATGCCTTTGTGAAAGACAGCTACGACCTGACACCGAGAGGTCTTATTGACGGGTTGGGTTTGCTTGATGTGGACTACAACCTCACATCAACTTACGGACATTTCGGGAAACCTGAACTTCCTTGGGAACAGTAACCCCAGGGGTGGGGGTCTCCAAAACTGAATTTACAAAACAGCAGAATCCGAAAAAGAATCCAAGAAAACGAGATGACTTCATCTTGTAGTCAACTGCTTACAGTTTGTCAGCAGTTGAAAATTAATCATGCCTCCTGTATTTCAGCGAGCTGTCATGTGTAGGTAATCCCTCGCATGTCAGTTCGCTGTCTTATTTTCAATGCTCGTTTTCAGGGAAGCGATTGTTGAAAATAAGACGGCTGATTTATGAAAAAAAGGAAAGGGGTGAAGCCCATGCCATACAAACCAATGAAACCCTGTCATCAACCCGGTTGCCCAGAATTGGTAGAACCAGGGAAACTGTATTGTGCAAAGCATCTGCCGTTGCATCCGGAAGTCACTCGCTCCGCATCCGAGCGTGGTTACGGCAAGCGATGGCAGCGGGTGAGCCGCCTGTTCCTGCAGGAGCACCGCTTCTGTGCAGAGTGCTTGAAGGAACAACCACCACGCTACACCAAGGCAACGGTGGTTGACCACATCGTTCCGCACCGTGGTGACCAGCGACTGTTCTGGGACAAGACAAACTGGCAGCCGCTGTGCAAGCGACACCACGACAGCAAGACCGGATGTGAGGACAGCCGACCGACCTACACCTTCTGACGGTGGCCGAGCCCTTGCGACTGCGCCCTGAGGCGGGGCGGGAGCCCGACCGGAGGGGGATTTTCAATCTCTACGGCCTATCGCACGGAGACCGGCGCCCCCTCTTGCGTTAAAAAACGCGAAATTGCTAGGGCGGGGGTCTATGGGTGCGGGACCGGTATCGCAAAATGTAAATACCGTCTGTGCCGGAACATAGAAAAATGTGAGAAAAGAAGCGAAAAACGCTGATATTATGTGATTTTCAATGAAAAATCGCAAAATGAACAGCGCAAAATGCGGTGGCTGAACCGCTAGGAAAAACAGCATCGGAACGGGGCAATTACCGCGTTCTTTTTATATGCTTTTTGATTGTTTTCGCAGAATTAGGCGGCACTTTCGCCGGATTATGAAAGAGAAACGACATGAACGAGAACAGAGAACCCACAGAAGCAGATGTGTTTGAAGACGGATTTGAAGAACAGGATATGCAGGATTTCTATGACAATGTCGCAAAACGCTTCTGTCCGGAGTGTGGCACGGCCTACAAACGAAACCCCATCGGAAGACCGAAATTATTCTGTTCGGAAAAATGCCGGAGAGCTTGGCACCGTAAACATATCAATCTGGATAACTGGAAAAAGGTCGAGCAGATCATCTGCCCTGTTTGTGGTCGTGTGTTCATTGCCTCCGAAAGCAGAAAAAGAAAGTATTGTTCCCATGCCTGTGCGAATCGGGCGAGGGCAAAAGAAAGGATTTATTAGAACATGAAGAAAACCTGTGAATTAAAAACCATTCCGGTGGGCGAACTGAAACCTGCGGACTATAACCCCAGGAAGAAGCTCAAGCCGGGGGATAAAGAGTACGAAAAAATAAAAGCATCGATTGAAGAGTTCGGTTTTGCTGATCCGCTGGTTGTCAATTCTGATATGACGATCCTCGGCGGACATCAGCGACTGACGGTGGAGTGATTACCTCGGCGACGGATTTCAT
>ERZ795058.6304-NODE-6304-length-10316-cov-6.325212_pt1 | contig 10316 bp, 10 predicted proteins | sample MGYA00375142_ERZ795058 | MGnify/ENA primary metagenome ERZ795058 (study PRJEB30187, sample SAMN05720210) | activated sludge metagenome | isolation source: anaerobic digester from wastewater treatment plant | place: Japan | collected 2015-04-20 ...
TTATATCTGCAAATCGCGAAGAATGTTCCTCTATATGCCGGGCTGTTTCTCTATCCTTACAGGTTTTCCACACGATGGAATGTTTTGGCGCTTTCTTCTCCCCGTAAAACTCGGAGGCCTCCCAAAGCCAGCGCGTTCATTTCATCTTCCCCCGGATAAACGATTACGGGAGCTAAAAAAGAAACATAATGTTTGATCCCTTCGGTGACATAATCGGAATGAGCGATCCCGCCCGTCAAAAGAATGGCGTCGATTGTTCCACAGACGCCGGGAGCGATTTTTCCGATATTTTTAGCAATGTTCAGGATCATGGCATCGTAAATAAGCTTGGCATGTTCATCCCCCGCGGCGATTCGCTCTTCCACTTTTCGGCTGTCGGTCGTTCCCAGATGCGCCATCAGACCACCCTGATTCTTCACCAACTTCATCATGCCTTTGTAGGTTGCACCCGGTTCGAAGCATTCCCGAATGACATCAAACATCGGTAAACCGCCAGTGCGTTCGGGAGAAAATGGTCCCTCTTCGTCCGTGATAAAATCTTCGATCCGTCCGTTATGATGCAGATTCACCGAAATGCCTCCTCCCAAATGGGCGACAATGACGGTAATATCCCGATAGTTTTTTCCCTGTTCCCGGGCATAACGCATCGCTGCAGCTCGTGTATTGAGATTATGCCCCATGCCTTTGCGTTGCATGGACGGCAGACCGGTTATCTTATTGATGGGTGTCAATTCATCCACCGTAACCCCGTCATAAATAAAAGCGGGAATTCCCAACCGGTTTGCGATATCATAAGCGATCATGGCACCGACATTGGAAGCATGCTCGTTACGCGGGCGATTTCTTAATTGCCAAACCATATCCTCGTTGATCCGATAAGCTCCCGCTTCAATGGGAGGTAGCAATCCGCCCCGAGAGACGATTGCCGTCAGTGAGTTCAGCGGAATCCGGTGTTGTTCGAGGGATCGCAGCACCAAATCACGGCGAAAGGCATATTGATCCGCCACGCAATCAAAAGGGGCTAATTCTTCGGGCGTATGAACGATGGATTCCGTATACACCGGTGTTTCGTCATCATATACAGCCAATTTGGTGGAGGTGGATCCGGGGTTCAGAATCAGCAGACGTTCCATAACATTTCTCCTATTTTTGCGAAACCAGAGCACTGATGACGATTGACAAATATTTTTCTTCCGCTGAGGAACCGCGGCTGGTCATCACGACCGGACATTTCGCGCCGACCACAAAACCCGCCAGCTTTGCACCGCAGGTGACTGCCAGCATTTTTCCCATAATATTGCCGGCATGGATATTGGGAGCCAGCAAAATATCGCAATCACCCGCGCAGGGGCTGCGAAAATCTTTCAGCTCGGCGATCTCACGCGATACCGCACAATCATAGGAAATTGGTCCTTCGACGATACATCCGCTGATTTCTCCCCGCCGATTCATTTCTTTCAATGCGTTTCCGTCTACTGTTTCCGGCATTTTGGGATTTACTTTCTCGATGCAAGCCAGCACTCCCACTTTGGGACATTCGTATCCGATGGCATGGAACGTCTCGACGGTGTTTTCGATAATACATTTTTTCTGTTGCAGATCGGGATAGGTAACCATTCCGCCGTCCACCGGTGCCAGCAGTTTGTGATAGGTGGGAACTTCAAAGACGGTAAAATGGGACATGATTCCGCCACGACTCAACCCGTGCTCCTTGTCGACCACCGCTTTCAATAAAACGGCCGTTTCCATCCGACCTTTCATCAGGAAATCCGCTCCGCCCCGGCGAACCAAGTCCACCGCTACACGGGCGGATTCCGCCGGATCGGGAACATCATAAATATCTTCCGCCGGGATGTTTTTCCCCAGTTTCTCCAAGACGGTGAGGATCTCCGCCTTGTCGCCGACCAAAACGGGAAGAATAATTTCTTCGTCTCGAGCGTGCAGCACCGCCTCAATCGTATGTTCGTCGCCGGCGGCGGCGACCGCCAGCATGGCTTTTCGAGGCTTGTTCTTTACGGTATGAATTAACTCAGCAAATGTTCTGTATTCCATGGAGTTCCTTTTCCTCGAAGGACCGACCCGATTGAACCGGTACCGGTTTCGACCGAGGATCTTTATTCATCACTCCGCAACCGCAGCCATTCCGGCTTCCAAAGCTTTGCGGTTGACGGTTACAAAGCGGGGCTTAATGTTGTCGGTTAATGCCGCATCCCAATCCAACGCTTCCAGTTTCATCAGTTTTATCAATGCTCCTAACAAAACAATATTCATGCTTTTGGAATTGCCTAATTCGGTTGCGATCTTTGCGGCGTCGAGCACTTTGGTGTTTACCAGAGTCTTCAGTTGTTCGATGCAATCTGCCGGATAGGTTTCCTGCCCCGAAAGGGTGGTGGCTGTCGGTATCCGATAATCATTGACCACTGCCACTCCGTCTTTTTTTAATCCGTCTAAATAACGCAGGGCTTCCATCGCCTCAAAGGAGACCAAAATATCCGCACTTCCTTTTCCGATGATGGGAGAATAAACCTTATCTCCGTAACGTACCTGAGTGACGACACTGCCGCCGCGTTGACTCATTCCATGAATTTCACTCATTTTAACGTCATAACCGGCCGCTACCAAGGCTGTCGAAAGGATCTTGCTGGCTAAAATGGTACCTTGACCGCCGACACCGCAAAGTAAAATATTTTTTACTTCAGACATTTTGCTTTTCCTCCCTGAAAATGGCGTGTTTCGGACAAACCTGCGCACATAAATCACAGCCTGTGCATTGAATTTGATCGATGGTGACTTTCTTTGAATCCGCATGGTATTCGATTGCCGGGCAGCCTGTTTGAATACATGCCCGACATCCGATGCATTTTTCTGGATCCACACGGTTGACGAAGCGGAGGCTGCCGAATTCCTCAATGTCCGTTTGAGTCATCTTCTTCAGCGCACAGGGCCACCTTGTAATAAGTAGAGCGGGTTCATCAAATCCCATTCCCCATTTCAGAGCATCCCGAACGTCATCCGGCTTCAATGGGTTGACGGTCCGAATATGTTTGACCCCCAACGCTTGCGCGACCTCCGCGATATCGGTCATATGGGTGGGTTCTTCCGCTAAGGTCAAGCCGGTTCCCGGATTTTGTTGGTGACCGGTCATGGCCGTGATGCGATTGTCTAAAACAACCATCAGAATGTCGGAGCGATTGTAAACCGCCTCCAGCATGGAAGTCATCCCGGAATGAAAAAATGTGGAATCTCCCATTATCCCCACACAACGTTTTCGCGTGCCGTCAGATTCCGAATCGAATATTTTTTGAGCGCCATGCGCGACGGAGAAACCGCCGCCCATACAAATGGCAATATCCTTGGGTGCCAAACCGTAACAACCGATATCGCTGACCGTAATCACATTTTTCATTTTTTGCAGTTCATAGAAAAAGCCGCGATGCGGGCAACCGGCACAAAGAACGGGCGGGCGGGCGGCAACAATCGAAGCATCATAACGGATTGTTTTGTGTTCTTCACCCAACAATGATTGCCGCAGGATATCCGGATTTAATTCACCCTCACACGGAATTTTTTCTTTACCAATGCAAGGGATGCCGGCCGCTTTGATCTCATTTTCCATGATGGGTTCCAACTCTTCGACTACAATCAATTGATCGACCCGGGCGGCAAACTCACGGATTTTTCGCATCGGCAGCGGAAATGTAAAACCGAGCTTCAAATAGGAGGCATTTTCACCGTAAACCTCTTTGGCATATTCATAAGCGACGCCGGAGGAGATAATGCCTATTTTTTTCTCGCCCCATTCGACATAGTTTAATGGGGAACTCTCGGAATATTCTTCCAACCGTTTCAGATTCTGTTCCACTTTGGTATGAAGCCGTTTGGAAATTGCCGGAATGGGATTGAATTTATCCTGCTTGGCATAAGGTACCGGCGGCTTTTCCGTTCGTTCTTTACTCAAATCTACAATACTTTTGGAATGGCACACTCGAGTTGTCATTCGTAAAAGAATCGGCATGTCAAATTGTTCAGATAATTCCAACGCGATTCCCACAAAATCTTTCGCTTCCTGCGAATCGGAGGGTTCAAGCATTCCCACTTTGGCGGCGCGGGCATAGTATCGGTTGTCTTGTTCGTCTTGCGAGGAATGCAACCCCGGATCGTCCGCTGAGACAATCACCAATCCTCCGTTCACGCCGATATAAGCACCGGTGAATAACGGATCAGCCGCAACGTTCAACCCGACGTGTTTCATTGCCGCCAAAGCTCGTCCGCCGGCGAATGAAGCTCCGATGGCGGATTCCGTCGCCACTTTTTCATTTGGTGCCCATTCGGAATAAATTTCCCGATATTGCGCGATATTTTCCAGAATTTCCGTACTGGGTGTGCCCGGATAAGCGGAGGCATAACGGACTCCCGCTTCCCATGCCCCTCTGGCAACAGCTTCGTTTCCTGTCAGTAATTGCTTCAAAGTTGTTCCTCCTTTGTAAAATATACGATATATGTTATATCTTGCAACATTTATATGAATTAGAATATCACAGATTGATACCTTGTCAAGATGTGTGTTGTAACCTTTTTGCAGATCATTTTCCGAATTCCTTGCGATTTTAAAACGGAATTGGTATGATAAATTTATATTTTGCAAGAAACAAAATTTGAAGGGAGCCAATCGATCCTGTGATAAAAAAGAATTCCCTGGTGGACCAGGTTTATGAAGAATTGCGAAACGGAATTATTTCGCTTCGAATCCCTTTGGGGAGCCGGTTGAACGTCAATGAGCTGCAGGACACTTTGCAGGTCAGTTGCACACCGATCCGGGAGGCGATCAATCGTCTGCAACAGGAAGGGTTGGTCACTTATGAAAATAATGTCGGTGCGCGCGTGCTCAACTTGGATGAACATGATGTCGAAGAAATCCAACAATTGGCGATGACATTGCACCGTGAGGCGATCCGTCTCGCAATGGAACGGGAGGATCATGCGATATTGTTGTCTGAATTGGAACAGCATTTATCGGAATATGTCGATGCGGAAACGGTTCAGGATGAGGTAATGGCTGTGAATCATCTGGTGGGAACGTTTTACCATCATTGCGGAAATCGCCGTTTGGACAAGAGTATGATTTCCATTCAAGGCCAGCAACTCCTGTTAAGATATATCTTTGCAACCTACCGTAAAGATCGGAAAAGCGGGTCGGATTTTGCCCCGCTGATTCAGGCTGTTCGTGAGTCGGATGTCGAAGCGGCCTGCCGGGCGTTACAACAAAATGCCGACGGTAACACCCCGGTGATTCTCGACTATTTGCGGAAAAGGAATGCAAACGGTTAGACCGATGTTCTAAAAGCCCCATGAGCTTACGAATCATGGGGCTTTTTTTGTATAGCGATCAGGTGTTTTTCACTCGGACAATGTACATACCGTCCTGCCAGGTGTCCAGATAAATGAAGCCGCGATCATCGACCACACAATCCTCGGTCGTCGCCAACATCGGACCGGGAACCGGAATCTCATAGAGCAGCTTTTCAGGATTGGGCGGAATGAAATAGGCCAGTTCTTTGATATAGTACGGATCGGACACATCATACACACGCATCCCCGCATGAAAATAGCAGCAATAAACGCGATCGGCGTTTTGATCCAACCATGGCTTTCCGCTCATCGGTTCGTGAATATTATGCGGGCCGAAGGGTCCCTGAGCTCCGTCCAATCCTGCGGTATTGAAATTCCGATAAGGGAAGTTTTCCGGGACTTCCGGGTAGGGGAATTCCGCAATCAATTGCGGATCGGACGGATCGGAAATGTCAATCATATGAAGGTTGTTCATCGGTTGCGCACCTTTGCCGGGACCCTCAGACAGGATTTTCTTATTATAAAAGGGGAAACGTTCCCCTTCATTGGTTGCCACCAGGAAGTTTCTTCCTGGCAGAGGCAAACAGGTGTGAGTGCGCGCTCCGGCATATTTACCGGAAAAAGGTCCCTTCAGCTTTAATTGACCGATTTTCTTTGGACGGGTGATGTCGGAAATATCCAAAATGATCAGCCCTTCACTGTAATAGGAGAGATAAGCCAGATTTCCGACCGCGAAGGGCGGTCCGTGCAGCTGCGGCCAATCCATGAATTCCCAGTGTTGAGCGCCGTCGACCGGATATTCGCCTTCTCTGAGTCCGTCGGTGAATTGTCGGGGATCCCACCAACGACCCACTTCCGTCGGATGAGTGGGGTCGATGATATCAAGAATCCGATAGATATTTCCGGTGAAACCCGGGCAATCCGCCGATAAATGGACATATCGTCCGCCGTTATACATAAAACGGTGAACTCCCATTCCGTCTTTTACGCCGGTGTCCCAAAAAGAAAGAAGTTTGGGATGAATGGGATCCTGCCGGATGTCGAAAATCATCAGACCGCTTTTGTTCTTGTCTCCCGGCTTATTGCCGTGAAGAAACGGAACACCGCCGCCCAACGCTCCGATCATCAATCCGTCCGCCACCTGAATTTTCGGCGTATTGGTAGCGGGGAATTCTTTCGGGTCGCAGGCTTCCAGCCAGTTAACCACCGTCGGATGAGCCGGATCGGTTACGTCGACAATATTCCAGCCGGGCCCGCGGAAAGATCCGCAATACATGTAATATTTGCCGTCCGCTGTTTTATATAATGCCATCTGAAAAGCGTTTACTCCGTTCAGATCACTGAATCCGACAACCTCCATGTTTTTGATAAAACCTTCGTTGCCGGTGCTTTTCGCATAAAACGGTATCGCCATTAAAAACCCCTTCTGCTTTCGAGTCTGAAAAATCAATTAAATGCGGGCATGCTTTTGGGAGGCTTTACACATAATGCTGCTGTCAGCTTCATACCGAATGCGAAAGTGATGAAAGCCACTACCAAAGCTACTGCATAAACAGCCGGGAAAGCTTTCAGACAGACAAGGAAGAAAACGGGTCCCAAAGAGAATCCGACCGCTAAAAATGTCATCACAACGGTCATAATCGCTGTCATGACAAATGTGATGGACGCGACCCGTAAAATATGGAAAAGGAGACCGTTCTCATTTTTAACGCCGCACTTTCGGGCAAAACTGTCCCCCATCGCTTTCAAATCGATATAGGTTGCGACAGTCAATGCCACGGTGAAGCCGGGAATAAAATCTTTACAAAATGCTTCCAAACCTAAAACGCCGTTCTGCCATTCCATAAACAACGGGATAAAAATGGCGAACATCAGACAAAAGATGGTGTTGAACACCAAACCGAATTGATCTTTTCGAAACATATTTTTCTCCGGATAAAAGAATCATTTCCTGTTCTCTCGGATGAAAAGTCGCATATTAAAAAACGATTGATCAGAGAACAGGAATCTGTTTCAACGCATGGTAATATACCCTCGATACTGTGTCAGATTGTCACTGGCGGGGATATCGGTCAGGAACATACCGACAATATTGAATTGCGACTTGAAGAACGGAAATTGATCTTGTTGAGCCCAAAACGGCTTTTTCCAATCTTTGGTGCCGGTGACGGCAGCTTGATACCATTCTTCCGGTCCGTCAAACCACATTTCCACCAACCGGTGGAAGGGACAACCCACGACATCCTGCATAATACGGCTGGAGAGGAAACGATTGACTTGCGGGCAGCTTTGGAAAAATGGGACGAATTCATTATGGAACCATTTTTCGCCTTCTTCAAAACCGAGATCGCTCGGGTACTGAATAACGAATTGCCAGCGATAATTCGGTCCGTCAATGACCATGCGGCCTTTTCCTTTAAAGTCTTCTTCCCATGAAATGGGAACATGCGCAAAGACAAAAGGCTGACAACCGTTGTCTCCTCCGGCTGATCGACCGGCGTCTCCGTCGATATTCATATCGGGAGTTTCATCCGTGTCCGGAACACATCCCTGCCACCGTAATACATTCAACGGCATGTATTCGGAAACGGCTTTGTTGCGCATTTCCGGCACCATTTCATTAACCAGCCAATAGTGCTCGGTCATTTGCATCCGGCGTGTTCCGAATCGCTCTCCCTCGGGAGGGACGGGTAAGGCGTTATAAAAAGCGTATTTTGTTACATAAGGACCAAAGACTGAGATGCTGTCTTCAATATGATGACCATACAGCCAGTGCTGCAATCGATGACGATATTCTTCTCGGCAGCAATCCACATAAATGATGCTGCGCATCGGTCGAAATTCTATAGCCATGGTAAAAAAACCTTCTTTCTTATTTTCGCTCGGGAACCAGCGGGGTGATGAATTCCCGATATTTCTTTTGTCGGGCTTTCGCTTCCTCGGTTTGCATCGCGGCACGGGCTTTCGCTTCATTCCGCTGAATGTCGTCCCCGTGAAGGAATTTGCCGGATAAAGTATCATGGGCATGCTTCAACTGTTCTTCGGGAAAAGTAAATTTGTATTTTCCGTCAACCACTTCGATCTTACCTTCAATCCCACAAAGGCAGCAGATCGCTTTGCCGTCTTCATCCAGGAAAAAGTTTCGACTGTGGCAATGAGGACAAATTCCGTCGATTCCTTTATATTCTGCTTTGCTGTAATCTTTCGCAGCTTCGGCGATATTTCTTCCGATTTGTGTAGCCCGCTCCAGAGCGGCATCATTCATAATGATATCCAAGCACCACGGGAAAATCTCATTATCAATGATCTTCCACATCGGAGTCAGAGCTTGCATCCCGAAATCACATTGGATCAAAGTGTTCCAATCGCTGCCGCCCACTCCCATGTACGAGACCACTTTATCTTCCATAAAACGCGGATCGATCGGAACTCCGCCATTTTCGGAGGAAATCTTATTTCCGATGATCACATTTCCGCGATCCATCCGCGGTCCGAAACGATCGGTAATCGTATGAAACAGTCCGGTTGAGCCTTTTTCAAAAATAGGGATCGACCAGACAATTCCGTCGGCGTCATAAATCTTATCCAGCAGCCAATTGAAATCATCTTTTAAGCTGCAAAGGCTTCCTTTACCGGAAAATAAAGCCATGACGCAAGACTTACAACCGGTACAGTGCTTAATGTCCAACTTGTTCAGATTGATGAACTCGATTTCGGCTCCGACTTCTTGCGCTCCCATTAAAGCTTGTTTGCACATCGCATCATTGTTGCCGTTCGGAGTTCCTCCAGAAATACCCAATATTTTCATAGTACTCCCTCCGGGATAAAGATATTATTTGGTTTGCAACGGATTATTGATTTTGCTTATCCAAATATATCTTATTCTGTTACGATGCTTCTGTAAAATACCGGAAGTGAATCACGGCTATACACTTTTGTTATGATGAAAAAAGGAATCGACTTGATAAAAGGATCGACAAGCCGCTGAGATAGGAAATCATTTAAGATCCGCAGGATTCGCCTTCAGCCTGTGATCGAACGGTCTGTATCAGATGGGGCAATGCCGGGTTGGTATGATTGCTGTGCCACGTAAAGACCAAGTTGGAAAGGGGTACTCCCAAAAGCGGAATGAAAGCGACCTTCCCCTGTGCCAGATATTTCAAATCTTCTGTTAGGGTGGAGATACCGACACCGCAGGCAACCAGCGTAATCAAAATCGGTATATGCGTCGCTTCTTCGACAATTTGTGGAGTGAAACCGGCTTCCGCCGCAATTCGCCAGATAAAATCATGGCCGGGAGTGGAATCGGTACGCGTCATAACGACAAACGGTTCGTCTTTCAATTCCGCCATCCGTAAACTGCTGCGTTGTGCCAACGGATGATCGAGGGCGGTGATGACGCACTGGCGATTCCGGTGAAGAACAATCAACTCTTCGTTTTCTGCTGCGGCAGGGATTTGAAGATAATTCAGGATGGCGTCCACTTCCCCGAATTCAAAAGCAGCCAGCAAACCGGAATGACTGTAGCCGCGCAGCGACAGGGCAATCTGCGGAAAATGATTGTGGAAGGTTTTAAAAAGCTGTGGCAAACAAGGTTCGAAATTATCGCGCAAGATCCCGAGTGTAAGCGAGCCGTTTAACCCTTTTTGCGCCAAGTGCGCCGCGGAAACACAGTTTCGATAGCTTTCCAAAACCGTGGGACACTGGCTGAGAAATGCTTTGCCTGCTGGCGTCAGGGTAACGCTTCGAGGTGTCCGCTCAAAAAGCTGCACTTTCAATTCTCTTTCAAGCGAAGAAATAATACGACTGAGGGCCGGTTGGGCGATGAATAATTCGGCGGCGGCTTGGGTAAAATTCAGACGCTGCGCGAGCACCATGAAGCATTCCAATTGAAAAAACGTCATGAGGATCCTCTTAAAATCGTTATTAAAGAATTATAGCAAATCCCTTTAATCGATGTCGTTTTT
>ERZ795058.6306-NODE-6306-length-10316-cov-3.551213_pt1 | contig 10316 bp, 1 predicted proteins | sample MGYA00375142_ERZ795058 | MGnify/ENA primary metagenome ERZ795058 (study PRJEB30187, sample SAMN05720210) | activated sludge metagenome | isolation source: anaerobic digester from wastewater treatment plant | place: Japan | collected 2015-04-20 ...
GGCCATTGGTTGGAAGGGCAGTAAAGTACGCCAGAACAGTCCTTCCATTGATAATCGACGGAATTAGGGGGTTAAGTACGGCACCATTAAGCGTAGAAATGGTTATGTAGCCTGGAGTACCTGGAGTTAGTGATGGCGCAGTAAAGTTATTTGGTATCACCAATGCGACCGCAGAACCATTTGGTGCTCCAGTTCCAGTCAGGGGAACATCCGAATTGGTGTATGTGAAATGTATGTTGTATCCACTCTGCTTGGCAATTGCGGAGGCCGGAGTACCCATCGGGTTCTGGACTTCAGCTGTTCCAACACCAGGGGCAGTTATGACATCAACATAGGGTGAAGGCACTACTGTTTCATATCCTGTTGGATAACCAGATGTTGAATTAACAGGTTTTATTGAAACAACAAAATTATACCTTCCTATTTTATCGGGGATTGTTAGGTTTCCATTGCCATAGTTGAAAACAACCTGTCCGCCAGTTGGCAGCGCAGAGAAGTAGGCAATAACGGTCCTTCCACTTATTGTTGGAGTCGCAGAAGTCAGGACGGCACCACTTGCTCCAGAGATATTGACTGCACCTTGGTTGGTTGGTGTAACAGACGGCATCGGAAAATCATTTGGAATAGTGAGGGCAACAGCGGCTCCATTTGGTGATCCGGTGCCACCCGTCAGGGCCGCATCATTGTAGGTATATGTTATCCTGAAGTTATACCCACTCATTTTGGCAACGGCATAAGAACCAGCCGGAACTGCTGGGGTACCTGTCGGATTTTCAACCTGGATGGTTGCACTGCCAATCACGAGCGTGAACGCATAGATGTAAGCAGATGTCCCCAAAGCTATGCAAAGACTTAGAAGTATGGTTACCAGCCTTTTCATTGTAGCCTCCTTTTAAGAGTCCTGTCTGGGCTTGTTTTTATTGAATGAAATGAATCTTTCTTGTCAAAAGAATATTTTAGCGTTTCCCCTCCCGGGTTGGCAACAGCCAGCTCTCGGGAGTATCCGGTAGTTCTCATCTTCAGCAGCAGGGCCTTATGGGCCCCGCTGCTCCATCCTGTCCAAAACTCTGTTTTTTCCATCATTCCTGTCTTCACGGGAAGGTTATCGTGACCGTCCTAGTAGCGGCTGTATAGACTGGCTTCCAGCCAAAGATCGACTCGAAGAACCTGATTGGAACGTATGTCCTGTCACCAACTACTTCAGCACGAACACTTGCATTTTGTGGATCAAGAGGCACTGTCCTTCTCTGGCCACCTTCGATTATGGTTGCTGTATTGGAACCCAGCATAAGCTCGACGGTCTTTCCCTCAAACTTGTATGTCGCAGCTTTTCTGATCGGATCATAATCAACCGTTGCACCAAAAGCGTTTCCAACGAACCTGAATGGTGCGAGTGTTCTTCCCGCTTGCGATATGAATGGATAAGAACTGAGGTTTGTTATCGCAGAACCGTTGTGCAGGCTCTTGGTCGGTGATGGTATCGGTTTCTTGGCATCATTGATGGTATGATAACTCTTTATGCCAATGAACTCGATCTTCACCTGGCAAACAAGTGTTCTGACTATCGTCTCGGTCTTGCCATTCTTGTCGGTCACCTTGATTGTTATCTTGCAGTTTCCTGCTTTTGCCTTGAGTGAAACATCGCCGTTGAAGTTCTTCTTGATCGGGTCATAAGGCACCTGCACCCACTTGGTCGCGTCCCCTTCGGAGGAAACTTCAACCTTTGAAAGGTCACAGCTTGACGTTCCCTGGATGTTTGTCTTCAGCTCGATGTGGTGGTAGTCAATCTGCGACTCGTTGACGAGTTGCACGCCATAGGTTGGCTGCGAGTTGTCCTTCGGGTTCAGTATTATCAGCTGCAAGGTGCAAGTCCTGTCCGGATCGTAGGTTACATTGACTGCCGGCGAGAGGCTCGTGTTGCCGGCTTCATCGATAGCCTTGATGTCCAGAATGTTCTGTCCCTTGGTCAGCATGACCTTGCCCGAGAAAGTCTTTGCAACCTTGTCAATCACCAGCGTCACAGGGTTGGCACCAATACCAACAGCGCAAGTGACCTGGAGGATGTTGTCCTCAACATAGGTCCCCTGGATCTCGATGATTGCCTCCGGAACAACATCGCCTTCTTTTGGCTTTGTCACAGTCAGGGTTGGCCTTACGGTGTCAACCTTGATGTTCTTTATGGTCTGGTGGACCTCGGAATCATATCCGGCAGCCTCTGACCAGTACTCAACAATATGGGTACCATCGGTAAGCTGAACCGGTGCGCCAGTGTAGAGTTGCTGTGCCTGGTCATCGACCTTGTAGTATGTCCTTGCCGCCGGGACATTGCACGAGAGGATTATGGACGGTTTCGTGTTGTACCAGCCGTTGTCCCCGTTCGGGTTTGGCGGTGCCAGTGTCAACGTTGTAGAGAGCGTTTCTCCAAGGCTGTACTGGTTCGACTGTATCTGTGTTGGCTCCGCCGAGGTGTAGACCTTGACGAAGTAGGAACCGGCAGTTGTCGGGTTGTCGAGGCACTGGATGACCACCTTTACGTTTGTAAGCGCATTGATCTGTCCAGGCACCTTGAATGTGATGTACTGGCCCTGTCTCACTTCTGGTGTTTCCACAACGCCCATTCCGTTGACCGTTATCCTCCTGGCCTCGATTGAACCAAGCTTGTAGTTCGGATGGAACGCAATGGTTATCGTTGATGCAGGTGAGAGTGCTCCAAACTGGCCAGTCTGGAATTCGATTGTATAGTCGATACAAGTTGAGCCAGCATTGTTCGATGCAGGCGTCACTTTCGGATTTGTAATACTTGATGATCCGATTCCATAGGCTTCAGATTCCACCTCGATCGTTTCCTTTGTTGTACTTACAAACAGGGTGTAGTTTCCTGCCTTGGTTGGGTTCTTTATCTGTGCCGACTTGTCAAATATGATCGTCACATTACCATTTTCCGGAATTGGTTCTGGAACATACAGCGAAATCTTCTTCGAAACATTGTCGGCATTCGGTCTCTTTGTGAGCGGCTTGCCGTTGATTGTTACTGCGGTCGCGTTGATGTTTGGCGGAATGACAGTGTCATTCGGGAACTTGATAACGATCTGGTCTTCACCAATCGAGAGCCTGCCCGAACCACCAGTCTTGAATGTTATTGTGTACTGGGCATCAACAGCCACAACAACCGGGTCTGGTGTGACCTTGGCCGGTGAAACTGTCGAGGCCTGGATGTCATAGGCATTTGATATGACCGGGGAAGCATCCGAAGATGTCCATGCAGTTAGCCTGTAGGACTTCGGCTGGGTTGGGTTTTTTACACCGGCCGATGCCTCAATGATAATAACGCAGGTCTGGTTTGGCGGAACATCAGTCGGGCATGTGAGAACTATTGTCCTGGTTGACTGGTTGATTTGTGGCGGAGCAATGAGTGGAACACCCTGCACCTTGATGTCTGCCGCGCTTATCGTTGCCGGCAAACTGGTGTCGGACTGGAACTGGAGAGATATTGTGCCAAGGTCCTTAATCAAGGTACCTGATTCTGACGTCCTGAAACTGATCTGGTATTGTGCCGTTCCTCCAGCCGAATTCGGCTTCGGTGCACAGGTAAGGTTCGAAATGGACGTCTTGACTACCTCGATAGTTGGCGGGTTATTGATGTTCCTCGGTCTTCCACCCTTGCCCGCGGTGAGAACGTTGAATGTGTATTTCTTTTCCGTTGCAGGCACATCAACATTTGCGTATTCAAGAGTAAATTTCTGGTTTGCCAAAAGCTTGCCAAGCAACACCGAGATGGTGCCTCCGGCTATAAACTGTATTGCCGAAATCTCGCCTTCAGTGTTTTTCAGGATTACTTGACCCTTATTGCCCGGGGAATCGGTCGGTGGCGTCCAGTCGAGCGGGACCTGTATCTGGACTTCTCCACCACTGAGATCCATCCTTGCTGTAAAGGTTATCTGGAACCTTGCGCCAGAAGATCCGGCCGATGCAGTGCTTGGCGATATAACACAGACACCGGAACCATCAGCACTCTGTTGACTAGATGAATTGATTGTTATGGCTGGCTGAGGGCTTGCACCAATCGGAGTACCAGTTGACTGTTTTGCGGTAACATTGAATACATATTGGCCTGGGGTCTGCGGGAACTGCGGCTGGAGAAGCATCACAACAAGAGTTTTGCCAACGCTCATGGTCTGGACCGGAATGATGATTGTCTGGCCAGAGAACTGGAGGGTTCCGATAGTTGCACCATCTGGGAGCTGTGTTGTTACATTGGCCTGGAGTGGTTGGGACCATCCAGTTGGTATAAGAACCCTTATCTCTCCACCTGAAAGGTCCTTGAGTGATTTTATTGTAATGTTTACAGAGCTTGGAGATGGCTGTCCAACAATGAGCGTAAGCGGTTCTATGGTTGCTGAGATTGTGAGGTCCGAGCCACCACTTCCGCCGCCACCACTTCCGCCGCCACCACCGCCACCACCAGATTCAAGGACCTGGACGGTCGCAGAAGCATTGCGGACAACGCTACCAAATGAGGCTTCGACGTTTACTGATCCCGTTGCCGCAGAGGTTGTTGTTGTGAGAAGTGTTGTCGGGCCAGCTGCCGGGCTGATTGAACCTACACCGCCAGAAACTGTCCACTTGAAATTGACGCCACTCATAACATTGCCACTCGTGTCTTTTGCTGTGGCTGTGAATGTTTGGGTCCTTGAGTAGCCAAGCGAAAGCGGACCAACCGGATCAACTGAAACACTTGCAAGCGGGGCAGAGATTGTTACCGAGCATGCTCCACTTAGGGTGTTGCCCAGATATGTGGCTTTGCATGTCACAGTACCAGTTCCAGGAGATGACGGGGCAGTCAGCGTAATACTATCACCCGATGTTCCTGAGAGTGTTCCAATGTCGGTACTCCAAACATAAGACACATTATATGTAATGTTATTGCCGTTGGTGTCTTTTGCCTGTACCTGGACTGTGCCTGTTTCATTGGGATTAAGTTTCAGGCTGGATGGGATAAGAACAACACTACCCATGCTAATTTTTGGGCAGATATAATAGGCAGCCGAGTCAACATCAACATTGTCCGGTGCCTGGCTTGTTCTTATCTTGAGCCTGTACGTACCCTCTGAAGACGGGTTCTTTATTCTGGCTTCTGGAGAGAACTCTATTATGACCTCTTCCGATGCCAGGAGTGCCTTCGGAACCGGTAAATCAACTGTCAAGTTGGCCGTGGTAACTGTTACAGTACCCACAACCCTCATTCCGTTGATGAGAATATTCTCCTGCCTGAGCACAGATGGCAGAACGGTATCCTGTGGGAAGGTAATGAATATGTGGCCGCCAAGAGGCAGTCCGGTGGTAATTCTGAACTTGATTGTATATCTTGCTCCGACTTCACCCTTGGTGCACGGGTCGACGGACACAACCGGTCCGCCAGTGCCCTCCATATAGTAGGCAAGGGAATCGATCTCTGTCGGCTCCGATGAAGTGCTTATCCTGAGTCTGTAGGTTCCAGGTGTCGAAGGATTACGGATGCCGGCTCTCGGCATAAAGACTATTCCAACAGTATCGGACGCACTGACATTGAATGGAACCGTTATTGTAACGCTTCTCTTTTGAGGATCAGTTGCAACCGATGTTGCAGAATATGATGTATAGCCATTGAGCGACAATTTTACAGAATCAGCAAGCATCGATGACGGGACAGTAGTGTCAAACGGGAATGTGACTGTAATTGTTGATATATTTGCGGTCAACGGGCCACCATCACCAGTCCTGAACGCGATTGAATAGTATGCCTCATTGTTCACCAAACCAATATTATTGGCAAATTTGAAGGCAAAATCAGTATTTGGGTGAGGAAGAATGGTCGGCGAGGCAAGAGTAATGGTGTTGGTAATGATATTGACACCGTTCGGGGCAATCCTCAGAAGCTCTGCAGTAGCGTTTAGCGGTCCAAGAAGGATGTAGGATTCGCCAACAAATGGCCTTGCATCAAGGACCGAGAATGTCACTGTTCCGGGGGGTATTATGGCCGGGGCAAGAGGCAGGGCCGATGCCTGCATTGTTTTAAGCATAAATATCGGCGTACCAATAGGCCATGGTTGCGACACTGGGTAGAGCGCATCAAGGAGCAATGTTCCTGTGCCAACACCGTTGGTTGAATCAAGCCTTATGATCTGACTGGTGAAGAGGCTGTTAAGGCTCCCGATTATTCCATAGGCGCCATTGACCCAACCCTGTGTACTGTCGACATAAAGTGTTGCATCTACAGCCGCAGCTGGCTGTGTAAGGGTAGAGACAACATAGGAAACATTGACAATCGGGTTCCTTCCAAGCAGTGGCCCGCCTATTGACGAGGAGATGCTGAATATTGCTGAATCAACATCCAGCGGTTCTACTGAAGTCTGGAGTTTTAGCCTGTATGATCCCGAAACGGGGTTTATCATTCCAGCAGCAGGCTTGATGACGATCTCCATCTTTTCACCAGCTGCGATGTTCTTTGGCGTTATTAGGTTGATAGTTCTGTTTATCCTGTCAACAGTTGGCGTTTCAGTGACTGTTGTCCCATTAATTGTCACGTTGGTGGCTGCAATTGTTGGTGGTAGCTGGGCTTCCACGATTGCATAACCGCCACCTGACCCATTTATGTCATTGTTCGGGAATGTGATCTTTATGTAGCTGACGTGCGCAGTCAATCCACCCTTTGGTGAGAGTGTGAAGTTGAGCGTGTAGGCTGCGTTTGGATAGTTCGAAATCGGTGGATCAACCGTGACAGTGAACTCTCCAAGCGTATCGATGATGTAATAGTAAGGCGAATCCACATCATTGGGTTGCGGCGAGGTCCTCATTTTGAGTCTGTAAGCATTTGCCTTTGTCGGGTTTTTGATGCCACTTTCAAGTGAGAACCTGACCCATGCTGGCACACCAACAGGGAAGCTGTAAGGCATTGTAAACGTTACAGACCTTCCACTGACAGAAACCGGCGTAAGCGCTGCCCTTGGTGGAGTCGGATCAAGTGGATCAACGCCAAAGTTGGAATCATCATCGACCATTATGTGGCCAGGAAGCATCGTTGTTGGTACAGTCGTATCTTCCGGGAATGTCACAGTAACCGTTGAAGAGCTTGCAGTCAGGGCCATGAAGGGTTGGAAGTTGATTGTGTACTGGGCGGCCATGCTGACTGTTGGTGGTTGGACATCTACAGAGATGATGTATATTCCATCAACTATTGAATATGGTTCTGATTCAACAGCAGCAGTTTCGACATCTGTCCACACTGCGACTGTATAGTTGCCTGCAACATACGGATTGCATATTCCTGAGGTCTCAAGGAACTCGACCTTTATGGAACTTGAAGCTGTAATGTCAACTGGGGTGATAATCTCAAGGGTCACCATTCCAGCAAAGCTTGGTGCTGGTCTTGGCGCCTTGCTTCCAGTCGGGCTGACATATATTGAAGCATTGACCGTGCAGACAACTCCATTGACCCTGATTGACGTGGCCGGGATGGAAGACATTGGCCAGCTGACATAACCCCTGTTGGTGACAGTGTCACGCTCCAGGGTTATATATATTCTTCCGCTGCCTCTTGTGAGCGTCCCGGTTGTTCCATTCTGGAAGGTTATTGTCATTGTTGATGCAACGCACCCCGGAACTGGGGCTCTGCTGACAACGTTTGGTTCAACAGTCACCTTTGGCCTCTTCAGACCAGTGACTATTGCATACGGGTTAGAGATGGCGAAATCTGGCTGGGCAGAAGTCCTCACCTGCAATGTGTAGTATCCTGGGTTGTTCGGGTTGGTTATTCCAGCGCTTTCGCAGAACCTTATCGATATGAACTCACCTGGTGGAATATCTATCGGGACAGTAATTGTTATCTGCTGTCCTAATACCGTAGGTGGTGCATTCAGTGGTGCGTAGTCAAGCCCATAAGTCCCAGCGTGTGTCGGTGGGCAAATATCATTGTTGAAATCAGAACCCTTTGCCACATAGACAGCACCCATGGCCACAGAACCTGACGCTGGCAGCTGAGTACCTGTCGGGAACGCTATTGTTACAGTGTCCCGATCTTTTTTCAGGCCAGTTGTTGAAGTGTCCTTAAAGGTTATTGTGTAAGCAGCCTTTGTGCTGACCACTGGTGGAACAACCCTGACATTGATGTTCGAAACTGCGGCAACAATTGTGTAAACGGCTGATTCTATATCTACCGGTTCCTTGCTGGTCTGCAGCTTGATGATGTAGTTGCCTGGGGTGCATGTGTTGATAAGTTTTGCAGACGGAAGGAAGGTGATCGTGGCCGTTGAAGACTGACCGATTGTGAATCCAAGAGGCAGATATATCCTGACTCTCTTTGGACCCAGAACGACCACAGATGACGGATTTACAGCACCTGTTCCATAGCCATAGCTTGCACCAAGGCTGAGGGTTATTGCTGATGGTGAAATTGAAGAGGAAGTTGCAGGATTGTTTGCAGGAACAACGGCCAAATATTCAGTTTCTGATTCAAGAGGAAGCGGGGCGCCAGAGGAAGCTGTCAGAGAAAGCGCATAACTTCCAGCAACTGCCGGGTTCTTCACATTTGCCAGTGGAGTCAAGCGGACATCTATCGTATCGAACGGGGTAAGAAGAAGTGCAGCAGGCGCAGTTATCCTTATCTCTGTACCTGAAGGTCCTGGGACTACAACTGGATCAACATCTGGATTGTAGACAATGCCAGGGCCAGGAACTGCCGGTGGATTGGCCATATTAAGGAATGGATTTCCACCAACAGCTGCCATACCTGCAGAGAGATAAACAGCAGTCCTGCTTATGTTCGATGGAACAGAGAAGCTTGATGGGAGCTTGATTGTGAGAATATTGGGGGCGACAAAACCACCAACAAACGAGAACCTGACATCAAGATTTGTTGTGGAGAGAGAGGTTGACGGGATCGCCTGGGGTGGAAGGCTTGGTGTTGGGTAGTCTTCATTCAGATTGTCTATCGGGCCAAGCGCACGGTCTGATGTCACACCAAAGTAGTTTGACGTGGCAGGCTGTGGCTGCTTGCTTGTGAATGCCGAAATAACATAGTTGCTTCCAACAGTTGATGGGTTGTAGAGCGCGCCATACTGGAACCTGACATAGACTTTTCCATTGTTTGGAATAGTTAAACCAGCAGGTACCGTTATTATGACCCTGGTGCCTGTGGTTGTGAAGTTGGCAAGTATTGCATGCCCAGGCGGATTTGTGACCGAATCAAGCGTGAGGTCAGCCGAGTGATGGAAACTGTAATAACTATAATCAATGTCTGAAAGGTAGCACTGACCGGAAACTATCGGAACCATGTTGGTCGGAAGATCGATTGTAATGGTATCACCAGAACTGAGTCCGCCAGTATCGCCAACACCAAAACTTATGTCGTGCCTTGTGAATGCATTGGCAATAGCAACAGGGAGCGGCCTGATGTAGAGGTTTGAAATCGTCTGGCCCTGGTTGAAGTAGTTTGTAATAGAGGCCTTGTCAGGCGCAGGATTGCTAATGTCATTGAAATCAACTTCAATGTAATCACCAACATTCCCTGAGAGCTGGCCGGACTGGCTGTTTGTAAACTCGATCTTGTACTCAACATCAGTTGAGCAAGCGGTGTTCGGATTTGGAGTTACCTTGATGTTCGAGACGGCAGAGGTAATTGCGTAAGGATATGATGTTGCATAGGCAGGCTGTGTTGAAGTCTTGACCTGCAATGTATACGCTCCGGCTGTTGGAGGATTCTTGATTCCAGAGGTTTTGCAGAACCTGACGCTCACATACTGGCCTGGACTGATTGTTATTGGTGTAGTAAAAGTGACAATCTGTCCAGTTATTGTTGGTGGCAATGTAACCTGGGCATAATCAACACCCAGCACACCAGCATGTGTAGGTGGACAAGTATTATTAGTGAACAGGGTATTTCTTGCGATCCATATCGTACCACCAGCCATTGTGTATGGCACCTGCGTGCCCGTTGGGAAGGCAATGGTGATTGTGCCAGTATTGGCATTGAGGATAGCGGTCGAGCCGATCTTAAATACTATGGTGTATTGTGCCTCTTTACTTATTGTTGGAGGCACGACATTCACTGGTATTCCAGGATCGAATATTACCGCATCTGAAATTTCATAGGGTTTTGACGAAGAAGATACAACTTCCTTGCTGGTTGAAACATACAGTTTGTACGTTCCAGGAGAGCAATTGTTTATAAGACCTGCACCAGGAGTGAAGATGATTTGCATGGTCTGTCCACCTTGCGTCGTAAAGCTTGGAGCAAGGTATATTCTTAATTTCTTGGAGGAAAGCGCCTGCACCATTATTGC
>ERZ795058.6308-NODE-6308-length-10313-cov-9.555859_pt1 | contig 10313 bp, 10 predicted proteins | sample MGYA00375142_ERZ795058 | MGnify/ENA primary metagenome ERZ795058 (study PRJEB30187, sample SAMN05720210) | activated sludge metagenome | isolation source: anaerobic digester from wastewater treatment plant | place: Japan | collected 2015-04-20 ...
GGACGCACTCAACTGCAGGGATAAAAAGCCTCCTAACTTCTCAACCTCTCATCTTCCCAACTTCTTTCTTTAAGCCGAGAGCGCCTTCCTGCACAGTTCCGTTATGAAGACCGGGTTAATGGCGTCGTCCTTGCACAGCTTCCGGAGGTTCAGGTAACACATCGGGCAGAGGAAAACCATCGCTTCGGCCCCGACGCTTTTGGCGTCGTCTATATTCCACTTCTTCACTTCCGCCGCCCTGTCCCGGTCGCGCGCCATAAGCGGGGCGCCGCAGCAGAGCGCGAGCTGCCTCTCGTATTTCCGCGCCGGCCGTTCCACGCCGATAAGCTGCAATACTTTGTCCAGGTATATTTCCTTCTCCGGCGTATAGCGGGACGCGCACGGGGACTGATACGCTATCCTGATCCCGAGCTTTCGTATCTTGTCCTTTCTGTTCTCCAGTTCGCGGCAAAGATACTCGAAAAGATGAACGGGCCGGAACGGCACCTTTATGCCGAACTCGTCCGCCAGCGTGGTGAGCATCGTGTAGCAATCGTCGTGAAAGCAGACGATCTCATCCGACCCGAGGGCCGCCAGCTTGGCGATGAACCTTTCGGCCTCTTTTTTCACCGGGCTCGGCTTACCAAGATGGATATATCCGACCGTGCAGAAGTAATCGGCGCCTTCCACGACGGTCAGGCCTTCAAACAGGGGGTTGTCCAGAAGCTCCCTTACCATATCTCCCACAATGCAGATATTCATTACGGGCTTCCCTTCCCTCCCCTTTTTGATGACGGTGGGAAGGCTGTGCAGCTTGGCGAAATTCTGCATCGCCTGCTCGGGAATGCCCAGCGCCCCCGTTTCTTCCTGTCTGTCGTTGATCAAATCGAAAGGATTGGCCTTTGTAGGACATACCATATTGCACGATGCGCACGTGACGCATGAACCCACGATAGGCGGCTTGCCCCCGGCCACGAGCTCGCGCATTTCCTTCCGGGCCCTTGCCAGGTCGTAGCCGGCGTAGGGACAGAATTCCAGGCATTTACCGCAGAAATCACACTTTTCGGCATGAAACATATTCTCCTCCATCGAATGTGGTTAAAGTCGTTTACATCGGCGCTCTTATACGTGGTATTATGTATGAGGTCAATAGCGGGAATACAGAGGAGGAGAATGCCGCGGCGGCATATTCTTTCAGGATGGTGAATAAAAATTCCCTCAGAACAGGAACTCACCTGCGCTCAGCTTAGTTCGGCAGGCTGAAAAGCACCACTTCAGGCATTTTTCTGCAGTCTTTGCCGGTCCTGCCGCCTTTTTCCGTCCTTTTCCCCGATCCTTTCCCGGCTCGCATCGGAACACGCACCGATAGAAGGGTTCCCTTCCCCTGAATACCCTGAATGCTGAATTCCCCATCGAGAAGGGACACCCGTTCCCTGATTCCGAGGATGCCCATCGATTTCGTTTTCCTCAGATCGGACGGCTTCACTCCCTTTCCGTTATCTTCGATCCGCAGCATGATTCGGTCCTGATCCGATTTGACACTTACAATGACCTCCGTGGCTTCGGCGTGCTTTGAAATATTGGTCAGGCTTTCCTGAATGATCCGGAAAAGGGCCGTTTTCAAATCCCTGTCGAGACCTCCCTCTTCCAGGGCCGCTTCCAGCCGGCAGGCTATTCCCGTTCTCGTCCGGAACATCTGGATCTGCCATTCGACGGCGGCAATCAGCCCCAGGTCGTCCAGGATGCCGGGTCTCAGATCGGAGGAAATGCGCCTGACCATATCGATGGCCGGCTCCAGATAGCTCAGCATGAAAGCCGTTTTATCGACGAGTGTTTTATTGTTTTCCGGGAGGCGCTTGAGAAGCCAGGAAAGATCCATGCGGAGCCCGGAGAGGATCTGGCCCAGTTCGTCGTGCAGTTCCCTCGAGATGGCCGTCCTCTCCTCTTCCCGTACGCGTTCGAGCTTCGAGGCCAGGGATTTCAGGCGCTCATGCGATAACCTCACCTCCTTTTCCATCCTTTTTCGGTCGGTGATGTCGCGCGCCGTCGCCACTATCCCTACGATGCTCTGCTTCCCCCGGATCGGCGCCAGGATGTACTCGTACAGACGGGCGCCTTTCGCTGTCTTGAAGGAAACTTCATTTTTTGATGTTTTGCCCGCAGATAAGACGCTTCTGCACATACGGTCGAATTCTTCCGCCGTATGTCGGGGGATGTCGAGATCCTTACAGGTCTTACCGATCACCGACTGCTGTTCCAGGCCCATGTCCCGTGCGGCGTTGCGGCTTGCATAAAGAAACCGCCCTTCGCTGTCGAACATGAATACGTGGTCGGGAGACGTCGCCATGATTCCGTCCAGAATACACGCATACTGCTCCACCCTGGCCAGGTATCCTTCGGCGCGGTTCTTTTCCTGAATCAGCGCCGCCTCGGTTTTCTTGCGGTAGGAAATATCTATTATGCCGCCGACAATGCGCTGCGGCTGTCCCTGATCGTTGCGGATCACGATTCCCGTGTCCTGGACGCTTATATAATGGCCGTATTGATGGAGCATCCTGTATTCAAGGCGAAAACAGTCCTGAAGCAGGGGGAGATCCCTGATCGTTTTTGAATAGTAGGCTTGATCGTCGGGATGAATATTCCGGATCCAGGCATTTAAATCCCACTCGAGAGCATCACTGTCGGGCGTACCCTGGAGCCCGGACATTCCGCTGGCCGCTATGATCCGCCTCGTGAGGCAATCTATGTCGTAGACCATGGCATCGGCCGCTTCCGCCGCCAGGCGGAACTTCCTTTCGTATTCCCGGAAGTCCTTTTCGGCGCGCTTCAGCTCGCCGGTATCCCGGAAGAAGATAAAGAGGCCTTCGGCGGAAGGATAGCACCGGCACTCAAACCAGAAATCGAGAGCCTTATTGAAACCCTCGCAGCGGGCCGGCGCCCTTTTCTCCAGATCTTCATTCCGATTGAAGCATGCCGCCGACCCGATACTGGACGAGAAGAATTCGTAGGACTGTCCCAGGATCGCTTCCCTGTTCACTTTCAGAATACGGCAGGCTGCATCGTTGACATAGTCCAGCAATCCCGAATCGTCCACCGAAATGAACCCGTCCGTTATTCTCTCCAGGATTTGAAACAGCCGGTTATACATAGAGATAATTCAAAGTACTGAAACCTGATTTTCATCTGAAAGTGATCCGGACTTAACCGATTAAGAAATCCGGCATATTGACGTCGGTTGATTACCACAATGTGACGGAGTTGGCAAACTCATTTTCTCCGCAGCGACCGACAGCCGGCAAAGAAAAAAGGGAAAAATTTATTTCGACCGGATAATTTCATTTTAAAACAGATACTTAATCCTTCCCTTTTTGGTGCTCGTATTGTATATACAATTATTATTAACGGGAGGAAATTTATGGCGGAAAAAGAACTGAAGACCATAGCCAAGGAAAGATACGACGATCTCGTAAAACAGAGAGAGGCAATCGAAAAAGAGCTGAAGCCGCTCAAGTCTTACCTGGAGAATATCGGGGTGTTGAAAAAATCGCCCCGGGGCCGGCGTAAATTAAAGTAACGGCGGCTTTTTAGACCTTTCGGTTCCATCGCTTTTCAGCGCCTGCCGGATTCGCGCACCGGCAGGCATCTCCATCCAAACCCGTCCGGGTCATCCCGTTCAATTATCATCTCAGATTCAATCCGCGCCGGATTTGCCGCCTCGGGCGCGTAGCATATAACCGTCACAGGCGTAATTTTCCTTTTTTTCTCTTTAAAAAACCTGGATTTGACCGATAAAATCACATATATAACGCTTAATTCCCAAGGGATCAGGGCAGATGGGGACCATCAACCTGGACGACATCAAGCCCGGCATGGTTCTGGAAAAAGAAGTACAGGGCCGGGACGGGCGCGTCCTGCTGGGCGCAGGGCAGGCAATCAGCGATAAGCACCTCCGGATCTTTAAAATGTGGGGGGTCACTGAGGCCAGTATTATGGGCGTCCAGAGGGAGGAAATCGCCGCCCAAACGGCGTCCCGCCTCGATCCCGCATCGCTGCGCAAGGCGGAACACGACTTGCGGACCCGCTTCCGGAACACCGATCTCAGCCACCCCTTTCTGAGCGAATTTTTCCGCATCCTTTCTCTGAAGCTGGCGCGGGGCGGCAGAACTGCTGATGGTGAGTAGATGATAAGCAAACCGGAAGACCTCCTCCGCGGATACGTTCAGGTTTCTTCCCTTCCGGTCGTTTACACCCGCATCAACGAAGCGGTAAATAATCCAAGGAGCTCCACGTCCGACATCAGCAAGATTATCAGCGACGATCCGGGACTGACATCGAGACTGCTCCGCCTCGTCAACAGCGCCTTCTACGGCTATCCCAACAAAATAGATACAATCAGCCGCGCCCTCCTCGTCGTAGGGACCCAGCAGCTTCGCGAGCTCGCCCTGGCAACTTCCGTCATAACGATGTTCGAGGGAATATCCGGGCATCTCGTAAACATGGAATGTTTCTGGCGCCACAGCATCGCCTGCGGCATCACGGCCAAGATTCTCTCCACGTACATGAAAACCGAAACCCATTCGGAGCGCTTCTTCGTCGCGGGAATAGTCCACGACATAGGACGGCTGATCCTGTTCAAGAAAAGGCCCGACCAGGCGGAAGAGGCCCTCATGATCGGCAGATCGGGCGAACCTCTCTTCAAAGCGGAGCAGACGGTGCTCGGATTCGATCATGCCGACATCGGGCGAAGACTTCTGGTTATCTGGAATATACCGGCGATTCTTCAGGAAATCGTCGCCTTCCATCACAATCCGGAAGGGGCCGGCTCGCACGAAGTGGAAACAGCGGTTATCCACGTGGCGGATATCATCGCCCACGGCTTGCAGCTCGGGAACAGCGGAGAGTACTTCGTGCCTCCTCTGAACGAGAAGGCATGGGAGATGCTGGATCTTCCCCTGAGCATCCTCCCTCCGCTGATCGAACAGGTCGAACGTGAAGTGAACGAAGTTCAGCGCCAGATCTTCAGGAATAACTGATGGACCAGAATGAGGAGGCGCTCAAGGAGCGGATACGTTATCTGGAAGAGGTGAACCGCTGGAACCTTGACGCCCTCAACCTTGCAATTTCGATCGGGGATTTTCACAACACGATCAGTCCGCTCGAGCTGAACCCGAAAACCATTTTCGACTCGGCGCGGAATTATCTCCTCAGGCTGACCGCTTTCAAAGCCATCGCTCTTTTCCTGGTCGACGACGCGGATTTCGAGTTCAAGCTTGCCGGGTGCCAGCCGGAGTCGGGCGCGGAAGAGGTCCAGGAAGAAATCGACCACCAGATCCAGGAAGGCGTCTTTTCCTGGGCGCTGCGCCAGAACCGTGCCGTAATGGTTCCGGCCCGCGCGAAAAAGACTTCGGTCATTCTGCATTCCCTTTCCACCCGGACGAACGTCCTCGGGATGTTCGTCGGCCTGCTTCCGAAGCAGCAGACCACGCTGAACAATTTCGTTTCCGATCTCCTCACGATAATCCTCTTCAACACGGCAAGGGCGCTGGAAAACGGGGCGCTGTACAAAAAAATCCAGCAGCATGCCGTCACGCTGGAGGAAACGGTGACGGAGAGGACGGCGGAGCTCCAGGACGCGCTTGAACAGGCGCGGATCGCCAATCTCGCCAAAAGCCGCTTCCTGGCGAATATGAGCCATGAAATCCGGACCCCCATGTACGGCATCGTCGGGTACACGGAGCTTCTGGCCGGAACCCGGCTGACGAGCGAGCAGAGGGAATACGCAGACATGATCCGCCGCAGCGGCGAATCGCTGCTGACGCTGATAAACGAAATACTCGATTTTTCCAAGATTGAGGCCCAGAAGCCGACGCTGGAAATCGCCGACTTCGACCCGGAAACGGCGGCCTGCGACATCTGCGAACTGGTTCAGCCGAGAATTGCGGGAAAGCCGATTGCGGTGCTCTGCCGGGTGGAAGACCGGGTTCCCGGCCTGGTTCGCGGCGACGCGCACCGGTTCCGGCAGGTCCTGATCAATCTCATGGGCAATGCCGTCAAATTCACGGATGAGGGGGAAATCGAATTGTGCCTGGACGTGGACGGGGAAGACGATGAGGGTTTGAAAATGCACGTCCGGGTGAAAGACACCGGCATCGGCATTCCCGAAGGACAGCACGAAAAGATCTTCGAGGTATTCCAGCAGGCTGACACTTCCTCCACCCGCAAGTACGGCGGCACGGGTCTCGGGCTTTCCATTTCCCGCCAGCTCGCCGAGTTGATGCAGGGCTCCGTTTGGGCGGAAAGCAGGCCCGGCCGGGGCAGCATTTTTCATTTTACGGCCGTACTGGAGAACTACCGCCCGCCGCGCATCAAGCTGGATATGTTCTCCACCCTCTCCGGCAGGAAAGCCCTCCTGGCGGACTGCAACGGGACTCAGACGGATATCCTCGGGCGGATGCTGGGCCGCCTCGGAGTGGAGTGCACGGGGGCGGAAAAGGCCGCGGCGGCGCTCGCCCTCCTCAGAACCGCGAAAAAAGAAGGGAGGCATTTCGATTACTGCCTCGTTAATGTCCTGTTGCCGGACCTGAAAATGAAGCGGTTCGCCGCCGAAGCGCGCGCGAATTCTCCTTCCCTCCTGCTGATCGCATTCGGTCCGCACGCGAGAAATCCCGGCCGGTACAAAAAAATCGGCTTCGACGCATTCATCCGGACTCCCTTCCGGCGGGAAAGACTGCCGCGGATTCTCCAGGGGTTTCCACCGGAGGAAGAAGATTCCGCCGCCGGGCCGGCGCCGGTCGAGCCTCCGACGGAACAACTGCATATCCTCCTCGCCGACGACAATCCCGTGAACCAGCGGCTTACGATGCGCATGCTCGAGAAAGCCGGGTTCAGCGTGGAAATAGCCGGAAACGGCAGGCAAGCCGTCGATAAAATTACTGTTGCGCCGGAAACATACGATTTGATATTGATGGACATTCAAATGCCGGAGATGGATGGAATCGAAGCGACGAAAGCGATCCGCCGGAACGGTTTCAATCTGCCCGTCATTGCCCTGACCGCCGGCGCTTTAACGGAAGACCGCCAGGCCTGCCTCGAAGCCGGCATGGACGACTGCCTTACCAAACCGTTCCGGTCGGAGGAAATGATCGGCATCATCCGTAAACATGCAGCGGGAGATCTGAAAAATGGACCTGCGGACACTGGCCGCCGAAGTCGGACTGGAGCTGGGTGAATTTCTGGAAGTCGTGGACATCTTTCTCGACTGCAGCGGAGAGCAGCTTGCGGAGCTCAGCGCAGCTTTCGGCAGGAACGATGCGGGCGAGGTATACGCCCAGAGCCACTCCATTAAAGGCGCGGCCGTCAATCTGGGATTAAAGAAAATCGCTGAAATTGCCGAAAACATGGAGAAGTGCTCCCGAAAGGGCGAGCTGTCTCAAATCTCCGGCGAAATCGGCCTGCTGAAAGAATCCATAGCCGACCTGGCGGATATCAGGAGTTCGTTTGGAAGCTGAGAAGATATCCATTGGATTTATTCTTCCAGGCGAATGCGGAAAATCTTCAGCTTGAAAAGACGGGGAGATGACGTAAGCAAAAAATCACAGCGACAAACCGGAATCCTGACCTCATTCAGAACCTGAACCCGGAAAAGCGGCTCTGCTCGGTTCACGATGAAAAAAGTCCTGGTCGTTGACAACAATCCTGTAATGCTCAATCTCATGACCACCCATCTCGAGCGGGACGGGTACGAAGTTGTCACGGCCAAAGACGGTCTGTCCGTCCTTGAGCTTCTTAAAAGCTACAAGCCCGATATAATTTTCATCGATCTCATCATGCCCAACATCGACGGCGAGAGGCTCTGCCGTATCGTACGCCGCATGCCGAGCATGAAAGCGGCGGCCGTCGTAATCGTCTCCGCCCTGGCCGCGGAACAGAAAATAAGCTTCCGGGAATGGGGGGCGGACGCCTGCATCGCCAAGGGCCCCTTCAATAAGATGTGGGAGCGGATCCGGTACGTCCTGGAGCGGCTCGACGGGAAGCAGGAAGGCATTGCCGACGAGATCTACGGGCTGGAAGATATTGTCCCCCGCGAGATAACCCGGGAACTCCTTTCCGTCAAGAACCATCTCGAAGTCATCCTGTCCAGCATCGCGGAAGGAATCCTGGAAATCACCGAAGGCACGAAAATAGTCTACGTCAATCCCGAGGCGCTTTCCATCCTCGGCGTTCCCGAAGAAAACCTCCTGGCATCGGATTTCGAAGACCTTTTCCTGAAAGACGACCTGCCCAGGCTGCGGAAGATGCTCCGGAAGACGTCGCGGGGGCTGAAACAGAACGGGGAGGAATTTCTCCTCGCGAACGGGAAAGAGGTCCTCCTGACGCTTATGCCGATCCGGGAGGAAACGGACAAGTGCATCATCATCATGTGCGACATCAGCACCCGCAAGCAGCTCGAGTCGGAGCTGCGGCAGGCCCAGAAGCTGGAAGCGATCGGAACGCTGGCGGGGGGAATCGCCCATGACTTCAATAATCTCCTGATGGGGATCCAGGGCCGTACTTCGCTGATGCTGATGAGCGCCGATTCCAGCCATCCGTTTACGGAACACCTGAAAGCGGTCGAGGACATCGTCCGCAGCGCGTCCGACCTCACCCGACAGCTTCTCGGCTTCGCCCGCGGCGGCAAGTTCGAAGTCAAGCCGGCCGACATGAACGAAATAGCGAGAAAAAGCTCCGAGATGTTCGGAAGGACGAAAAAAGAAATAGTCGTCCACAAGAAGTTCCAGCAGAAAGTCTGGACGGTGGAGATAGACCGCGGCCAGATCGAACAGGCGCTCCTGAACCTTTACATAAACGCCTGGCAGGCCATGCCCGGGGGCGGTGATATTTACCTGGAAACCGATAACTCCGTCCTGGACGAGAGCTTCGTGAAGACCTTTCACGCCAGACCGGGACGGTACGTCCGGATCGCGATCACCGACAACGGCGTCGGCATGGACGAGAAGACCAGACTGAGAATATTCGAGCCGTTCTTCACCACAAAGGAAATGGGGCGCGGTACGGGCCTCGGGCTCGCTTCCACTTACGGGATCATCAAAAGCCACGGCGGGATAATCGCGGTCGAGAGCGAAAAGGGACACGGCTCCACGTTCAGCATCTATCTGCCGGCTTCCGAGAAGGAGATCGCGCGGGAGAGAAGATCCGCGGAAGAACTGTTTCAGGGACACGAGACGATTCTCGTCGTAGACGACGAGGAGGTCATCACGGATGTGAGCCGGGAAATCCTGGAGACGCTCGGATACCAGGTCATGATCGCCAGGAACGGTAAAGAAGCTCTCGAAATCTACCGCCAGGACCCGGCGAAAATAGACCTTGTCATCATGGACATGATCATGCCGCACCTGAGCGGCGGCGAGACGTTCGACCTGCTGCGGACGGTAAACCCCGCGATCAAGGTCATCCTTTCCAGCGGATACAGCATGAAGGGGCAGGCCGCGAAGATCATGGAGCGGGGCTGCCGGGCCTTTCTGCAGAAGCCCTTCACCATCCGCGAGCTTTCCAAAAAAGTCAGGTCGGTCCTGGACGTATCCTGATCTGGGTCTTGGGTCTTGGGGTTTGAACGCTATTCTGCGGGAAAAGCGGGGAACGCGCGAAATGTCTCTCGAGTCTGTCGTTTTATGCCTAAAACCCAATACCCCATACCCGATACCCGCAGTTAAACCATAAACAGCTCGGACTTAATCCCCACGCTTCCCTTCCTGACCCATACCCTCGCCATCATGATCAGCTCGCCGTCATCATTCACGATCCCCGGCAGCGCTTCAACGCAGTCTACATCTTCCAGTCCGAATTCCATGTACGACACTTCAGGAGTGAATGGATCGGTTATAAGAATGATCCGATCTTCGCGCTGGGGGTGGCGCAACGGGGAACCCACAAAATCCCTGTAGCCGTGATCGACCGCCCACCGCTTTCTGAACAGATCGAGGATGAATTCATCGGCCTGATAAACCATGAAAACCTCGCTTTTTCCCATTGGATCTTTTGCGTCATCTATCGGGCATCAGTCGTAAGGCAGACGTTCGGGTCCCGTTTCTGCAAAAGACTTCGATAGATCTGGATATCTTTTTTTGATTTCAGGTGGTCGAATGATGTTAGACGCGATTATTTGGACCCTATAAAAAATGATAGCAGGAATTTTCGGCTGTAAACAGATTTTTTTATTTATTGGGGTCTTGAATTTTGACATTCAGCCGGCTACTTTAAATTTTCCCGAACAAAACGCAGGATGTCAAAATTCAAGGGGCTGTTGCCCAAATAAACTCATTTATACTTTCAATGTC
>ERZ795058.6310-NODE-6310-length-10307-cov-7.747757_pt1 | contig 10307 bp, 9 predicted proteins | sample MGYA00375142_ERZ795058 | MGnify/ENA primary metagenome ERZ795058 (study PRJEB30187, sample SAMN05720210) | activated sludge metagenome | isolation source: anaerobic digester from wastewater treatment plant | place: Japan | collected 2015-04-20 ...
AAAGCCCCCCCCGTCCCCAAAGGCTCATCCTCTTCGGAATATTCGATCATGGTTCCGGACGAAGAACCGTCTCCGAAATGGGACTTGATAATTTCTTTCCTGAAGCCGACGGATAAGATGATTTCCGTTATGTTCCATTTCCTCAGTTGAAGGATCAGATATTCAAGGAATGGCTTCCCACCGACCGGCGCCATCGGCTTCGGAAGTTCCGTGATGACTTCCCGCAGGCGGGTACCCATTCCTCCCGCCAGAATAATCGCTTTCATAATGTATTTATCTTCTTCTGCTTTGAAATGTTTTTGGATACAAAATCGGAAATCACGTTGAGAATATAGTCGCATTCCTTCCGGCCAATATCCTGATGGACCCCTATATGAATGCCCCGTTCCCCGATGTATTCTGCATTCGGAAAATCGCCGGGCCTGTAGCCCAGATATCTGAAGCCGGCGCACTGCGTGGGCATGGATGAGAACAGGGTTCTCGTATCGATCCCTTTTTTTTCCAGAAACGCCACAAACCGATTTCTCGTGAATCCAGCCTCTTCCTGTATGATCATCGGAAGGGCGTGAGGCCCGATTTCTTCGTGAGGCTCCTTTTCGATTGTCGTCAGATAAGGATAAAAGGATTTCACTTGATCGAGCAGGTAGTACAGATTGGCTCTCCTCTTGTTGAGGATCCTCCTGTAAACGTCAAGGTTGCCGATGCCCACGGCCGCCTCCAGTTCATTCATTTTAGCGGAGAAGCCGATGCGTTCGAAGATGAAGCGAATATCGTTATTGTCGCCGTAGCTGAACCTCTTCGCGCAATAGGAGGAAGACCGGTTCAAAACACAGCTCTCGCACTTGCACGCCCTGCCGTGGCTTCTCAGCGAACGGAGGACTTCGGCAAAATCCGTCCGGTCGGTTGTCACTATGCCGCCTTCCACCGTGGAGATGATATGGGCGACGTAGAGGCTGAAGGCGGCCATGTCGCCCAGACTTCCGGCGGGCTTCCCTTTATAAATCGCACCGTGCGCCTCGGCCGCATCTTCTATGACGAACAGACCGCTGTTTTTCGCCGCTTCTTTTATAGAATCCATTTCCGCCGGCTTTCCCATCAGATGGACCGGCATGACGGCCCTCGTTCGTTTCGTGATTTTCTCCCCGATTCCTTTCGGGTCGATGTTCAACGTCTTCCGGTCGACATCGACAAACACGGGGGTGAACCCCGCCTGCAGGACGGCGTTGCCGGTGGATACGAAAGACAGGGACGGCACAATGACCTCATCGCCCCTCCGGGCGCCGAAATCGTACAGCACGGCAAGGGCCAGGGCATCCGCATCCGTACCGGTACTGACCGCCACCGCTTCCTTCGTCCCCGCGATTTTCGCAAATTTCCTTTCGAACTCGCGAACGTACTTGCCGCTGGAGAGTCTGTTGGATTTCAGAATTTCCAGAATCAGTTTCCTGGATTTTTCCGTAACGGCGATCGTTCCGAACGGGATTTTCATCCCTATGCGCCCTCCCTGTAATAAATTATCTGACTGCCGAGATGGTCGAACCGGAAGGGCACGTTCAGCAGGTGCGAGAGCTTTTTTTTGATAGTCTCCTTTTTGTCCGGATTCACATAGAGCAGAAGGAAACCACCACCGCCGGCACCCAGAAGCTTGCCCCCGAGAGCGCCGTTCTTGAGCGCCAAATCGTAAATCGCGTCTATATCTTCGGTTGTAACATGCGGTGAAAGAGACTTCTTGATAAGCCAGGATTCGTGCAGCATCCTGCCGAAATCGTCGAAATCGCCTCCGGAATTAAGGATGTGAATCGCCTCGTGGACCATTTCCGCCAACCTGCCTAAATCCGCTTCTTCGTCTGAGATCTTTCTGATTTTTTCCTTCTCGATGTCTGACGCAAATCTGGTCGACCCGGTGAAAAAAAGCTGAAGATGACCCTGGAAATCCTCCAGTTTGCCGGGGCTGATCGTGATCGGCGTCACCTCGATATTGTGATCGCCGTTGAATGTAATCTTGTTAAGTCCGCCGAAAGCGACGGCAACCTGATCCTGGGACCCGACATTCTCCCTGATCATTTTCTGCTCGATATGAATGGATTCCAGAGCCAGTCTCTTTTTCGATACGATCTTCCCATTAAGCCCGTACAGGGCATGGAGCAGGCCTACGGTGAAAGCGGAGCTGGATCCGATCCCCGATCTCGCCGGCAGGTCCCCGTCGTGGTGAAGTTCCAGGCCCTCGCTCACGTCCATGAACCGGAATGTCTCGCGGACGGCGGGATGCTGGATCTCGTCGATGTCGTTGACGCACTCGCTTTTGGAATAGACGATTCTATGCTTGTGGCTGAAAAAAGGCGGCAGGAGCCTGCAGCTTATGTAGCAGTACTTGTCAATAGTAGTGGAGAGGACAACGCCGCCGTTCTTTTTGTACCAGGCCGGAAAATCCGTACCTCCTCCGAAAAACGAGAGGCGAAAAGGCGTTCTGGTGATGATCATGGCCGGCCTGCCGCATCCCGGGCCGTTTCACCCGCTCCGTGATCATTTCTCATAGACCCGCTCCAGAATCTTTCTCTTAAGTCTTGTTCCCGTTATCCTTTGTATATGATCTTTAACCCGCGAACCAAATTTCGCTTCGATCATCATCAAGTATCGTGCGCTCCCGAAGTATGTGTGAAAAGCTTCATCTCTGAACCTTAGGACCTCTTCAGCCGAAAGATACCTGGTCGGCAAAGGAAGAGTTTCGTAAGCATGTTGTGAATACCCATGCCACTCCGCCGGGAGCTTCCATTTTTCTCTGACTGCAATATCATAGAGTCTGGAACCGGGATAGGCCATTGCGGAATAGAAATTCGCAAATTCACAGTTCAGATCAAGCGCCATTTCAAGGGTCCTTCGCATAGTCTCATGGGAGTCTTCAGGCAACCCGAAAAGGTAATTCCCGATCACCCTGATCCCGGCATCCTGAATTCTCCTCACGACATCCTTTATGTCGGAGCTCTTCATCCTTTTTCCCGCCCCTTTCCGGATGGACGGATCAGCGGATTCGACCCCCAGGGCGAGCCATTTAATGCCTGCTTTTCTCATTTTTTCCAAATTGTTCGGCTTTACAGTATCCACCCTGGCATAAGCCCAAATGTTGCATTCATATCCCTTTTTTATGAGCAAATCCACAATGGCCATGTAATGTCTGTCCTGGAACACGAACAGCTCATCCACGATCTTAATATTGCTGATCCCATAATCCCGGACCAATACTCCAATTTCCCGCACTACTGTTTCCGGACTTCGATACCGGATGCCTGGTTTGCCGAAGGGAGCGTTTATACAGCAAAAAACACATGAATAGGGGCAGCCGAGGCTGGTATATACGGCGCCATAAGGAGTCCTGTTGTCCAGGTCGTCAAAACAGTGCCAGTTGTGGGCTCTGTATTTCTTCATCGGCAGCAGGTCCCATGCGGCAATCGGCAGCATCTCATCCATATCCTTAATGAGAGGAGCCCGGGAGCTGCTGCGGATTTCTCCCTGATCGAAATACCAGAGCCCCGGGATATTGTTGAAACAGGAGGCGTTGTGCTTGATTACATCTGTCAGGACCTTCAATGTGAGGGGGCCCTCACCCTCTATCACGAAATCAACCGTTTCTTCCTTCAGGGTTCTTTCGGGAAGTGCTGAAGGGTGCAATCCTCCGATTGCGATTCTGGAATCCGTATGCTTTTTCAGGCCGGCGCAGATCCTGCCTGCCGTGGTCATGTTCTGCGTGGACGCAGAAGGTTGAGAACCATAAACGATAACGGCTGTCAGGTAAGGATTCAACTCTCTTACTGCCGCTGCTACATCCTCGGGCGACAGATTGTCCGCGTTGGCATCAATTATATGAATAGAAAAGCCTTGGTTCCTGAGAAAGGCGGCAAGGACGGCCACCCAGAATGGGGGCTCGATCGCAGCGGCATCATCCGCGAGATGCTGGTATACTTGTTTTTTATCTCCCGGGTTGATCAGAACAATATCAATTAGATGCTTCATGGGAATATTATTAAATCAGGATTAAAAAGGGCCTTTAAACGCCACCTCTTCCGGCGGCAAAGTCGATTCCGGCTCCCACTTCCTTTTCGGGTTGAGCATTTCGAAGGCCGCGACCGCGATCTTGCCGGCATCGGGATAAAACTCCCGTTCAAGTGGAGGGGAAGTGGGGCAGGGTACGGCCGCGAAGCCCATTCTCCGCACCTTCAGATTCCGGTGGCAACCGTCCTCCACAAGTCTCGCGATTATTTCCGCCCCGGCGCCGCATGACATCCATGCGTTATCGACCACGATAAGATGCCCGGTTTTCATTGCCGACGAGCGGATGGTATCCAGATCCAGCGGGCTGAGCGACACGGGGTCGATTACCTCTGCATGGATCCCCGCATCCAACAGACAGCGCTGCGCCCGCAGGCATTCGACGGCCATCTGTGAGATGCCCACCAGCGTGATATCGCTGCCCCGGGAAAGCAGCCGCGCCTTACCGAAGGGCACAGTGTAGGGATCAGCCGGGACATGCCCCTTCTGGTAATAAAGCATCCGGTGCTCTATGAAAATGACAGGGTTGTCGTCGCGGATAGACTGAATAAGGCATCCTTTGGCGTCGTAAGGGGTCGAAGGCGCCGTAATTTTCAGCCCGGGTATATTCATGAGAAGGGGGTAGATGCTCTGCGAATGCTGGGCGCCCTGTCCCCAGCTCTTGCCGATAATCGAGCGGATGACAATCGGAACCGACAGCGCTCCAGCATACATATGGCATGATTTAGCCGCCATGTTCACGATCTGGTTCATCGCCAGCAGAACAAAATCCATGCGGATGTGCACATGAACCGGCCTGAGCCCGGCCAGGGCGGCGCCGACTGCCACGCCGGTCATCCCGTCTTCGGCAAGGGGGGTGTCAAAGACGCGGGCGGGACCGAATTTCTCCAGAAGCCCCGCTGTCGTGCCCAGGATTCTTTTCGGATCGTCCACGCCCAGCCCCATTATGAAGACTGCGGGGTCCTTTTCCATCTCCTGTTCCAGGGCTTCGCGAATAGCCTCCGGATATGCCAGTATCCGTTCCACTAGATGAATATCAATCCTTGAATAAATGCCTGTAAGCTTCCTTTGGATCGGGAAATGGACTCTCCTCGGCGAACCGGAAAGCATCCGCGATTTCCGCTTCTATCTCCGATTCAATCGCCATTCTCACGCCGGAAGCGAGCGATGACTTGAGCGTTCTGAGCGGATCGCGCTGCATCCAGCAATCGACTTCCTCCCTGTTTCTGTACCCCAGATCGAAATCCTCATTGGGTCCTACATGTTCTTTCCAGCGGCAGGTCAGGCACTCGAGAAAAACAGGACCGCCCTCCCTCCCGCGTATTTCCCCGATTTTAGATTTGATAAATTCATGAACAGCGAAGATGTCGCCGTCCTCGATCCTTGCCGCCGTGATTCCGTAACTGCGGACGCGCTCGCAGATGTTGTCCGAGTCATGGCGGCTCAGATGATGGGAGTGGATTGCGTACGAGTTGTTTTCGCAGACGAAAATCACGGGAAGTTTTTTCAGGGCGGCGAAATTCATGCTCTCGTGGAACGCGCCTTCATCCACAGCTCCGTCTCCGAAGAAACTGACCGTTACGACATCCGATTTCATGTATTTCCGGCCGAGGGCATACCCTACTGAAACCGGAATCGTCGTCCCGACGATGGCCGATGTCCCCATCACGCCTTTTTCCCTGCAGATGAGGTGCATGGAGCCGCCGACGCCCGCGGCGCATCCCGTGGCTTTGCCGTAAAGCTCGGCGATCATTTTTTTCAGGTCGCCGCCCTTGGCGAGGTACATGGCATGGCCCCGGTACGTCCCGAATACGACATCCTGGGGATTCAGCGCTTCACAGACACCGACAGAGACGAACTCCTGACCTATGGAAAGATGCACGGGGCTCTTGATTTTATCGGTGGGATAGATCCGCGCGATTTCTTCTTCCACGCGGCGAATCCGGTATATGGACCTGTAGAATCTCTCGTTCAGCATATAATAAATTCCGGACACCGGCTTTCGCCGGTGTGATAATCCTTAGCCATTACAAAGTGTTTCGAGATACCAGCGATAGGTCCTTTCAATTCCTTCTTCCAGAGAAAATCCGGGACGCCAGCCTAAACCGAACAGCCTGCTTTTATCAAGGGTCTTTCGCGGAGCTCCATCAGGTTTCGAACCGTCAAAACCGATGCCGCCCTTGAAACCGACTATTGATTTGACAATGTATGCAAGTTCCCGAATGGAAACTTCCCGATCCGTTCCGATGTTGATGATATCGGTTCCCTCATAGCTATCCATGAGAAACAGTATCGCATCGGCCAGATCGTCAACGTAGATGAATTCCCGCAGGGCGGATCCCGTGCCCCAGACTGCAATCTCCGCGGACCCCGTCCTCTCGGCCAGATGAAATTTTCTCAACAGCGCCGGGATGACGTGGGAGTCTTCGGGATCGAAATTGTCATGGGGACCGTATGCGTTAGTCGGGACCGCGCAGATGAAACGGGTGCCGTATTGACGATTATACGCCCGGCACATTTCAATCCCGGCGATCTTGGCCACCGCATAAGGCTCATTCGTGGGCTCCAGGGGGCCCGTGAGCAGGCACTCCTCCCTGATCGGTTGCGGGCATTCTCTCGGATAGCTGCAGGCGCTGCCCAGGAAAAGGAGTTTTTTGGCTTCGTACAGATAAGAGGAATGAATTATATTGTTCTGAATAGCCAGATTTTCAAATATGAATTGCGCCGGGCAGGTGTTGTTTGCATGGATGCCGCCGACTCTGGCCGCGGTCAGGATTACGTATGCGGGCCGCTCGTTCCTGAAGAAGCACTCCACATCGGACTGCCGGATCAGGTCGAGCTCTTCGTGGGTTCTGGTAACTATATTGGAGTAGCCCTTCCGGAGCAGAATCCTGTGCACGGCGGTCCCGACGAGACCGGAATGCCCTGCTATGTAAATTTTGTCTTCCTTGTTCATTCGATGAAATACGTTTAATCCGGAAGCGTCACCGCGTCAGAAACATCCTGCCCGCCTGGATTTTTTCCCTCCAATAGTCAAGGAGGTCCTGCATCGTCTTCTCGAAGGGAATCTGCGGCTCCCAGCCGGTATGCCGCCTGAATTTTGTCGTGTCCGGGACCTGGAGATCGGCATCCAGAGGCCGGATCCGGCCCTCCTCTGTCTCTACCCTTATGTCCTTACGCGTTGAAATGGAAATGAGATAGTTCAGCATTTCGCCGACAGTGCAGGAATAGGATCCCCCGATATTGTAAAATTCGCCCGGAATCGGGTTCACGGTAACAAGAAGATAATATGCCCGCACTGCATCCCGGACATCGGACCACGTGCGGAGAGAGTCAAGATTCCCTGTTTTCACCACGGGGGAAATCATATCCCGCTCAATCATGGCGATCTGTTTGGCAAACGTGGATTCGGCAAAAACGTCCCCCCGCCGGGGGCCGGTATGAGTGAACATCCGGGTTACCACCACCTTCTGCCCATAGGCCTCTGCGTGATAACGCCCGACCAGATCCGTTCCCGCCTTGGAGATGGCATAGGGGGACGCGGGGTGGAAAGGCGCATCCTCCCTGATGGGAATATTCTCACTTGGGACCCTGCCGAACACTTCCGATGACGAGCAGACGTGGATGACCGGGTCGATATCTTTGCGCTGCCTCAGCGATTCCAGGAGCCTTTCAGTGCCGGCGATGTTCGTGTCGAGCGTTGCAACCGGCGAGGTAAAGCTTACTCTGGGATAGCTTTGGGCGGCGAGGTGGAAAACGAAATCGGGCCTGGACTCGGCGATCGCGTTCTGAAGAGAAATGGTGTCGCACAAGTCCCCATTGATAAAATGGACGCGATCCTTCCGGTTCACCCGATCCAGCAGATGTTCGACATTATCCAGGGGGCTCCGCCACCTGCACATGCCGTAAATATCCCAGTCCGTATTGACCAGGAGAAAGTCCGTCAAATGCGATCCGACCATTCCCGTAACGCCGGTAATCAGAGCTCTTTTCCGCATACTCAATATTCCTTGGCCGATCAAATCCAGAAATGGTAAAAAAATTCTATTTTCTCGATCTTATAACCGCATTTTTCATAGAGCCGGCATGCAGGAATGTTCTTCCCTTGCGTGACAACACGGGTTAGTCCTGAACCCTTTCGGCGCGCCCATGCCTGTGCTTCCCGGACCAGCAAGACGCTGAGGTTTTTCCCACGCATGGCCGCATCCACGGCGAACAGACCAATGTATCCGCGGCCGTTTCCGGCGCCCACCGTCGCCATTCCCACGACCTTCCCTGACCGGCGCGCCACCAGTACTGCATCCGCAACCTGGCCGTTCACCGAGTTTCGAATCCACCGCCTGTACATTGCTTTGAGTTTATCCTCCGGTATCCGGGGATCGGCGCCGAATCGCGAATTCATCCCGATCTGGAAGGCCAGATTTTCCATCTCCGGGGTCGGCGACTCGCCTGCATACTCTTCAATATGACTGCCGGTATATGCGTCCTCGCCCCGGGGAGGGGACGGGACAGTAGTCAGGTCGAATGAAAACGTAACCTTCTCATCAGCCAGAAAACCGCGGCACAGCTCCGCAGCCCGCTGGGATTCGAGATGCTTCGGGTCAGAGGCCCAGTATGCCAACCGGACTCTTTTGGCTTTTAAAAGGCTGATAACGTGCTGAAGCTCATTCTCTGTAAGCCTCTCGGGGAGAATTCTGGCGACAGGGAACCCGAATATATCCGAATCCAGATCGAGCATCTGAAAGAGATCCGTTTCCTTACAGGATCTGGCGGGATTTGTAAATTTCATAGGTTATAGACCGGCCGGGATCAATGTGATAGGCTGTCCGAAATCCTTTCGGGGGCATTGACAGTGCGATTCAGGATTATAATCAAGGGGATGCCGCTGCTTGCCTTTATAAGAGGAATGCCTTATTTTCTGGCAACCTATCACGAAATAAAAAGACAGGCAAGGCAATCGGCCCGCGACTTTCCGTTCGGGAAAATCTATCCTTTTCTGGAAGACCGATACCAGGAAAGCGGGCAGGCCTCGGGCCATTACTATCACCAGGATCTGCTTGTTGCCGGAAAAATATTCGGCAACGGGCCCGTCAAGCACGTCGATGTCGGCTCATCAACGAATTTCATTGCCCATGTCGCCAGCTTCCGTGAAATCGAAGTGCTCGATATCAGAAAATCAAAGAGCTCCCATCAGAACATAATTTCAAAGCAGTGCGACGTCATGGCTGAGGATTTCGACCTGGCCGACTATTGCGATTCGGTTTCATGCCTGCATGTACTGGAGCATTTCGGGCTGGGGAGATACGGAGACAGAGTGGATTACAGCGGCCACCTGTCAGGGTGGGAGAATATCGGGAGGATGCTCAAAAAAGGCGGGAAGTTCTATTTTTCCGTGCCGATCGGAAAACAGCGGATTGAATTCAACGCCCACAGGGTCTTTTCAATCCGGTATCTATTGTCTCTCATGGAAAGAAAATACCGGATCGATTCCTTTTCGTATGTGGATGATGCCGGTGATCTGGTGAAAGATGCCGTTCTTGAGCCGGCTTTAATTGATTCCAATTTCGGTTGCAGTTACGGCTGCGGAATCTTCGAATTAACCAAATTGTAGGCGTAAGAGGTCATTCCGGGCTTGACCCGGAATCCATAATTTTGAATTGTTCTATGCTCTCCAATCAGGGATTTAGATGACATAGTTGCGCAGGTACACCTGGATTCCGGCTTGCGCCGGAATGACTCATTAAATAGTAAATAACTTTAAAAATGTTCCGGCACGTTTTTCAATAACGAAATCGTGGTACTCACCAGATATAAGCTAGTCGAGTGCAGATGGGAATTGCGAGGCCGAGGATCTGAACTGAATTAATCTTCTTTTACTTTGTAGACCTTCGTGTGAGCTTCGGAATCGGAGCGGTGGGCTGATATGTCTGCGGCAACTGCATCAAGCTTGCCCTCTACGCAACTAATTTTCTGCTCGAGTTCTGTTTTTACGGAATCTATTTTCTCAGAAAGCATCTGATGTCCTTCGACTACAAGGTCCAGTTTGTGATGAACGCTTTCGGTTTGTATTCCCAATTGGTGGCTAAATTCTTCTTTGATCTCTTCCTTGAAAAGGATCAGCTTTTTTTCGAATTGACTTGAGATCTCTTCTATCTTGCCCGTGATGAGATCACCAACCGTCTTCTGAAGATTTTCTTTGCACATTTTTTGCCTTTCTGGAGGAATCTTTTCTGCCTGAAGAAGTTGGAAAGATTCCTCATCCG
>ERZ795058.6313-NODE-6313-length-10306-cov-6.061555_pt1 | contig 10306 bp, 8 predicted proteins | sample MGYA00375142_ERZ795058 | MGnify/ENA primary metagenome ERZ795058 (study PRJEB30187, sample SAMN05720210) | activated sludge metagenome | isolation source: anaerobic digester from wastewater treatment plant | place: Japan | collected 2015-04-20 ...
TTTTAAAAATATCTGATTTTGCTGATACTTCACTTCCAGTGCTTCCAACAAATATACCTTTTGGCAATTTGCCACCAAGACCAGATGTAATAATACTCTCTGACTCAGCGATCGGCGTATCTAGGGGGATATTTTCTAAAGTCATACCTGAAATTCCACCTTTTAAAATCCCAGTAGTTCTTGAGCTCTCAAGCATCACCTGAACAATTGAATCCCTACTGGTTATAAGCACGACTCGCGAAGTGTCAGGAGTCACCTGATCAATTTTCCCGACCAATACACCAAGATAAACCACCGCCATGCCATCAGATACTCCATCATTTGAACCCTTATTTAAGACCAAGGAATCATAAAAATTTGTCGGGTCAAGACCGATTATCTCCGCAAGAAGTAGCTTCATCTCCGGATGGGCTTCTTTATACCCAAGAGCTTCTTTCAAACTAGTATTTTCTTGTTCAAGCTCCTCAAGTTTTGTGCTATCAACTTTCGCCTTAATTATGTCCTCGACTAAACGACGGTTTTCCTTGCGCAGGTTGCTGATTTCTCCAAATATTGACAGTGTGCCAGCGATACTTTTTCCAGCTTTAACCATTCCAGAAGTCAAAGGTTGACTCACTTTTAAAATAAAATTGTTGGTCGCTTGACTTATCTTCGATGGTACCAGCAATATCAAAATCAGCACTACGATGAAAAAAAATAAAAATAAATTCCTCCTAGTCATTAACTACGCCCTCAATTTAAATCGATTAGGAACAAGGACATCCGACAATAGATCAATATCTTCAAGAACTATGCCTGTCCCACGAACAACACAGGTCAATGGGTCATCGGCAATATGTACTATCGTTCTAGTTTCTACAGCAATCAACTTATCAAGACCCCGGAGCAAGGCCCCACCACCAGCAAGAACGATGCCTCGATCCATTATATCGGCTAGAAGCTCAGGGGGTGATTCTTCCATCGTAACTTTAATGCTATCGATAATGGCATTGACCGATTTCTGTATCGCTTGACGAATCTGTTCATTATTAACAATAATTTCTTTTGGCAAACCGGTCACCAAATCTCTTCCTCGCATCGGTGTTTCCAATTTCTCTTTTATCGGTATCGCTGCTCCAACTTTAATTTTAATTTCTTCTGCTGTTCTCTCACCTAACAAAAGATTAAAATTATCTCTCGCATACTGAATTATATCAGTATTCATTTCGTCACCAGCAATTCTTAGCGACCGGGAGGAAACAATGCCACCAAGAGAGATAATTGCCACCTCAGTCGTCCCCCCACCAATATCAACGATCATATTCCCGGATGCGTCTTGAATTGGAAGTCGGGCGCCGATCGCCGCAGCGATCGGCTCTTCAATTAGATAGATTTCGCGGGCGCCAGCGTTAATTGCCCCTTCCTCTGCCGCCCGTTTTTCTACCTCAGTAACCCCGTAGGGTATACCGATCACCACCCTTGGGTGTGGAAATAAGGAAAATTTCTCTCGATGGACTTTGTCAAAAAAATATTTTAGCATCTGTTCTGTTACTTCAAAATCAGAGATTACGCCATCAACCAAAGGCCTAACTGCAACTATGTGGGCGGGAGTGCGGCCAACCATTCGCTTGGCCTCTTCTCCGATCGCTAAAATTTCTTTGGTTTTTTTGTTTATCGCCACCACTGACGGCTCGGTGATAACAATTCCTTTACCTTTTACATATACCAAAGAGTTAGCGGTACCGAGATCGATACCAATATCATGAGACAGGCGATTAAAAATAAAATTAAACGGTGACTTCATATTGCTGATTATAAATTAATGCGACAAAAAAGCCAGAGTTTACCTCCCCTGGTTACAAACTAACACTAGATTAAAGAATATAAAAAATCAATCCCAGAAGAGATTGATTTTTTATTTATTAGTTAGCTTTAAAAGTTGCAATAATGTTTTGCGAATCATTCATTACAGCAACGCCATCGTCTGGTCGATCTTGTGCTGATCCAGTATAAAAAGCATAAGAAGAATTGGCACCAAGATATTTTGGAATCATGGGGTCGTTCGCTTGCTCAAAAGCACTTTTGCCAGATAGCGATACGACTGTGATGGAAAAAGGACAGAACATTCCAGATTTCTGGTCTGACCAGCTGGAAGAAGTCGTCGGGACACAGGCATACAAGTAAGCAGTGGCGGTCGAATCATCAGGACTTTTTTCAACTATCTCGTAATTTTTCCACAAATCATTGAACGTCAGCGAGAAACCGTACTTGGTATTTGAATAATTTTTCCAGTCAGAAGTTGTTGCAGTTGTTGGCGAGTTTGTTACAGGGGAAGAAGATTCAGTGGAAACTGCTGTTGTAGTTTCAGCCTGTAAATCCTCGATCTGACTGTTCAGCTCATCAATCTGAGACTGCAATTCATCTTTTTCACTAGTGGCTTTTTGATTCATATAGTAGTAGGTGCCACCACCGACTACGACTAAAGTTACTACTATTGCAATAACAATCTTCCAAACTGTGGTCATTGTCCTCCTTTTAAATTATGTCGAAATATCTCGTCGATTAAATGCAATAAATCCGGCGATTGAGAAAACGACTGCAACAGAGATAAAGACAATTACCGAATATTTATCAATCTGATTTCGTATTAAAAGATCATTCGGTACATAATAATGGAAGAAGGAAAAATACCGCAAATCATGCAGACTCTCTTTCAAGCGAGCAAGAATATTTAGCGCATACATAACAAACAAGAGGGCAGCAGAGATGAAATAGACTTTGCCGCGATCGGAAAAAACCGCCGACAAAAACATTGCGATAGAGTAAATCGCCCAAGCAAACAGGAAGGCAACCAGCGATAACGCCGGGTAATGATTCAGCTTAAGATCAATACCAAAAGCGGCTGCCATTGCAATTAAAAGCCCCATGGTTATTATTATAAAACCGAAAATCATTATGACCCCCGAAATGTAACGCGAAATATAGAGCTTTGATCGAGAAATCGGCTGAGAGAGCAAAACTTCAATAGTTCCTTTTTCAATTTCACTAGCAATTGCTCCGCCAGCAAGAGAAATTGACATAATCAAAAGCATCAACGGCCAGATAAGTGAGAACTCTTCGCCAGCAATGTAATTTTCAAATTTTGACATGTCGTAGTCCTCTAGGCCAAAAGCTTCAATAAATCCTTGGGGCATTGATTGCATCAGTTGCGCAATATCAATTTGCTGATCTTTAAATGAGGGGAAAACACTGACATGCATCAAGAAAAAAGCGCTGGCGGCAATGATATAGATCAGGAAAACAATTTTTCTGTCTTTAATTGTGCGTTTAATTATTGGCCACATATTATTTTTGATAAAATTCTAGAAATATTTCTTCAAGAGTCGCATGAGAGATCTCAATCTCCTTGACCCTATATTTCGCTAACTCTTTAATTAATGGATCAATTTCCCCCTTACAGGTAATCAGAAGGCTCGAATCAATCTCCTCAATCTTTTTGGCACAAGTAGATTTTATCGCCTCTTTAGCAACTTTTTCAGCAAATCTTACCGCAACCATGTGGGTCCGCTTTTCCTTTAGGCTTTTAATGCTCTCTTCACTAACAATTTTGCCACTCTTGATTATCGCTACTCGGCTACAGGTTTGATCAACTTCCGAAAGATTATGAGAAGACATAAAAACTGTCATCCCTTCTTTTTGAAACTCCCGCAGAGTTCTATGAACCTGGTTCTGTAGCAGCGGATCAAGAGCATTTGTCGGCTCATCTAATATCAATAGCTCCGGTTTTTTCATTAGTGCTAAAACCAAAGAAAGTTTTTGCTTATTACCGGAAGAGAGATTTTTAAATTTTCTCTTGGTATCAAGGTCTAAATCACTAGCAATTTTTTTCGCAAGCTCCGTACTACCACCAAAACTAGCGATGAATGAAATATGCTCTTCTCCAGTCCAATTATCATAAAGTCTAGCTCTCCCGGGTAGGAAGCTAATCTTTGAGTGAAGCTTCTCAGCATTATTTTGGGGATTTTGACCAAGAATTTTCACCTCGCCCGAAGTTGGCCGGATAAAATCCAGCATCAAGCGAATTGTTGTCGTTTTACCAGCACCATTGGGACCCAAGAACCCAAATATCTCACCTTTTTCTACGGATAAATCAATCCCGTCAACTGCCCGGACTTTACCAAAGTGCTTCTTTAGGCCCTTGATTTCGATGACTTTAGACATTTATAAATACTCCGCCTTTTTGCGATTGTGTTCTGCCTCGTTTTTTGAGAAATAAATATTGCCATCAGAGCCATGAAGGAAATAATAGTAATCATGTTGAGCGGGATTTACTGCTGCTTCAATACTGGCTAAACCTGGATTGCAAATCGGGCTCGGTGGCAAACCAGAATGCAGATAGGTATTATACGGCCCCTGGACTCCTCGCAGGTCACCAATAGCTAGTTTTTGCCAAAAATCGTAAGAAATCAAACCAATCTGAGGATAATTATTAGAATCTTTTTGATATTGGACTGTCGGATCGGCTTCTAGTTTCATACCAATTTTTAATCTATTGGCAAAAACTCCAGCAATATCGGCTCTTTCAGAATCACTAGCTGCCTCACGTTCAACTATTGAGGCTAACACAAGCTGATCATCTGTCGGCAACAATTCTGAAATCCTGAAAAGATAATTGTCGTCCATCTTTTTAATTACTTCCTTGGCGGTAGGTTGATCCATTAATTCGTAAGTATCAGGGAAAAGTTTACCTTCTTTCCCTTGGGCTTCCTGTAAAAAGTCTAGAGCTAAAATACCGGTATTTGCTTCCAAATATGTAGCCATCTGCTCCATTCTCCAGCCCTCAGGAATCGTAATTCTGCGGACCTGTCTCTCGCCTTTCTCCAAAACATTTGCTATCTCAACCAGAGTCAAATTATCAGGGATCAGATATTTACCGGCAACAATTTTTTTATCCTTTATTCGCTCATACAAATAAAAAATTACCGAGGAATTTACTAAACCCTTAGATTCTAACTTTTTAGAAATACTTGAAACACTTTCGCCTTTTTCAATTTCGACTTGAACAATTTTACCACTTCCAGTAGCTTTGCCTATCTCATTTTTGAAATAGAACAAAAACCCACCAATAGAAAAAATAAACAACAGGAGAAGTATTAGCAGCGCTGTTTTTATAGTGCCTCTTGCGATATGTCCTCCTCAATATTTGCAATATACTGCTCCAAGATCAATCTCGCTGCGGTCTGGTCAACTTTCTTTTCAATATCATCCGGCCTCATACCCTCTTCTTTGAGAAGCTCCAATGCAGTTTGCGTGGTCAAATTTTCTGGCTCAAAATATATCGGCAAATTTGTTTTCTCTTTTAGCTGACGGCCGAAATATTCAACTTTATCAGCGAGGTTCCCTTTGTCGCCACTTTCCAATACCGGCATGCCAATAACGATTCTTTCAATTTTCTCCTGCACACAAAGCTGGGCAATCTTTTCAATTGCTCCTTTGTCATTTCTAATCGTCGCCAATTCGTAGGGTATCTCACTGCCAACGGCTAGGCCAATCATCTTACTACCCCAATCAACGCCTAGGTACATCACTCTTTACCATAGTTATATTCGATCGTAATATTTCGCGTAATATAGGGAATCGAATGGATAAAACGAGGGAAGGTATTTATGTCAACAGACAATACCTTGTCATAGGAAGTTATTTTTTTCCTCGCTGCCGTTATTGATTTTCCTCTTGTATCACTCTTTATAATGTCATTATCATACTTATTAGCAATATATCCCTCAAACTTGCCTTTTAATTCGATTTTTCCACTAGCGATATCACTACTGACAACCTCATAATTTATATCCTCGACTTCATCAGAAACAATCTCTTGATCCTCGGGTAATTGTTCCTCTGCATTTTTAACTAACATATTTCTAAAGTCTTCTTCTGAAAATGCTAACGCTCTAACTTTGAATTTTAACTCATAATTAAAGGTGTCTGCTTGATCACCCTCTTTCCTGTCAGAATTCTCAGAGAGCACTTCGAATGTCAGGGCAGATTCTAACAGTTTATAGCTATCTCCCAGATCCTCATTGATTTTGTTCGTTGCTGTTTCTTTAAGTTCGTTCTCGGTGGCAGTTTTAGCGTCAGATATGTCACTTTTAGCAACAACCTTTACTATCTGGTTAGTGCCACCTGACATTGAATTTGCGCTTTTACCATAAATCTTTGATTGTTGAATTTTGGGAATTGAGGTAATAGTAAAATCTGACGGCCCAATATTACCTTGTTCGCCAACTTCCACTGCTTCTACATTGACATCGGCAGTACCGGAAGCGGTGATTACAAACTGACCCCCCTGCAAACCAACCTGAGCCCCCGGCACAGTAACAGCTGATGTTGAGACAAAATTTATTCCGCTGGAAGAAGCAAATGTCGTACCGGCGGCTAGACTGATCGGTTGCTGGTCCCAATTATTGTAAACAGTAATTTTCCCTTTAGATTTCGCTCCAACATTTTTCTCACCAGTGGCAGAAAAAGTCTTTGAAAGCTCCTCCTCTTTTTCAATAAAATTACCCGGGATGGTAGAATTTTCGAAATCAATTTCACTAATATCTTTGCTCACATTTATGTTGGCCTCGGAAGAAAAAGGCTCAGAGACCACGGCGATTACGATCTTTGCGGTGGGTATTAGAATATATAGAGCAAAAGCTAATACCACAAAGGCAATTGCCACCGTAATAATAATTTTCTTTTTTCTTCGAGTTTTTTTGTCTCTAATTTCTCCAAAGAGTGAGCCACCGGGACGGCCAACATCACCAGCAATTCCGATTCTTTCTGTCTTTTTCTTTTCTAGCTTGAAATCATTTGGTTTAATTGTTTCTGTGCTCATCTCTTTTCTTTCTACTTTTGGCTCTTCTGGCTCATCTTTTTCTAAATCCTGAACTGCTTCTATCACTTCAGGTTCAACACCAGAATCATGGTCAGTTGTCACGGTATCTTCTATTATTGGTTCTTCAACCTCTGGCGCGCTATCTTCTAATTTATCTTCAGCATCCTTATCATATTTGTGGACTTTAATTCCATCAATTTCTTCAATATTATCGGTTTCTGAGCTTTGAGGTTCCAGCACTTTTTCCAGTTTCTTTTCTTCCGGCACTTTGGCTACTACTCCAGATTTTGCCTCGTTTACCGAAGCGAAAACCGGAAACCCAATTTGGGAAGCCAAGTTTCGGGCAATCTTATCATTGGTGACCAAAAAAACTTCTTTACTCAACTTCTTACTACGTTTGCCCAGTAGTTTCAGGTTTACAATACTGTTAGCTAAAGTTGAACCTCTTGGAATGACCAAAGAGACAGCATCATCGTCCGCTTTACTTATTTTATCGATAACATCAGTTATCTCTTCATCGGGTTCAAGATAAATCAACTTCGACATATTTCTATTCCTTTAAAGAATCAACTATTTTATCCATTGCGCCGGTAATAACAGATGGAGTACCAGCAAGATCGATAGCCATATTAGCAAGGGCCATCGGAGTGATATCTTGAGCATCATCAAGACTTTGTGTTTCGTCAATAACATTTGCAACATCTCTGGGGTGGATAAAACTGACCTTCGGCTTCTTGGCAAATGGCAGATCTTCTACCCAATCAGAATCTTCAAGTAATTTTTTTATATCCGGTAACATTGAGCCACCACCGCAAAGAAGAATTCTTGATGGTAAAAGATCAATCCCTGAAAACTCCTCCAGTGCTAATTGTACCCCGGAGAGCCAAACCTGACAATCTCCATCCAAAGATTTAACTATTTTTTCTTGTTGTTTTTTATCAATTTCTTCATTTGAATACATCAACTTCATCTTCTCCGCTTCTTGGAATGATAAGCCAAAATCATTGGCAATCCGCTTGGTAAAGACTCGGCCACCAAGAGCAAACATCTTTGTACCTTCAACGCCACCGTTACTAACAACAGCGATATCAGTCGTTCCACCACCAATGTCGATAAATACTGCTGAAAATTCCACCGACTCCTCCATGCCCATGCTTCGGGCGACCGCATACGGCTCAGCAACTACTCCTAATAGATCAAGACCAAGACCTTCGGTAATGGTTTGAAGCGCTCCTAAATGGACAACTGGTGCAAAGGCATTGAATATCCCGACAGAAACATCGCGACCTTGAAAACCAACTGGATTTGTAACCTTATATCCATCGATTTTGACATCAACTACTGCGCTATTAACAAGCCGAACATCAATCTCGGAATATCCTGTCTCCCAGGCTAGATTAGCTCTAGTTTTTTCAAAAGCTTTCTTTTGAACTTCAGTAATTATTGTTTTCAATTCCGCTACAGTAACTTTTGATTTTGGCGCCGGGCGCTGATAGTGAACCGTTGTCGTCGTTCCTTTTACCAGCTCACCGGCGATACCAACGACACACTGCGTCGGTGCAACACCGGCTTCTTCCGCTGCCTGATCTAGCGCTTTTTCACAATTTGAAATCACACCAGTGATATCAGTTACCCGCCCACCCTGCATATCGGATAACCGCTGGCGCTGGCGGCCGACACCGATAACCGAAGCTTGGTCGTCATCAATGCGAAATATCAGAGCCTTCACAAACTCAGTCCCAACATCGAGCGCAAGCGCGTAATTATTTTTTTTGCGAAAATTCCAGAGCCCCATATCCCTCCACTACAAAAACAGACATTTATTAAATTATAGCAAATTTTAGAACTATTCCAATATCGCTTTGATTCTGCGAACACCAGCGGAAGAAGACTCTTCCTTGATAATTTTGAAATGACCAAGTTCACCAGTTCTCTCGACATGAGGACCACCGCAAATTTCACAGGAGAATTTATCTATACTGTATACTTTTACTTTCTCGCCATATCGATCATCAAAAACGCCGGTCGCGCCAGATTGTTTCGCCGCTTCTAGGCTCATCTCTTCCATTTTAACCGGCAAATCATCACTAATTTTTTCATTGACAATCTTTTCAACTTCAGAAATTTGTTCAGTCGATAATTTTTCCGGCCAATTAAAATCAAAACGCAGTCGCTCTTCAGTAATATTTGAACCTTTTTGCGAAACCTCCGGTGATAAAACTTGACGCAACGCTGCTAAAAGTAGATGTGCCGCAGTATGTAGTCGCATTGTTTCAACTTTATTATCAGCCAATCCACCCTTAAACATCCCGGCTGACGCCGTACGGGATTTTTCTTGGTGTTCTGACAATTTCCTCTCGAACTCCTTTTTTTCAATTGTTAACCCCCTATCTTGTGCAATTTCTTCCGTAAGTTCAATTGGAAAACCATATGTCTGATAAAGGTCAAAGACAACAGACCCTGGAATGATTTTTCTATTGGGTTTGGATTGCCAAGAAAACCACTTTTCAAACTCTTTCAGACCGACTGCCAGTGTCTCTCTAAACTTCGACTCTTCCCTCTCAAGTTCTTTAGAAACGGAATTTTCGTATGAAAATGTTGAAACAAAGTTTTTCTTAATTCCAATTTCCTCTCCTTTAATAATTGCCCTGCGAATCAGGCGTCGCAGAACATACCCGCGATCTTTATTTGACGGCAACACTCCATCAGAAATCAAGGCAGTTGCAGCTCGCACATGGTCGGCAATGATTCGGAATGCTTTTTTATTTTCATTGTATTTTTTACCTGATATTTCTTCAATTTTCTCAATTATCGGCCGATAAATATCAGTTTTGTAAACGTCTTTTTCTCCTTGAATTACTGCGGTTAATCTCTCTAGACCCATTCCGGTATCAACCCCTTTTTGATCAGACTCGAAATATTCACCATTTTTAAAAACGAAATGATTAAATACTAAATTCCAGACCTCGATTCCATCGACATAAAATTCGACCGTAGGTCCACCCGGGGATCCTTCGGTCCCCAAAGACCAAAAATTATCCTCAAACCCTTGCGGTTTCACTTCTGCGAGACCATCAATTTTCCCTAAAATTTCTCTGGAAACAGTATCTTCCGGAATATTCTTGTCACCAGCAAAATAGGTAGCATAAATTCGAGATTTATCGATTTTCAAAACTTCAGTTAGAAATTCCCAGGCATAAGATATCGCCTCTTCTTTAAAATAAGATTCTTCTTTATTAGGATAGCCGAAAGAGAAATTACCTAACATTTCAAAAAAGGTCAGATGAGATTCATCGCCAACTTCATCAATATCGCCGGTTCGCAAACATTTTTGACAAGTAGCAACTCTCGCAGATGAAGCTTCATCCGGGAAAAGATAGTATCTTTTGAACTGTTGCATTCCGGCGGTTGTAAAAAGAACCGAAGGATCGTTTTCCGGCACTAAAG
>ERZ795058.6319-NODE-6319-length-10300-cov-22.926891_pt1 | contig 10300 bp, 9 predicted proteins | sample MGYA00375142_ERZ795058 | MGnify/ENA primary metagenome ERZ795058 (study PRJEB30187, sample SAMN05720210) | activated sludge metagenome | isolation source: anaerobic digester from wastewater treatment plant | place: Japan | collected 2015-04-20 ...
AAATAGTAAAAAAACACATCAATCTCAATAGAAAAACGCATTCTTTGGAAGGCAAATTGTCTTGATTAAGAGTGCAAATTGTGGTATAATGTCTAAGAAGTATTTTTTTAAAATAGATTAATAAGTAAACAATATATAAATGGAGGCATTTTAATGCAAATCATGAAACTTGACGGAGCTATATTTAAAACTCTGGTTTTAAATGGTGCCGAAAAATTAAAAAAAGATTATCAGAGAATAGATTCTCTTAATGTATTTCCTGTACCTGATGGTGATACAGGAACAAATATGAAAATGACAATTGAAGGTGGAGTTAACGAGATTTATAACTCTCACGATACGAGCATATATGAAATTTCTAAGAAACTTTCACGCGGTATGCTAATGGGGGCGCGTGGAAATTCTGGAGTAATCCTATCGCAGTTATTTCGAGGATTGAATAAGGGATTCGAAGGTTTTGAACAAGTCGATGCTATTCGTTTGGCTCATGCTTTTGATAGTGGAGTAAAACAAGCATACAAGGCGGTAATGAAACCGGTAGAAGGAACCATTCTGACCGTAGCTCGTGAAGCTTGTGAGAAAATGTTGACGATTTCTTCTTCAAGAATGACAATTAATGAGTTTTTCATCGAGTATATTGCAGAAGCAAGAGCTTCGCTTGCGAGAACCCCTGATATTTTGCCAGTATTAAAAGAATCAGGCGTTGTTGATAGTGGTGGTGCTGGATACCTTGCGATTGTTGAGGGTATGGCTGAAGCTTTAGACGAGAATTTTGCCGGTACGGATACCTTTGAAGTAGCCCATGCAGTAACCCATTTACCGCAGGCGACTGCTAAAGAAGTTGAATTTGGTTATTGTACTGAGTTTATTTTACGTTTAAGCGAGGAATTTAATTCCGAAGACTTTAATGAACAAATAATTTATGAACAAATCAATCCTTTAGGAGATTCAATTGCTCTTGTTAAGGATGAAGATTTGGTAAAAGTTCATATTCATACATTAAAACCAGGAGATATTTTAAATATCGGTCAAACTTATGGTGAATTTATTCATCTGAAGATTGAAAATATGACTATTCAACATAACGAAAGCGCTGAAATTACCCATGTTGCTGAAGGTGAATGTCCATGTGGAGAAGAGCATTTTCCTAAAGCCGTTAAACCAGATATTCGCAAGAAATATGCAATTGTTGCTGTTGCTACTGGCGAGGGATTAATTCAAACTTTTAAAGATTTAGGGGCAGATTATGTTGTTTCTGGTGGTCAAAGCATGAACCCTTCTACGGAAGATTTTATTCGTGGTTTTGATATGTTAAACGCTGAAAACATTTTTGTATTTCCCAATAATAAGAATATCATTCTTGCTGCCAATCAATCAGCAAAAATTTATACGGAAAGCCATATCCATGTTGTTGAAACGAAGACATTGGCACAGGGATTTTCTGCCTTGACCATGATCGATTTGAGTGGAGAGCCAGAAGAAATTATTCAAGATTTAGAAAAAGTCATTGCCAATGTTACCACTGCTCTAGTTACCTATTCTATTAGAGATACTGTGTTAGAAGGCATTGATATTCATAAAGATGATTTTATTGGTATTTGTAATGGCAAGATTGTGGCTTCCCATAAAAGACGTAGTGAAGCAACAAAGGAATTATTAAAAAACGCCATAAATGATGACAAAGAAATTATTACCATTATTTATGGAGCTGATGTTTCCGAAAGAGAAGTAAATGAATTAGTAAGATATGTTGAGAAGAATTATAGCAATCTTGAAGTAGATGTAATTGAAGGAAATCAAGAAGTCTATAGTTATATTCTAGCAATAGAGTAGAATGGGGCTTTCAGCCCTTTTTCTTGTTTAGGACATGGTGAAATTATGAAAGAAATTTTATTAAGCGAAGTATCATACATAACTCCCAAACAAGTTTTGTTTCTTAAAAAGAGCAATATCAACACAGTTGAGGATTTGCTGTTTAGTTTTCCAACTAAGTTTGAAGATTATACGATTAAGTCATTCAAGGATATTGTCCCTGAAACAAATGTAACGATTGCCGGTGTAGTGCAAACTAAAGCTACCGTTACCAATGTGAAGACAAAACTTTCAGTCATGAATTTTTATCTTGATGTGGAGGGAAGAAAGATACGGGCAACCATTTTTAATCGCCATTTCTTAAGATCGAAGATTAATTATGGTACTTATGTTCGCTTAACGGGTAAATTTAATGAAAATATGCGCAACTTTACTGCTTCGGAAATTCATTTTAATGAATTTAGTAGCGCCGTTAATCCTATCTTCAATATCAAAGGGATTACTGATGAAAAGATGCTCGAATTAAAAGAAAAAGTCTATGATGATTATTGTGATGAGATAATAGAAGTTTTACCAGCAGAAATCAGAACAAAATATAATTTGATCGGTTTAAAAAGAGCAATAAAATATATCAATATTCCTGATGAAATTGAAGAAGTTCAATTGGCGATTAAACGCATTAAGTTTGAGGAATTATTTTTATATCAATTAAAAATAAAATATATGTTATACATGAGAAAGCATTTTCCTCAAGGAGTATCTATTCATTTTGATCAAAAACGAGTCGACAATTTTATTAAAACACTACCTTATGAATTAACTATTGATCAAAAGCAGTCACTTGATGAAATTTTTACGGATATGCAAGCTCCTTACAAAATGAATCGTTTATTACAAGGGGAAGTTGGTAGTGGTAAAACAGTGGTAGCTGCTATTGCTTTATTTGCTGTGATTACAGCTGGTTATCAAGGAGCAATTATGGTTCCTACCGAAGTTCTTGCCAATCAACACTATCTTACTTTCAAAGATTTATTTAAAAATGAAGAGATTAATATTGTGATGTTATCTTCATCGGTAAATAATAAAGATAAAAAAGCAATCCTTACCGATTTAGCTGATAAAAAAGTGGATATTATCATAGGAACACATGCGTTATTTCAAAAAGATGTTGAATTTCATTCATTGGGTTTAGTCGTTACCGACGAAGAACATCGATTTGGTGTTCGCCAAAGAGTGTCTATCGTTGGTAAAGGTCATTTGATTGACCATTTAAAAATGAGTGCAACACCAATTCCACGCACATTGGCAATTAGTGTTTTGGGTGAATCGGATATTTCCTTAATTAAAACTTTACCAGGAAATAAAAAAGAAGCAATAACTCGTTATATCCGCTATGAAGATCGTGCTATCGTATTGCAACATATGAAGCAAGAATTAGCAGTTGGTCATCAAATCTATGTTGTTGCGCCGATGATTCAAGAATCTGAGGTTATGGATTTACAGAACGCAACAGAAATATACAATAATATGACAGAATACTTTAAAGGTATTTGCCAAGTGGGATTGATTCATAGTCGCTTGAAGACCAATGAAAAAGAACAAGTAATGGCGGATTTTTCAGCAAACAAAATTCAGATTTTGGTTTCAACAAGCGTAATAGAAGTAGGAGTTAATGTCATTAATGCCACAACTATGGTAGTTCTTGATGCTGATCGCTTTGGAATTGCTCAACTACACCAAATGCGAGGTCGTGTTCGTCGTAGTGATGAACAAGCTTACTGCTTTTTGATTAGCAATACTGAAGCGCAAAGCGCGATTGAACGATTGAAACTTGTTGAAGAAAATAATGATGGCTTTATGCTGGCAGAAGAAGATTTAATTATTAGAGGTCCAGGGGATTTCTTTGGCGAAAAACAATCGGGCACTATTCCGTTTAAAATGGCAGACTTGGTATTAGACAAAGAAATATTAGAGACGGTTAATGAACTTGCCAATCAAGTTATCGATGAGCAAAAACTATTTACCAACCCTGAATATGAAGAAATTAAGAAAATAGTAGATAATAATTACCAACAAAATAAAGAAATGCTTGATTAGGAGGAACTAATGATCAAATTAGCAATTGATGCCATGGGTGGCGATTTTGCCCCAGAAGCCATTGTAAAAGGGGTTAACTTAGCAATTGCCGCATATCCCGATATTGAATTAGTCTTATATGGTGATGAACAAGAAATAAAAAAATATTTGCAAGTAAATGAGCGTGTGAGAATCGTCCATGCTCCTAAGAAAATTGATATGGGAGAGAAAGATCCTATCGGTGAAATTCGTCGTAATCGCGATACTTCCCTTGTCATGGCTTTTCAGGCGGTAAAGGATAAAGAAGTAGATGGGGCAGTAACAGCAGGTCCAACTCAAGGAACCATTGCTGCTGCTCATCTTGTGATTAGAAGAATTAAAGGAATGAAACGGGTTGCCTTATGCCCTACTTTACCGGATATTGGCGGAAAGTCACGCCTACTACTCGATGTGGGAGCGAATGTTGAACTAAGAAGTGAACACATTGTACAATTAGCAGAATATGCGACAATTTATTTGCAAGAAACAGCTCAAATCAAGAAACCACTGGTGGGATTATTAAATATTGGTAGTGAACCAGGAAAAGGTCGTGAAGTCGATAAAGAAACCTTCCAATTATTATCGCAAAATCAAAACATTCATTTTTTCGGTAATGTTGAACCAAAAGAATTGTTTTTTACCGATTGTGATATTTTAATTACTGATGGATTCACTGGTAATATGGTGATGAAAACCAGTGAAGGTGTTGCGAAAATGATCGGTAAATACTTAAAAGATGAAATTAAGAAAAGTTTCAGTGCAAAAATCGGTTATCTTTTCATGAAAAAAGTTTTTAAGAACTTTAAAAAGGCGATGAATCCAGATGAAATTGGAGGTTCAAATTTATTTGGTGTCGATGGTGTTGTTGTGAAAGCGCATGGAGCAAGCAGTGATTATGCTTTCTCTAAAGCGATTAATCAGGCAAGATTGACCGTTCAAGGAAATGTAATTGAAAAGATGAAAGCTATTATTGGAGATGATACTAGTGATAGTTAAAGATGATTTTGAAACTAAATTTTCGCGTATTGCCAAACGCTTGCATTTAAAATATAAGAATTTGGAATTATATCGAATGGCTTTTACCCATAAAACTTATGGTAATGAACATAATTGTCCTTATAACGAACGTTTGGAATTTTTAGGTGATGCCATTCTTGACTTTCTCGTTGGTGAATATTTATATAATAAATTTCCGGATATGCCAGAAGGAGAACTATCAAAAACGAGAGCAAAATTTGTTTGTACGGAAGCGAATGCTGAGTATTCCAAGCTTTTAAAACTAAATGAAGGATTATTGCTGGGAAAAGGAGAAGCCGCCCAAGGCGGTAATACAAAACCAACCGTTTTAGCGGATTTATTTGAAGCCTTTTTAGGTGCTGTTTATCTCGACTTAGGAATTGGAAAAGTGAGAAAGATTCTTAATCAAGTAATATTTTCCCGTTTTGAAGCGATTGATCAAGGATTTTTTGTAGATTATAAGAGCGAATTGCAAGAATATATTCAAGCTGAAAGTAGAGAATCTTTGATTTATAATTATCAAGAGGAAGGACCTAGTCATGACAAAACCTATCTTGTTCAAGTGATGCATGAAGGTGTTGTCTTAGGAAGTGGATTAGGAAAAAGTAAAAATAAAGCCGAACAAGCAGCGGCAAAAGATGCCTTAAGTAAGATGGCAAGGTAAAAAGAACGTATTGCAATTTTAATCAAAAAAACTTACAATATATAAAAAAATAGGAGTAGCCCATGAATCGATACTATGATTTATTAAAGAACAATTTTCTGGATTTTAATCGCATTTTGTTGGAAAAATATCATCAATTGCAGTTGAATGAACTCGATGTTGTTATTCTAATGAAACTAAATAGCTACTTGATTCAAGGAGAAAAATCAGTATCTTTTGACCAACTGATATCAACTATGACAGCTACTGAAGAAGAATGTAGTAATCGTGTTATCGACTTAATTAACAAAGGAATTATTACAATGGAACTTTCGAAGGAAACAGGAAAAGAAATCTATGGTTTAGATGAACTTTATCGAAAACTTAGTTTTATCATTGATGGTGAAGATGAAAAAATAGATAAAGAAGAACAAAAGCGATGGATAAAGACGACGATTAATGATTTGGAAAGAGAATTGAAAAAAATCTTGACTCCGTTGGAAATCCAAATGGTTAATAAATGGTATATTGATTACCATTACCAATATGAAGAAGTGTGTGAAGCATTGTTAGAAACTTTGAAAGTGAAAAATCGCGGAATGAACTTTATGGATCGTTATTTATATAAACAACACAACAAAACAGAAAGCACAGTCGAAGTAAAAGAAAATATCCAAGATATGTTTAGTAAGGTTTATAGTGGACGCCAATGATGTTTTAGAAATCCTTACTTCCATGTATCCAAATGCTCGCTGTGAATTAAATTATCAAACGAAATTTCAACTATTAATTTCTGTTGTATTGTCTGCTCAAACAACTGATATTCTCGTGAATAAGGTAACAAAAGTGTTGTTTTCTAAGTATCCAAAAATCAGCGATCTAGCAGAAGCTGATGAAGACAGTGTCAAGGAGATTATTAAAATAATAGGTCTTGCCAATACAAAAGCTAAAAATATCATCGCTTTGGCGAAAAAACTGATGGCTGATGGTCATCAAGAGATTCCTAATGATTATGATTATTTAATTACTCTTCCTGGAGTAGGTCGTAAAACTGCCAATGTTTTTCTGGCAGAGGGCTTTCATATCCCGAAAATCGCAGTAGATACTCATGTTTTACGCGTATCCAATCGCTTGGGATTTGTTGATAGTAGTGATCCAGTGGTTGTTGAACAAAAATTAATGGAGCTATATCCTCAAGAATTATGGCATCAGGTTCACTTAAAATTACTATTTTTTGGTCGTTATTTTTGTAAAGCAAGAAATCCACAATGTGAGCACTGCCCTTTGATTTCGATATGTCAATATAAAAAGCATGTTAGTTCAAATTAACATGCTCTTTTATTTTGCTAATTTTTTAAATAGGATTTTAATTCTTCACCATCAGGTGTTACAAAAACAGTTTTATAGTTTGTATAAAGGACAAATGAGCCTTTTTCATTAGGAACTTTCTTTACATTTTTAACAAAAGTATAATCAACAGCAACATTGCTTGAGTATCTGCTTTTAGAATAGAAAGCCGCTATTTTTGCCGCTAAATGAATGGTTTTCAAACTAGGATTGTTGTTCCTCAAGATGGTATGACTTCCGGGACTTCCTTGAACATGGAAAAAATAATCCGTTTTCTTCGCTAATTTATGAGTTAAATAGTTATTTTGGATATTGTTTTTACCGACTAGAATTTGGTTGCCATCGTCATCTTGATAGGTAGTAAGATTAGGTTTTGAATCTTTCTTAGTGTTATTCACTGTTTTTTTAAGATTTAATTCTTGATAAATCTCCTTTAAATCATTTGCTCTCGCAAGATTCAATTGTTCTAGCAAACAAATATAATATTCAATATCTTGCTTTGTTCTTTCCATTTGTTCTTTCAAGTGGATAATCGTTCGTTTTGCCTTTTTGAATTTACTGAAGATATTTTCTAAATTTTTTGTTGGTGATAATAATGGATCGAGTTTTATGGTGTAAGGCAAACCATTCAAGTAGAAATCATCAACAGTTATCTCTACATCTCCCTTTTTTACTTGATGAAGATAGGCAGAAAGAAGATTGCCTGTTTTTTCATATTCTAAATTTTGAATCGCTTCTTGATAATCTTTTTCTTGTTTTGCTAATTTTGTTTTGTTTTTACTGATTTCTTTTTTCAGGTAGTTTTCCAAATAGGTTTGTTCACTATTTAAATTATTTAGATTCTTTAAATTTAGATAGAAAAATTCCAACATTTCCGATAGAGTGGGGAAAAATGTTTTTTGAGCTTGTAAATGTTCAAGTGGAAAGCAATAAAAATAGGATTTGTGACCAGTTTCCATAATAGTTGGTTGAGTGGGCTGGTTGATAATATCTTGATTATCCTGATAAACCATTTCAGTAAAGGTTAGATTGCTTACTCCTTCAAAATTATTCTGTTTTAAAGACCCTTTTTGAGTAAAAGGATTTAGTTTACCTAAAGATAGATGTTGATATTTTATTTTAGGAACGACGATTCGTTTTTCTTCTTCGTTGGGAAGTTTTCTTTTCTGCGCTTCAATGATGATTTCTTCGGCGTTGGTAAGAATCAAATTAGCATTTCGACCATAAATTTCAAAATACAATTTATTTTTCTCTTGGTAACCCAAATCATCAAAATGGATGATTTCAAAAACTAATAAGCGATCATTTTCAATTTGTTCTAGAGAATGAATGATGCCATTTTCGCATTTGCTTTTCAGTTGATTATAAAAAAGACTTGTTTTTTTAGAGGCAATATATTCATTTTTGGTAATTCTTAAATGGGGAGAATTGTTGTTTGCGCTAATCAAAAGGTTTTTTCGGTTTGATAAGGAAAATACAAAATCTGTTTCGTTGATCGATAACACTTTATTAATCCGGTAACCTTCAAGATTAGGTCTTAATTCGTGAAGCAGATGATGTAAGAAGACGCCATCAATATTCATTTTGCTCACCTCTTTTTTTTATTTTATCATAAGTTAAGAGTAAAAACAAACCAAATTGAAAACGTGTTTATTGGTGAACCTGGTTTCTTTTGAAAAAATGTCTTTCCTTTTCATGAAAATTATTGTATAATATGTGTAAAATAAATGAGGTATTTTATGAAACTTAATGATAAAGGCTTATTGATAGTGATATCAGGTCCATCCGGAGTTGGAAAGGGAACGATAAGAAGTGCTTTATTTGAGATGGAAGGACATGATCTTATTTATTCTGTTTCCCTGACAACAAGGAAACCACGAGCCGAAGAAGTTAATGGTCGTGAGTATTGGTTCATTAGTAAAGAAGAATTCGAACAAAGAATAAAAGATAATAAAATGCTTGAATATGCTGAGTTTGTTGGGAACTATTATGGAACCCCTTTAGACACGGTAGAAGAACAATTGAAATCAGGTAAAGAAGTTGTTCTTGAAATTGAAGTAAACGGCGCAATGCAAGTGAGAGAGAAAATGAGCGATGCTGTGTTCATTTTTATAGCTCCACCTTCATATGAAGCACTAGAAAAACGGTTAAAATCGCGAGGAACAGAAGACTCGGAACATATAAAAGAACGTATTGAAAAAGCCAAAAAAGAATTAGATTTGGCTTATCAATATGATTATATCGTTGTCAACGATGAAGTGAAAAATGCTGCTGATAAAATAATGGCAATCATTAGAGCAGAACACGCAAAGACAGAACGAACAATTCATAAATACAATTCATTATTGGAGGTGAAAAATAATGATTAATTCTTATGATGGCATGCGTTATCCATCTATTGACCAATTAATTGAAGTAACAAAGTCAAAGTACAAACTTGTTGTTGGTGTTGCGAAAAGAGCACGAGAAATTGAACATGGAGAAGATATTTTAATAACAAATCCACACAATAAAAGGAGTATTGGGATTGCTTTAGAAGAGATTATCGAGGGAAAAGTAGAAATCATCAATGCTGTTGAAACTGAAGAAGAAAAATAATTCCTGTATCAGGAATTTTTTTTACTTTATTTTGTTATGAAAATATGATAATATAAAAATATAAATAAATGTTTTCTTTTGATACTACTATATAATAGGAGGTGTGATATTCATGTTTGCAAAAGTTGTAGTTGATGTAAAATCATCCAATGTTGATATAACTTATACTTATCGCATTCCTGAAGAGTATCAAGATTATATTAACATCGGAAGTAGAGTATTGGTTAATTTTGGTGTAAGAGAAATCTTGGGATATGTCATCGCAATCGAAGAAGAAACGGATTATTCTGGGCAAATCAAGGATATTCTTGATGTTTTGGATTATACCAAAGAATTAACACTAGAGCAGGTAGAATTAGCGAAAAAAATCAGTGAAGATACTAAAACACTGATGATAAGCGCTTTAAACCTAATGTATCCTTCCTTTTTGAAGGCCAAATATCGTCGATATTTAAATATCAATAATTTTTCTGATTTAGATGCGGAGTTAGCACTGCTTTTTGCCGGGAAAAATAAAGTGTTGATAGATAAGGAAATCTTAAAGTTTTTTCCCAAAATAAAAAAAGAAATTGAAAAAGGGAATATTGAAATCTCTTATGATAATTATTCCTATGGGAAAAACAAGCAAGTAAAGAAATATTACATTAACAAGAAATTAGCCGATGATCTAACCGGATTAAGTCAAAGAAGAAGCGAAGTGATTACTTATGTAGCGAATAATCCGGAGGCGACACTAGAAGATATCAGAGAAAATACAGGATGTTCTAA
>ERZ795058.6329-NODE-6329-length-10285-cov-5.527370_pt1 | contig 10285 bp, 7 predicted proteins | sample MGYA00375142_ERZ795058 | MGnify/ENA primary metagenome ERZ795058 (study PRJEB30187, sample SAMN05720210) | activated sludge metagenome | isolation source: anaerobic digester from wastewater treatment plant | place: Japan | collected 2015-04-20 ...
AGCCTTGATTCGTCCGGCCTCGGTCTTTTCATAAAGTTTTCGAAGGAAGCGAAAAAGCACGACATCAAGCTGGTGTTTCTGGACATAACCGACCATGTCTCCACGCTGTTCGACGTATCCAAGCTTGACAGCATATTCGAATTAATGTCGGAAGAAGACTTCAGGAAGACCTTTTTCGTGCCATGACCGCTCTTTTCCATGGCATCCGGCCGGGGTGCCGTGGTCAGTCGGAGGCGCGTATCGACGCCTCGTCCGTTATGATCCATCCCCCGTTGCCCTTCATGGCCAGGCAGACCTTCAGGCCGTCCCCGGCAGTTTCGGCGATGGCAAAGGTGTGCGGCGTTTGCGAGCCGGCAAAGTGATTTCCGGGGTTGCAGATGATGCCGTGATCCGTGCGCCGCAATACCGGCACATGGGTATGGCCGAAAAGGAGGACCCGGGCCCCGGAAACGGCCATGAGGGCGTCCATGGCTGCGTACTGCTTTTCCCATATAACGGACGGCTGGTACGGGTTGAGGTCCAGCCGGTGTCCATGGAGAAGCAGTGCCATGCAGCCGCCCATCGCCAGGCACGCGCGTTCCGGGTATTCCGAGACGCCGTCTTCGTTACCGGCCACCGCTGTCAGCGGCAGTGAACGTTCCCGGGCTACCGCGGACGCGTCGAGGACCCCGTCGCCGAGATGTATCATGGCGCTGAAGGGCCCGGCCTTCGCCAGGGCGTCCCTCATGGCGTCAAGGTTCCCGTGGGTGTCGGAGAAAATGGCCCAGCGCCTGAGGTCGGTTTCGTTCATTCCATTATGCTCTGGATCACTGCTTTAAGGTCATCGACGGCATAGGGCTTGGCCACGACACCGCAGAAACCGAAGGACCGGTAATCGGCCATGACCGGGTCGATGGAATAGCCGCTCGAGACGATGGCCTTGACCGAGGGGTCAAGCTCCCTGAGTATGATGATGGCTTCCTTGCCGCCCATGCCCCCGGGGACCGTCAGGTCCATGATGACGAAATCGAAGGGCCTGCCGGACTGTTGCGCGGTCTTGTAGAGCTCTATGGCCTGTTTGCCGTCGTGCGCTCCCACGGTCTCGAAGCCGAGCCGGCCCAGTATTTTCCTGCCAACCTCGAGGACCATGTCATCGTCGTCCATGACCAGGACCCTGCCGCCGTTCAGGCTCTTGTGGTACGGGTGGCTTGCGGCCGGCGCAACGGTCTGCTCCGTCGCGGGAAGGTATATGGTGAAGCAGGTTCCTTTCTGTTCGGTTGATTCAACATTGATGTAGCCGTTGTGCTTTCTGATGATGGAATAGGTCACCGAAAGCCCGAGGCCGCTTCCCTTTTCCTTCGTCGTGAAAAACGGGTCGAATATCTTGTGCAGGTGCTTCTTGGGGATGCCGTATCCCGTATCCGAAATTTTTATCGCCAAGTAGTTCCCCGGCGAAAAGGGGAGGTTGTCCTTGGACGTGATGACGCGGTTTTCAGCCGAAACCGTCACGATGCCGCCGCCCGGCATGGCCTCGCGGCAGTTCAGGACCAGGTTGTGTATCACCTGGCTGATCTGGCCCTCGTCGACCTCGGCGTTCCACAGGTTGTCCGGTATGTCGAAGATGCTTTTTATCTGGGACCCGCGCAGCACGAAATCGGCCGTGTCCACGAGAAGGTCCCGGATTGAGGCGATCTTCTTTATGGGGGCCCCTCCCTTGGAGAAGGTCAGGAGCTGCATCGTAAGGTCTTTCGCCCGCTCCGAAGCCTTTTCCGCCTCGGTGAGTATCTCGAAATTCTTTGAATCTGCGGGGCAGTCGAGCTTGGCGATGGATATGTTTCCCATGATGGCGGTCAGCAGGTTGTTGAAGTCATGGGCGATGCCGCCGGCAAAGATTCCCAGCGATTCGATCTTGCTTGTCTTGAGGAGCTCGTTTTCCGTCTGCTTGCGCTTGGTGATGTCGTGGACGATGGACCACATGCCCGTGTTGTTGCCGTTTTCGTCCTGGATGAGGTATATCCTGAGCTCGACCGGCACCAGGGCGCCGTCCTTTCTCCTGTATTCCTTTTCGAACAGGTCGGAGTGGCCCCTGGGAAGGACCTGTTCCTGTATGATCTTCTTCTGCAAATCATGCCAGCGGGGAGGGGTCAGGTTCCATACCGTCAGGGAATACAGCTCTTCGGGCGGGTACCCGGTGATCTGCTGGTACGCCGAGTTGAATTCGATGACCCTGCCGTTCATGTCCAGGCTCACGAAACCGTCGAGCATGCTGTCGTAGAGCTTGCGGTACCGCCGTTCGGAAGCCAGGAGCGAGCGTTCGATGATTTTCCTGTTGGTGATGTTGTCCAGGAGCATGAGGCCCCTGCCGCTCTGGCCCAGGCGCGCGTACCGGATCATGGCGTCCTGCGGTATCCCGTTCTTTGCCTGCACCTTTGTCTCGATGGTGTTCAGGGCATTGCTCCTTCCTGAATGGCTGACGATAAGGTCCCATTCGTTCTTGATGAGGGTCCGGTAACCATCGTCCGGGTAGGCCAGTTCCCACCACCGGTCGATGGTGGGCAGGTCTTCCTTCGTGTAACCGAAGACCGTGTCATGGGACCTGCCCATGAAGTCAAGGGAACCGTCTTCGTTGACGATGGCCATGATCTGGGGGGACTCCTCGATGATGCCGCGGAACAGCTCTTCGCTCTTCCTGATCTCGTCTTCGGCCGCCTTGGCCTTGTCGAGTGCCAGGCGGTTTATTGAATATATATGGTACGATATCGCTCCGCTCATGATAAAGGCGGTCATGGTGTCAACTGCATAGGAGATCAGCACTGACCCGGGTATAGCGGCGCGGTTATTGATTACGACGATGAAAACGGCGAGTATGACAATGTTGACCGAATAATAGAATATGATGACATGGGTCATCCGGTCCACGATGAGGGGAGTGAAGGTGAGGAGGCCCAGGACGAGCACGGCCGACAGCATCCGTTCAAAATAATCGCCGCTGCCGATGTTGATGAAAAAATATGACCAGAGGACTGAAAAGGTGACGGCGAGAAAGGTGTGGGAGGCGATGAGTAGCCTGCCGGACCGCAGCAGGAATAATGTGATGACGATGGCAGCCGCAAGCATGAGTATCGGGACTTTGTAATATAACCCCCATCCGAGATAGAAAGAAAATAAGAGATATATCGGTATGATGAAGACCAGGATTGTCCCGCAGATCGTAAACACGATCCTCGCTTTCTGCTGGAGGATGAAATCTTCATGCTCGTATTTGTGCAGAAAGTATTCGGTTATTTTCCGCAAGGGATGTGGCCGCATGTTTCTTTATTGTTTTGTGTAGTTTCGATTCTTATGCAGTCCCTGCTGATGGGAGCGGCTCGTATGGCGTTCAATATGAACGTGTCCCCCGGGTAAAGTTGCTATACGGTTCCATGAAAAATGTCAAGATAATATTTTGACATCATGGTTGGGCCCGTACAGGGCGATCTCATTTTTCCCTCGGCAGTTACCATGCGGAACTGATGACGAGCAGTAAGGAAAGAACGGATATGGCGACCGTGAAAATGACCACGATCACGTTATAGAACGTTGAATTGACGTATTCCCGCATGATCTTCCGGTCGTTGATTATGATGAGCATGCAGACCAGGACAAAGGGAAGGGCAAGCCCGTTGATGACCTGGGATATCATCATGATCCTGATGAGGGGGATGTCAGGGAAGAGGATGATCCCGGCCCCGATGAATATAAGGAGCGTGTAGAGGATGTAGAACTGGGGGGCCTCGGTGAAGTTCTTGTCCACCCCCGTCTCCCACCCGAAGCTCTCGCACACGCTGTAGGCCGTGGACAGGGGGAGTATCGAGGCCGCGAAAAGTGACGCGTTGAGAAGGCCGAGGGCGAAGAGATAATAGCAGTAGTCGCCCGCCAGGGGGCGCAGGGCGCTGGCCGCGTCCGCGGCGGTCTTGATCGGCTGCTGCCCGTGGCCGCTGAAGAGGACCGTCCCGCACACGACGATTATGAAGAAGGCTACGATGTTGACGACGATGCAGCCGACAATGGTGTCTATTTTCGAGTAGCCGTAGTTCTCGGCCTGTATCCCCTTTTCCGCCACCGAGGCCTGCTGGTAGAACTGCATCCACGGCGCGATGGTCGTCCCGATGACGCCGATGCAGGCGAGGAGATAGTCGAACTTGAAGTCGATGCGCGGCCGTATGACCTCGCCCATGATCTCGCGCCACGGCTGTTCCACCATGTACCCGGATATGATATAGCTGATATAGAAGACGCACGCGAAGAGGAACACCTTCTCAACGGACTTGTACGACCCCTTGACGACGATATACCAGACGATGCAGGCCCCGGCGGGCACCGACACGTACTTGCTGACGCCGAAGAGCTCAAGGCTCGCCGCGATGCCGGCGAACTCCGATATGATGTTGCCGAAGTTGGTAAGGAGTATCATGATCATCAGGTAAAACGTGATCTTCACGCCGAACTTCTCCCTGATCAGGTCGGAAAGGCCCTTGCCGGTTATGACACCCATGCGGTTGCACATTTCCTGAACCAGGACCAGGGCGACGGTAATCGGTATAAGGGTCCAGAGCAGGGAGTACTTGAAATTGGCGCCCGCGAGGGAATAGGTGGTGATGCCGCCGGCGTCATTGTCCACGTTGGCCGTGATGATCCCGGGCCCCATGACGGAAAGGAAAATAACGAGCCTCTGCACCCGGTGGTTTGATTTTAACGATTCGATTAATTTCATTACACTTCTTCGGTCTCCTCGCGGATTTCAGGGAACACGGGCTCGAGGGCGTCCTTTATGGTGATGATGCCCTGGATCCGGTCGAACTCGTCGACCACGGGCACCACGGTGAAGTTGTACTTGTAGAATATCTGGGCCACCAGCTTGATGTGGGTGTCGATCTTGACCCTGACGACGTTTTCCCTCATTATTTCCCGCATGGGCGTCTTGGCCCCGGCCCGGAGAAGCTGTTTCAGGGTGAGGACGCCTATGGGAACGTCCCGGTCGTTCAGCACGTAGATGTAATAGATCGATTCAATGTCCTCGGCGACTTTCTTGATCCTCCTGAGGACCTTTGCCGCGGTCTCGTTTTCCTGCGCAGACACGAACTCGGTGTTCATGAGACTGCCGGCGATGCGGTCGGAATGCTTGAGAAGGGTCTTGATCTGGGCGACCTTCTCCTCCGGGAGCAGCTTGAACAGTGCGCTCACGGTCTCGTAGGGCATTTCGTCGAGCAGGTCGACGACTTCGTCCATGGGCGTTTCGTCGAGTATCCGCGCCAGGCGGTCGTGCTCGAGGGACTTCGCCATCATGAGCCGCATCTTTAGCGGCAGTTCCTGGAGGATGTCCGAAGCGGTGGCGTCGTCAAAGGAATTGAATATGAGCATCCGCTCCTCGGCGCCCAGGTCGATGAGGATGTCCGCCAGGTCAGCCGGGTGGAGCTGCGACAGCTTGGACGACGGCACCCTGAGGGAAAGGGACCGGACGTCGTCCACCGCTGTGATGGGCTGGACGAATTTCCATGATATGAACTTGTCCTTCAGCTCGTAGGCGAAGAGCCATTTCACCGCGGAATTGAAGAACCTGAGCCAGCCGAGCCTCCGGAGAAGGCCCTTGAACCCCACATCGACGTGGACGAGCCAGAGCTTGATGCCGTCCTTCAGGATGTGCAGGTCGTTCACCCGGACCACCTTGGACCCGGCGATGTCGACTATCTGCCTGTCCCAGAAGGTCTCCCGCAGCCTCAGTTCGTTGGCGGAGAGCTTGAAGGGCTCCTGGGCGCGGTCGGAGTCTTCAATGACGACAAGCCTGTCCTCCAGGATATTGTGAATGCATTTCCACGGATAATAGATGAGTTTTTTTCTTACTCCCTTCCGCACGACGAGGGCGTTGATCCTGGGATACATGCCGTGGACATCGGCAATAACATCATAGAGCCTGCCGATCTTGACGCTCTTCACGTCGACAACCGGCAGGTTGATGATCTGGGAAAGGTATACGAAGGACGTATGTCGGGCCCGGTCGGTCATTGGGATTATTCGCTGGTTCCATGGATGCGGTTAAAAATACCGTATTAACGCGTACCCGCGCCGGAGGCGCGGGCTAGTATTCATACAATATCCATACTATATATTTTTCAAGTAGAATTGATGGGGAAAGAGAAATATTTTGAATTCATGCGCCGGAAACGGCGGATGGAATGATCGTAACATTTAAATTCTTGACATTTGTGCGTGACTGTGACCTAGCTTATACCCGTCGATTCTAAATGGTTCGTGACCTTGCATGCAGTTGCTTCCGGCGGCATGCAGTTCACCCCGGAAGAGTTTAATACAATAAGAGGAGGATTCATTATGGTTGATGACAGCGGCATGAGCGATACTACCGTAACAACCGAGGGCCCGCTGAGCCAGCTCGGTTCGTCCATTAAAGGCGTTTTTATCGGCCTTATCTGCTTCATAGCGGCATTTCCGGTGCTGTACTGCGGAGCCACCAGGGTCATGTGGGGCAAGGTGCTCAAAGAGGCCGTTCCGGTCGAACAGGCCAAGTCGGGCAAGCCGGCCTATGTAACCGGCATTGCCACCGCGGAAAAGATCGGCGATCCTCCCAATGTCGCCGTGGGTGACTACCTGGTGATATCGAAGACTCCCCAGGTGTATGCCTGGGTCGAACACGTTAAAGAAGAGTCAAAGAAAGAGCGGACAGGCGTCGCGAGCAAGAAGACCACCACGACCAAGACCTATTTCTACGCGCTGGAATGGACCGGCGATCCAAAGCCGATCTCGAGCTTTAAACAGGACAAGTGGCAGACCTTCTGCAACAACAACAGGGTGAACCCCAATGTGCAGAACCCCACTCTGGAAGAGAAGGCCACTTCAATTTACGCCAATAATTGCCAGGTCAAGGGCTATGCCATTGACGTGAAATCTGTCTCTTTTTACTCAGGATCAAAGGACATGGGCTCCAAGTATGTCAAGGGAAAGGAAGGGGCGCCGGTCCTGGGGGACAAGCGGATCAACTATACAGCGCAGCCCTCGCAAGTGGAGTACACCTTTGCCGGCGGCGTGAGCGGCAAGAGCATCATCCCCTTTGAATCGGGCAAGGAGACCAAGCTGGCCGGCGGGACCGGCAGCTTTGACGCCCTGATACAGGGATTAAAATCGGAAGACAAGATGAAGGGTATCCTCTTCTTCTTCGGCGGCTTCATCCTCATGGCCATCGGCCTGAACGGCATGGCGGGACCGTTGACCACGCTCCTTGAGTTCATACCCTTCCTGGGCGATCTCGGTGCGGGCGCGATCAGGGTGGTCCTCACCATCATCGCCCTCGTTATCTCGGCACTCTTCTACTGGCTCATCAAGCTCTGGTTCCTGTGGCTGATACTGATCATCGCGGGGGTTGTGGCGATGATTGTCATCAGGAAGATGAAAAAGCCGGCGACCGCGTAAGCCGATACCAATCGGAACGAATACCGAAGGGGCTGTCGATAGACGGCCCTTTTTTATTGAGAGACGATTCAGACAGGATGTGCCGGGTTATGTTTTTGATATTTTCTCGGTAAAAAATACAAGATACAGGAATACCGCGTAGGCCGCAACCGCGACAATGGACAGGGCGCGGAAGTAGAATCCGAGGGGGGCCAGCGCCACGACTATGATCCAGTGCATCAGGATGATCCGGCCGGAATTCAGCTTTATCGGGAAATCGTCATACCGGCCGATGACCGCCAGGCCGTTCAGGTTCCAGCCGTAGAGCGATACGAGGGCGTGCAGCTTCAGCAGGAGCTTCCCGCCCGGCGGATGCGGGATGGCCGCGTAGAGAATGATATAGGCGATCCCCGTGACGGCCGTCATTATCAGGAAGACCGCTCCCGAGGTGAGAAAGGCCTTGGATTGCCGGGGCGCCCCCAGCTTCATGTAAAGGACAAAGACGATGACGACCGTGACGAAAAGGGCCAGGGCGATGGCGAGCTCGGCCCTGGCCAGCTCCAGGATTATGAAAAGGAAAAACGTGATGACCCCGAGGTTGACGGCCCAGAAGCTGTATTCCTTGAAAACGCGGGTCCATCGTCCTCCGGCACCCTCCATCATACCGAACATCACCGACATGGTGATCAGGGAGACAGGAAAGGAGAATCCGAGGAAAAATATGTCCAGGGTCAGCTTTGGCGACAAGAATATCCGCCAGTATTCATGGTTGCCTATGACCAGAGAGGAGATGACAAGTCCCAGCGACAGGCAAAGGAGAGAAGCCTGGTGGAACTTCGCCCCGATCGGCGCCGTACCGCTGAAAAAATCCCGGGGGAAAAAGGAAAACCTGGCTGACCTGATCGTTTCCACCAGGAGGGCGAGGATGACGGCGATAACTATGGCGTATAGGTACATCTGGAAAAAGGCGAAGAGGGCATAAAGAACAGAGAGGATATAAAATGATGCCGTTTTCGGTGAAAAGGATTTTTTCCCCTCTGAGTAAATGAGAATGAAGGAGCCGCCGCTGCAGAGGTTGAAGAGGAATATATGGAGTCGTTCGAAATTAACGCCCGGTATGAACAGGTGAAGGAAGCCGAATACCAGGGCGGTTGTCATGGTGACGATAAGGATTATTTTTGTCATACGGTTCATGGCGTTTCCTGCGGTGTCCCCTGCTTCGGGGGCCGGTTGGCACTATAATCACTCGGCTAGTATAATCCAAGCAAAAAATGAAGGGCATCCGCGAGCTTTTCATGCTTGAAGCGGTATCCCGAATCGACGAGCTTTTTCGATGAGACCCTGGTGCTGGAAAGGAGTACCTCCTTCCCCATCCTGCCGTAGATGAGTCGGATAAGGGGGGCCGGGACGGTAAGAAGGGCCGGCCTTCCCAATAATCCGGCAAGGGTGCGGACAAAGCCGGCATTGGTGACCGGCTCCGGCGCGGCCAGGTTGACGGGCCCCCGGACAGTTCCGGCGAAGAGAAGATGCTCGATCGCGCCGATGACGTCCTCCAGGGATATCCAGCTGATATACTGTTCGCCGCTTCCCATCGTCCCGCCGAGGCCGAGGCGCGCCACCGGGAGGTAGCGTTTCAGGGCACCGCCGCCGGGATGGAGCGCCACACCGATGCGGAGGAAGACCACGCGGATGCCGCGGTCCACGGCGGGCCCGGCCGCGGCCTCCCAGGCACGGCAGACCCCCGAAATGAAGTCACTGCCGTGGCCGTCCTCCTCGGTCATGAGGGCGCCGCCGCGGTTGCCGTAGAATCCCACCGCCGAGGCGCAGATGAGGGTTGACGGCGGCTTCTCCATGGCGGCCAGCCTCTCTGCGATAAGGCGGGTGCCTTTCACGCGGCTCTCAATGATAGCCTTCATTTTATTTTTTGTCCAGGTCCCTTCGCCGATGGGCTCCCCTGCAAGATGGATGACAGCGTCGTCGTCGCTGAAATCATACGCTATGATGCCGCGGCGCGGGTCCCAGGATGTGTCCCCGCCACCGCGGGTAAGGACGGTGACGCGGTGCCCCTGGGTACGGAGGAACGGGAGCAGGCTTCTGCCTATGAGGCCGCTCGCACCGGTCACGGTGATGCGCAGGGGGCGACGCCCCTGGCGGAGGATCACATCATCGAGGGTTACCCGGTGGCGGTATTCGAACATCCTCTCTATCTTGTTACGTATGTAGCGGCCGATGATAAACCTGCTGATGAAGTGGAATCTGAATCGGTATTGTATCCGGTCTTCCAGAAAACTGGAGCTGTCGGTTTCCGGTATGAAGTGATGCTCGTGCCGCCATGAGGAAAAGGGCCCCCAAACCTGGACGTCGGCAAATTGCCTGCCGGGGATGATATCGCAGTGACGGGCCGTCCATGGTATTGTCAAAGGCCCGATCTTCATCCGGAAGGTTGTGAAGGAGCCGTCGGTGACCGCCGATCCCTCTTCGATGACCTCGACTTCCTCCCAGGGCGGGGTCAGGCGCTGTAGGGCCCCGGGGGTTGCATGCCAGTCATAAAGGGCTGTCGCGGAAACCGGGCAGCGGGTGCGCCGGGTGAAAATCAGGTGTCGGTGGGGGCCATCCATGGTCGTTGCTTGATCAGAGCGTCAGTCCCGCGGTCCGGCCGTGAGGATCGCGTCCAGGGCCTCCCGGATGCGGGGGTACCGGAACGTGAACCCGGCCTCCCCGAGGCGCGCCGGGACGGCCCGCTGGCCTTTCAGGAGAAAGCTGCCGAATTCCCCGAGGACCGTTTTCAGGGCAAAACCGGGCGCCGGCGGCACCAGGGGGAAGGTGCCCAGGGCGCGGTTCAGGGCACGCGTCAGCTCGCGGTTGG
>ERZ795058.6332-NODE-6332-length-10279-cov-5.870305_pt1 | contig 10279 bp, 10 predicted proteins | sample MGYA00375142_ERZ795058 | MGnify/ENA primary metagenome ERZ795058 (study PRJEB30187, sample SAMN05720210) | activated sludge metagenome | isolation source: anaerobic digester from wastewater treatment plant | place: Japan | collected 2015-04-20 ...
CGGAGGGAGCGCGAGGCGCGCACTGTTCGCTTCACCACGCAATCGGAGCGTACGTTTTGGGAAAGAGCCACCACGCGCTCCGCGCGTGCGTCAGTCCTCAAAATCCTGCGGATTTTGCTCATACAATGTTCGAACTTCGCTCAAAAAACACCGCCAAATATTATTTAATTTAATAGGAAGGTGGGGTATGAAAACTTCGACAAAGGTATGGTTAGTGATTTTGGCTGTAATAATTCTGGTACCGGTGATATTTTTTGCCCTTGCTGGCTACATCCCCGGTTTATCAGCACTTTTTGGGGCGACTAAGCCGCGTGACTTGGGAGTTACTTATACTGAAGAAGATAAAAATTCGGCGATCAAAAAAAGCGGTGCAACCTATGGTGAATTACCTAGTAGTACATCTGATGGTTCAAGTATTCAGTTTGTTGGCAGCCATGAGATAAATACTTCTTGGAGCTCGGCTGAGATGACTGCGCTTTTAAATGATCGTCCTTGGAAGTATTGGCCGATCAGCGATGTCCAGCTGAGAATTAATTCTGATAATACAGCAGAGATGTCTGGCATTGTAAATGCTGATAAATTGCGTGGCTATGGTGCAGGAATCGGTGTTCCAGGGGCGGTGGTTGATCGGGTTTCAATTTTACCAAAAGAAGCAGCCTTTTATCTTAAAGGTAGCGGTTCACTTGCTGGAAATAATATTGATAATTTTGATATTACTAGCGCCCAGCTTGGACGCTTGTCAATACCGACTAGTGTTTTGCTCTCTTATCAGAAAATAGTTGATCGCGCTTATGCCGAAGATGTTGTGAGTGAACTTTCTAAATATTCTGGAAAAAAGGGGGCGATAGTTGATTTTATCAACGGGCGACTTTCTTGGGTTTCCGGATTTTTCGCTAAGAAAGCCGGATTTTCTGAAGGTAAGGTTTATTTTGAAGGTTCTCTCCCTGATGAAGAGCTAACCGTTAGATAATGCGCCTTTGGTCGTTGCATCCAAAATATCTTGATCGAGTTGGTCTCGTGGCTCTTTGGCGTGAAGGGCTTTTGGCAAGAAAGGTTCTTGAAGGAAAAACCAAAGGTTATAAAAAGCATCCGCAGTTGGAAAGGTTTAGCAATTACCCGAATAAAATTAAAGCAATTGACTCTTATCTTTTCCATGTTTATAAAGAGGCATTTGCCAGAAATTACAGCTTTGATTTATCCAAGATCCAAGATTTTGAGGAAGATATAAAAATCCCTATATCTTTTGGTCAAATTCGGTATGAATTTAGTCATTTGCAAAAAAAGTTAAAAGACAGAGACAGAAAAAAATATCTTCATAACCAAAGTATGTCGGAAAATTTGGCAAATGAGATATTTACAATAAATAAAGATATCCTGAGTCCCGAATCATGGGAAAAGCGCGCAGAATAAACCTGCTGCTGTGTTATAATAGTTTAATCAGAATTAATTTAAGGAGTCGAAAATGAAGAAAACACAAGAGAATTTACTCAAGGCAATTACTGGTGAATCACTCGCTCGCAACAAATACACTTTTTTTGCCAAACAGGCACGGAAAGAGGGATTGGAGTGGATCGCGAGAGTTTTTGAAGAAACTGCTGATAATGAGCGAGCTCATGCCGAGGAAGAGCATGAACAGTTTAAAAGTGATGTCGTTGAAATGACCAACACTTATGATATGCCGAAAATGGGGACAACGCTAGAGAATCTTCGGCATGCTGCCGAAGGGGAGCGTCATGAGTGGGGGGAAATGTATCCGGATTTTAAAAAAGTTGCCGAAGAAGAGGGAGAAAAGGAAGCAGCAACACTGTTTCAGGAAATTTTGGAGGTCGAAGAAAAGCATGATGAGCGCTATACAAAATTAGCCGATCTACTAGAAGCGGGGAAGCTCTATGAACAGGAAGAGGAGATTGAGTGGAAGTGTTTAAATTGTGGTTACATTCATAAAGGGACTAAAGCACCAGACCCATGCCCACTTTGTAAAAAGCCCAAAGAATGGTATATGGGAATCGGAATAGTTCGCTGAGAACGGTACTGGAAATAGATAATTATTGTACTAATATTAGTGAAGAACAAAAAATCTGACGAAGAGCTAGCGATCCTGTCTCTAAAAGACAAGGAAAATTTTTCTCAGATAGTAAATCGCTACGCTTCAAAAATTCAGAGATATATTGCCAGGGTTACCGGTAACTGGCAGGAATCGGAGGATATTACCCAAGAAGTCTTTTTCAAGGCTTATGTTAATATAGCTTCATTCAATCCAAAACTGAAATTTTCCTCTTGGCTTTATCGAATTGCTCATAATGAGTCGGTAAACTATATCAAGAAAAATTATCGGACAAGAAATGTTGAGTTGAATGAAAATATTAATTACGATTTATCGGATGATCAGAAAATTTTTGAGAAAATCGATGCCAAGCACAACAGCAAGTTAGTTCAAAAAACCTTGATGGAATTACCGCCGAGGGACAGGGAAATAATTAATCTGGTATTTTTTGAAGAAAAATCCTACATTGAGGTATCAGATATTCTCAAAATGCCGATCAATTCGATTGGGCCAACCATTAGCCGAGCAAAAAATAAGTTAAAAATTTTAATTAAAAATGAATCAAAAACTTGAAGAGAAAATTAAAGAACAGATTAAAAATGAAAAACCAAGATCTCGGTGGTATTTTTTGACCCAAGATCTTTCTCGCGACATTCTGCTTTTTATTCTTTGGATATTTTTGGTCATCGCTGTCGGATTTTTCACTAATATTTTAATCGATTTTCAGTTAAATCGACTCAAGGTTCCTGGACCCGGACAATTTTTTACTTCATTTTCCTTCTTTCCGGTTGAATTGTTGATAATTATCACGTTTCTGATCGTGCTAATCTATTATCTTTTTCGCAATATCGGTTTTTTGTATCGTCTTAGCTCCTGGATAATAATAGTTCTGATTTTTTGTTCGGTATTTCTTGGTTATTTCGTCTCTGAGGCAATTGGTGCAAACAAAACACTAATAAATTCCACAATCGGACAACAAATTTACAACCGCCAGGGAAGACTTCTTATCCCGGGCAGGGAAGATGTTGTCGTCGGCATAATTAAAAGTGTTTCTGACGACGTGGCTGAGGTCGAAGATTATAGTGGCAAGATTTGGCAAGTTTTGATTGCCAATGAAACTGATCGACGAGAATTTGACTCGTTTGCCGTTGGTGAGCGGATATGGGTTTTGGGAGAGAAAGCGGGTGATAAAATTAAAGCTCAGGCGGTCAGAAGTATGCGCAATCAACCAAGAAATGGCTCAATGCGGGGCAAAAGGATACTCCAATCACCCAGCTATTATCAGATTTATGGCAATCACTTAAACTAATGTGATAAAATAGCTCTAGAATTAAAATTAATTCATGGAGATTCTATGGCTAGTGACGAAAAGGTCTATAAAAAGCTGCGCGTTTATAATGCGGTAATGGGTTTTTTCCATTTGGCCCAGGGTTCGCTGATGCTTTGGCTTTCGAACGATTTTAAGTTACCGATTACGACCGATTATTTAACTATCGATTTGGCAACAAAGTCGATCAATCCGCTAAAAAGCACCATTTATGACTTGCAGGTTGGCCCGATTATTGCGATATTTTTATTTATCTCTGCTTTGGCTCATTTCCTTCTAGCGACCGTGCTTTATAAATGGTATGTCGTCAATTTGGCAAAGAAAATCAATTACGCCCGCTGGTATGAATACGCACTTTCTTCTTCGGTGATGATCGTAGTTATCGCCATGCTTTGCGGAGTCTATGATCTTTCGACTCTCATCTTGTTGTTTGCCTTAAATGCTTGCATGAATCTTTTCGGTCTTTCAATGGAGCTCCATAATCAAACAACAACAAAAACCAATTGGACAACCTATATCTTTGGTTGTTTCGCTGGGATAATTTCTTGGGTTGTAGTTTATCTCTATTTCTCCGGCGCTGTCGCTTCCGTTGGCGATGTGATTCCAAAATTCGTTTATTGGATCTTGATCACGATCTTTGTTACTTTTATGTGTTTTGCTGTCAATATGTATCTCCAATACCGCAAAGTCGGCAAATGGAAAGATTATCTCTATGGTGAAGTAGTTTATGTCGCCCTTTCTTTAATCGCTAAATCAGCCCTTGCTTGGCAGATTTTTTCTGGGACTTTAAGACCGCAATAGCATATTCTTTGATTAAAAACACCAGTTGTAGTTTTCGGAGTAATAAGAATCATTTTTAAAGGTCTAATTACGAGAATTATCGAATTGGGGTTGGAATGAAAATTGAAACAGAACGAACAATAATTCGTTTGCCAAAGAGTAGTGATTTTGAATTCATAAAAAATCTCTGGCTTGATGGCGAAGTGATGAAGTTTGTTGGATTCCCTGATGGTTTAAAAGTTTCTGATGAGGATATTGGCAGTTGGATTTTGAATAAAAATCCTGATCGAATGCGGCAAGTGGTTGAAGATAAAGAAACTGGTGAGTCGTTTGCTGAAACTGGTTGGCAGGAAGATATACCATATGAATATGCTAACGGGCGTAAATCTGCCAGTTTGGATATTAAACTTGCCAGATCTCATTGGGGAAAAGGCTATGCGACGGAAATACTGCGGGTACTGACAAAATACATTTTTGAGAATACTGATATCGAGGTTGTTTTTGTTGATCCTAATATTGAAAATATTGCTGCTATCAAACTTTATGAAAAAATTGGCTTTAAAAAAATTGGTCAACCAGTTTTTCACAATTCAGATAACATGCAGATTCCAATCACGGCTCAATATTACGAATTAGAAAATAATGAAATACAATAAACTAATTCCAGAAGAGGAAAGAATAATAGTAAACAAAGGCACCGAAGCACCGTTTTCCGGCGAGTATAATGATTTTTTCAAGAAAGGAATTTATGTTTGCCGCCGTTGTGAAAATCCGCTCTACACATCAGAGGCAAAATTTAAATCTGGCTGTGGCTGGCCAAGTTTTGATGATGAGATCAAAGGATCGGTAAAAAGAATTCTAGAGGCTGATGGTACAAGAACAGAGATAGTTTGTGCAAAATGCGGGGGGCACCTGGGTCACGTTTTTGAGGGTGAAAAATTAACTAAAAAGAACTTGAGACATTGTGTCAACTCATTATCAATAAAATTTCAAAAAAAAGATGAAGAGAAAAAATGACAAAGTAATTTTTGCTTCGGGTTGTTTTTGGGGGACGCAACACTATTTTGATCAGGCTCCTGGAGTAATCAAGACAACAGTTGGCTATACTGGAGGCGAGATAGAGATGCCGACATACAAACAGGTATCTCGTGGCGACACCGGACATACCGAGGTGATAGAAGTGATTTTTGACTCTGAAAAAACAAGCTACGAAAAATTAGCGAAATTATTTTTTGAAACACATGATCCGACACAAGCTGATGGTCAGGGACCAGACATTGGACCGCAATATCACTCAAAGATTTTTTATTTAAACGATGATCAAAGAGAGACCGCGGAAAAGTTAGTAAAAATTTTGCAAGACAAAGGGATGAACATTGCGACGAAAATCGAAAAAGCAAGCAAATTTTATCCAGCCGAGGATTATCATCAGCATTATTATAAAAAAACTGGTGGCTCACCTTATTGTCATATCTATCGAAAATTATTTTAGCTAAGGAATAAATAATGCAAAAATATCAAAAAGAGCTTGATGATTGGATGAAATCGCAAAAGTGGGAGTATTGGACACCGCACGAAATCACTGTGCGGCTGATGGAAGAGACCGGTGAATTTGCCAGATTGGTTAACCATATCTGGGGACCAAAGAAGAAAAAGGCGACTGAGGCCGAACAGAATCTTGAGGATGAAATCGGTGATATACTTTACACTTTAATCTGCTTTGCTAACTCAAATGATCTCGATCTAGACCGAGCGATAGAGAAGTCGATGGCAAAAGTTATCAAGCGTGACAAAAATCGTTATTAGTTGGATTGAAAAAGTTCTTTTGATTCTCTATAATTAGTCTAACAATAAAAAAGCTGGGAGGGTATGAAATATAGAAATCTCTACATTTTATTTTTGATTTTTACAGCATCGGTGCTGTTTTATTTTGTCTCTCCAAAAGCAGCCGAAGATGAAGATATCACCATATCAACTAATACTACATGGGCCGCTGGAACATACACCTATCGTGATATTACTATTACAAACAATGCAACTTTGACTTTGGGGGGGAGTTATACTAATGATGTTGATGGTTCCGGTGTTATTATTAATGCCAGAAATATAACGATTAATAGCGGTTCAGTAATATCTGCAAATGCTACGGGTTATGCGGGTAGCCATGGCCCCGGGATGGGCATCGGCAGTTTTGGTTCGGGCGCTGGATACGGCGGCGCCGGCTCGGTTGGCGGAACCGGCGAAACACCTGGTGGGACATACGGATCGGCCGTCGCCCCTATTGACTTAGGATCAGGTGGCGGAAACGCTGGTGGCGCAGGGGGAGGTGCTATTAAATTAAATTTATCAGGTAATTTATTACTCGATGGGATGATCTCAGCGAATGGAGCTAATGGGGCTATGTGGAAGGGCGGCGGTAGCGGCGGATCAGTTTATATTATTGGAAATGATTTTAGCGGAGCCGGATCAATCACGGCGACCGGAGGAAATGGAGCCAGCGGTTCAGGTAGTGGTGGCGGAGGAAGAGTTGCAATATATTACGGTGGAACTAATGGACTGAATCTCGCAAACATTACAGCCAACGGCGGAACTGGCGGAACCGGTCCTGGGGAAATTGGCTCGAGATTCATTTTTGATAGAACAAATAAAGATTTATCTGTCACTAGCAACATGACACTTGATAGAAATATCGGGATTGATGCAAATGGTGATCCAAGCTCAGATGGAGTTTTCCGATTCAGGAACTTAACAGTTACGAACAATGCCTCTCTGATTGCAGGATCAAGCTATACTACTGACACGGATGGTGCGGGAATAGAGTTTATTTTAAGTGGAAATTTAACAATTGATACTGGAGCAAAAATTGATGCAAAGGGCAAGGGCTATGCATATGAAGCTGGCGAAGGGAAGGGAACCAAAGTGATTGCTAACTATGGTGGAGGAGCCGGTCACGGAGGCGATGGTGGGAAAGGCGAAAGTGGTGCAGGTGGTAGCAAATATGATGTAACATTATTTCCTGTAAAACTTGGTTCAGGAGGTGCGACGGCGAGAGGTGGCGCTGGGGGCGGAATCATAAAAATCTCAGCTGCCGACATCGAAATTAATGGATCTTTGGATGCCTCTGCTGGTGTAGCAACAGCAAATGGGGCAACAAATGGTAGTGGTGGAGCAGGTGGAACCATATACTTGATCTGTGCTTCTTTAACAGGTTCAGGAACAATTTTAGCCAACGGTGGAAATGGTACAGGTTACAGCGGTGGTGGCGGTGGTGGCAGAATTGCAATTTACGGCAACACTTCCGAATTTAATGCTGACAATATTACAGCTGCTAAAGGACTTAAAGGTGGAAGCGGGACTTCAGTTGATGGTGGGGTTGGGACAGTTTTCCTCTACAATACAGTTTCTGGTGACGTAACAGCTTCTAGTGATGTAACCTTTTATGCCAACCAGGGAATAAACAGAGATGGAACAGTTCGGGATGATGGAGTTTTTTATTTTAACAATTTAACAGTTACAAACAACGCTACAGTCACAATCGGTGGCCACTATACAAACGATAGCGATGGAAGGGGCGTGACAATTAACTTGAACGGTAATTTGGCGATTGATAGTGGATCTACAATATCTGCAAATGGTCAGGGCTATTCTGGTTCTAACGGTCTAGGTAAAGGTAACGGTGGTAACTCCCAAAGTGGCTCGGGTGGTAGCTATGGTGGCTCGGGTGGCCCCAGTTATAATCCAGTACTTGCTTCTCCGGCATATGGGTCTGATCAGGAAAATTATCCGCATCTTCTTGGTTCTGGAGGGGGTAATGGTGATGGCGGAACTGGCGGAAACGGAGGTGGCGCTGTCACTTTAAGAATTTTGGGTGATGTAACAAATGACGGAGTAATTTCTTCCAATGGTTCTAGTGGCTCGGGTGGTTTTTCTTCTTGGCGCCCCGGAGGCGGATCAGGTGGTAGTATTTTTATCGTTTGTGATTCAATATCTGGTGATGGCTCAATAATTGCCTCCGGTGGCGCTGGTTTGGGGGATGCCAATTTTGGTTCTGGCGGTGGCGGTGGTGGAAGAATATCAATAGTTTACTCGACTGCCCAGAGTATGCCGACTGAAAACATTACTGCACCTGGTGGTGCAGGTGGCGGAGCGGTTGTTGCCAGAAATGGTTCTTCGGGAACAGTGAATATTACTCAGAGAACTCTACCGGCCGCTGATTTTTCACTAAAAAATCCCAATAATAATTCGACGCAATACACCAACACTACTGATGTTGAAATTGTTCCTGCTGATGGCGACGTTGATAGATATAAAGATGCCGCCTCTGCCTCAGAGCTTCCGCCAACTTTTTACGCCCCTGGCTGGAATAATGTAGACGATGGCAAATCTCTTGAGGCAGGTGAGGGCACTAAGACAGTTAGGGCTTGGCTTAAAGACCAGAACGAGCTTATAGCTTCTTCAGTTGGTGAGTCGACAATTATTCTTGATCAGACAGAACCAACAATCTCTGTCACTGGTCCTGGTTCAACCAGTTCCGAGACGACAATAGTTTCTGGTACTGTATCTGATAATCTTTCTGGTATTAATTCCTTAACAATCCAAGTGGTTACCTTAAATTCACCAATAATATTTTTTAACCCTCAGGGTCAAGAGATAACGGTAAACCAAGATGGATCTTTTTCAGCGACGGTTGCACTTTCTGTTGGTGACAATCAAATATCACTGGTTACAACTGACGGTGCGGGAAATTCGACAACTGAGAATTTGACTGTAGCAAGAGAGGGTTCGTCCTCTGTTGGTGAAACAGATGAGGATATTGACCAAACTGGTACAGGTAATATTGCTCAAGAAAATATTGATTCTGATGATGACTCTTCTCAGAATTCTGCTGCTGGGGGTTCTACAGAAAATGAAACAGAGAGCTTGCCAGAAAACGAGAAAAATTTGACTGAAAAAATTGAAGATAATGTTAAAACCATTGGTGGTTGTTTGCTCGGCAATTGTCCTTCGAAGGTAAGGACTGCGACTATTTATTCCTTTTTTGGCGGTATCTCCATAAGTATTTTGGTTTATTTGCTTGTGGCTAGATCAAAAAGAAGAAAGAAAAAATAACTGAAAAATTAGCCCTAAATGAAAAACTCGCTAATTGTGAGCGGGAATATTTTAAATTAAATAAAAAAAATCTGACCAGTGTTTTTTTGAAGCTTTACATACTATTAATTAATTGGTACATTCTCAACTGTGAAAGGGGCGATAACTGATGTCATCGGAACAGGAAGTCGCGACCCAAAGTCGTTGGAGGACGATCGGTTGTCTGGCGGTGGTCGTCATCATCGCCGTTCTCTGCCTTTTCCCCTGGGGAAGAGCTGTACTGACTTCAATCTTCTGGACGTTCTGCGAAGGCCTCTCTGCTGTGAACTGACCGCTTGGTCTGCAAAACGCAGACCTTTTTAAATTAAATGTGTTATTATTTAGTCGAAAATGGTTAATTATACAATCAAACAATTAATGCAGCTTTCGGCTGATATTTATGCTATCCCAAATGATCAGCTCTACGACCTAGATGATCTCTTTTATTATCACCAAAAGTGGCTTCTTCGCTACATCGACTCACGAAAAAAAGAACGCGAAGAAAAAATGATGAAAGATCTATTGGCATCAGTTGCTTGGTTTTCAGCAGTCGTCAACAGATTTCATATCGACTTAGAAAAAATTTTACCCAAGCGCTATCCCTATAAATGCCCGTTTTGTTTAGAGCTTCCGTGTAGTTGCGAGAAATTTGTTGTGAAAAAATCGAAGAAAACTGGTCGGCCGACATCAAGGATGCCGAGAAATTTATCTGAATGGCAAAAATTGATTGAAAAGATTTATCCGAGTGAAAATTTACTATTTAAAAATCTAGAAATTTTATCTCACCAGGACAGGTTGCATCAAAGTTTCCGGCTTTTTCGGCGACAGTCCGGCAAAAGACACATTAAAGATATCGAGAATGCTGTGGCTGATTATTTTGTTGAATTGCTGAAAATTTTTAATTTTTTAAAAAAAGATTTAGGTGTTGAATATTTTCAAGTTTTCAAAAACGGTTGCTATGTTTGTGGGAAAAAGCCATGTGAATGTTTCTATGTTGAATA
>ERZ795058.6352-NODE-6352-length-10258-cov-4.291385_pt1 | contig 10258 bp, 10 predicted proteins | sample MGYA00375142_ERZ795058 | MGnify/ENA primary metagenome ERZ795058 (study PRJEB30187, sample SAMN05720210) | activated sludge metagenome | isolation source: anaerobic digester from wastewater treatment plant | place: Japan | collected 2015-04-20 ...
TTAACAGGTTCACAGTTCAGTGTTGCTACACTTTTAGGTATCATTATGCTGGTAGGTATAGTGGTCAATAATGCGATAGTTCTTGTGGATTATACTGATATTTTAATACAACGGGGATGGGGTTTACGCGAAGCGCTGGTTGAAGCCGGAACAAAACGACTCAGGCCAATTATGATGACTACCCTCACAACTGTACTTTCGCTAATCCCTATGGCATTCAGTGGCGGTGATGGATCTGAAATGTCACAACCAATAGGCAGAGCCGTTATGGGTGGCATGAGTACGGGATTTATTTTTACACTTATATTTATTCCTGTTATATACATGATCGTTGAAACCAGGCGTGAAAAGTATTCGGCAAAACATAAAGCAAAGTTTTAAGGGGGAATTACCATGGTGATGTTATTTATTGTATATCACAATGCTATTGATGAAGAGGTTGTTGAGATAACAAAAAAGTATGCAAAAGGGTATACAAAGTTTGTAGGTGTACTGGGTGAAGGGAATAAAGAGCCACAATTAGGGACGCATATATGGGGAGGGCTTAACAACTGTTTGATGGTAGCAATAGAAGATAATAAAATGAAAGATGCTATTGCGTCCGATATAGCATCTTTAAAGGTTAAATTTAAAGATGCTGGCGTTAGCATTTTTGTATTGCCGTTAAAAGAGATGCTTTAAATAGAGAGTGTTGTAAAGGGGATTGTCGGTTTACCGTCAATCCCCAGAGTTTTATATATCATATTTTGATCATCATCATCCTCAAAGCTTACAATATCAATACATTCAGCGTACTGTTCTTTTATCCATTGGCCATATATCCCTGCACAACCTTTTGCCACAACAGCCGGCACAGGATAGGCAAAGTGATACTGTGTAATTTCATCATAATTGCTGCGCAACAGTTTAATGATAGGGTTGATACAGCGGTAATGGTCTTTAGCTCTGAGATATGTTTTCAATGATTCAAATACCTGGAAGATACGCACAGGCAGCTTATCATAGGTATCCTGAAAATACATCATCCTGCAATAAAAGGTATTATGTGTTGCTGTAAATACTTTGCTGGCAATATCCTCATCGTTAAGAACTGCATCATACATAAGGACAATTGAGCAGAGCATTGTGTCCCATGGATACTGCTGGATTATTAATTCTACGGCATGTTCAATTTGCGGGTAACTATCGCATAGCAAATAAAAGGTAATATGACTTGTTTGCATATAATCAAATACTTCCATAGGGATGGAACGGCGCTTTGTAAGGTCAATGCAGGCTCCCGATACAAGCTCCCCCTGCTGAAAAATGAACGATGGCAGGTATGGGGTATCAAAGGTAAACCCTGTGGTGTCTTCAAAATAACATGTGATGGCTGTTATATCATGCTGCGTAAAATTGAACCCTTCAATGAGGTAATAAGGTGGCTTTTGCAAAAATGTTGCACCTGCAGCAATTGCCTCATCATACAGAGCGGTACCCGGCAGCACCATCAGTGGGTAAAGTTCCAGTTCATTCCCAAGCCCTGCATCAAGCAGAGTGTCCATTGTTGTATAAAATGATTCAGCGGTATCATAGGGAAGCCCGGGGATTATGCCAACCTGTAAATTGATGCCTGCATCTTTTAAATAGAATATCCCCTGTAGCTCTTTTTCCGGGTTTGTTTTTCTGCCAATCTTTTGTAAACATTTTTTATTTAATGTTTGAATGCCTACCTCAGCGCTACGGAAATTGGCTTTCTTTAAGGTCATAGCAATGTTGCTGGTAATGGTATCGGCCCTGAGCTCAGTATGCAGTGAGACAGAGCATCTGCTGGATATCAGTGTTTGCAGATAATCATTGAAGTGTGATGATTGATTAAATGTAGGGGCTAAAAGATACAGTTCCTGTATTTCATCACTCATACTTTTTTTGATAATATCGGCAAGCTTGTGCGGCGGTAAGGCTCTGACCCTGCTGGTATTTTTAGAATAGAGACAATAGGTGCATTTGAAAGGACACCCCCGAATAATTTCAACACTCAGGCTTTTATCATGCATTGGTGTGAGGTATCCAGATGTATAGGGTTCCACTATCTGTGACAGCGGAATAAAGGTGTCAGAGCCCTGAATAAAAACGGCGTTACCATTGACCATATGAATAAATTGTTTGCAGGTATTGTTATAGTAATGATTGAAAAAATATTCGCCTTCGCCAATGACAAATATATCTATGCACGGTTGGTGCTGTTTCAGGATATATGAGTTTACCTGTATTTCTGGACCACCAAAGAGTATTATGATATGTGATGCCATAGCCTTAATCGTTTTAGCAATTGCCAGTGAACGCTCTACATTCCACAAATAGCAAGTGAATGCAACATGCGTTGGCTCATTGTGCAAAATATGATTCACAATCATCGAATCAGAGCCATAGTTCTGGATGCTATACGGCAGTTGTAATCCTTTCATGGTACCACCAGAGGTTAGCTCACAGAAGGCGTGCAGGGTTGCAGCAGCATTGGGGATATTACCGGTAATGTACTGTAATCCATGATCAATCAGCGGAAGTTGTACAAATTGAATCTTCATTGAAATGGATCAATAAGGTGTAATGAAATCTTCAAGTAACTATCGCCTGCAATTCTTTATTACATAATTTATAAAACTATAAATGCATCCAATGCATCCGTTGAACATATACAACTATTATTATACGTTATTTGAAATCAATAATTTTATCAACAAATTAACCTGAATTTATCACTATTGGGTTTACCATGCTTTTTGATACAATGAAAGCCATTGCAACAATTTCAACACAATGTTTTTAATAGTTTCAATAAATAGAAGGATTAAATATAATTATTTGTTATATATTATAACAACATATTATATAAATAATATATTTTTTTATTTTAATATAAAAAAATATTTGACATAAAATGAATAGTAATTTCTTATCGTAAAAGTTTACTATTAGATAATAAAAAACTGCATCAATACATTATAGTTTATTTTGGCTACACTAACTGGTAATTGTAAGAGTAATTACTCTATCAGTAAAACGATTATGATGTAGCGGAATACCTTTGAAGGATATATTATTATCTTTTAAAAAAGAAAAACATTGGGTTGGGTGTAGCCAAAATTTTTGTTTTATTTTTTTTTGCACTACTCACCAGAAAAAACTTAATACCTTATCCCAACGGGATGGAATCATATAGTATCAGAGGTAAATGGTCCTCCATCCAATACAAAAAAACCATACTCGGCAAAAAGGTTGGGCATAATAGGTATTGTTACTGAATGAGAACGAATGGTTGAAAAATGCATTTCTTTTTTTATAGGATAACCAAACGCATTGCAAAAATCTCTGAAGTCCTTAATTGTTAAAAGATGTATATTCGGTGTTTCATACCATTCATAGGGTAATAATTTATTTTTCGGCATTCGGCCATAGATTGAAATATACAACCTCAGGCTATAATGGGCAAAGTTAGGAAAACTGAAGATAGCATTTAATGATATACGAAGCGATTCGCGTATAACAATCTCTGGTTTTTTTGTACTTTGCAACGTCTGATTAACAATCACATAATCAAATGAATTGTCTTTATAATCGTTTAACCCTTCATCGATGTCGCCCTGATAACAGTACAATCCTTTTTCAACACATTGGCTTACACCTTCCGGTGAGATTTCAACACCAAATCCTTTAACTTTTCTTGTAGTTTGTAGCAACTTCAACAACTGACCATCACCACATCCTAAATCAAGCACCCGTGCACCATATGGAATCTCTTTTAGAATCAAATCATATGCAACCCTGTATTCCTTCATTACCGGTGAACCTTTTCAAACTCCCGTTTTAAAAAATTAGCTATATTATGCTCCAATTGTTCATGTGGCAGTAGAAATGTATCATGCCCTTTATCACTCTGTATTTCGGTAAAAATAACATTTTTGCTGTTCATACGCAACGCTCTAACAATCTCGCGCGATTGTGAAGTTGGGTATAACCAGTCAGAAGAAAAACTTATAACAAGGTAATTAGAATTTACATTAACAAAAGCATTAGCCAGATCACCATTAAAATCATTCTTCAAATCAAAATAATCAATAGCTTTTGTGATATACAGATATGAGTTAGCATCAAATCTCTGAACAAAATCATTCCCTTTATGGTGAAGGTATGACTCAACTTCAAACTCAAGATCCAGGTGAAATTTAAAAATATCTGAATGTTGCAATCTTCTGCCAAATTTTTCGTGCATCAGCTTCTCGCTCAGGTAGGTTATATGTCCAATCATACGCGCAAGTGATAGTCCATTCTTAGGATTTTCATTGTTATAATATTTACCATAATTCCAGTTGGGATCAAGCATAATTGCCTGTCTGCCAACTTCATTGAATGCTATTCCCTGTGCCGAAAGAGACGCTGCCGTTGCAATTGCTACTACAGACTGCACCATCTCAGGATATGATATTGACCATTGCAATGCCTGCATCCCACCCATTGAACCTCCAACAACTGATAAAAGCTTTTGTATCCCCAAAAATTTAATTAAATGATATTGCGCATTTACCATATCCTGAATGGTAACAAGGGGGAAATCCAAACCATATTCTTTTCCCGTTTCAGGATTAATGGATGATGGACCGGTTGAACCGCTGCATCCGCCAATAACATTGGAACAAATAACAAAATAGTGTGATGTATCAAAAGTTTTACCGGGACCAATATAAATATCCCACCAACCCGGATATATATCTTTTTTTGAATGGTATCCTGCCGCATGTGCTGAACCTGAAAGGGCATGAAGTATTAATATGGCATTACTTTTGTCACTGTTAAGAGTACCGTATGTTTCATAGGCTAATGTTATTGGCCCAAGTTTTTTCCCTGAAACCAATAACAATTCATCAGGTGGCTCAGCAAAAGTGAAATAATTAGTAGTAACGATACCAGCCGAATTTCCAGGTATTATCTCCGCTTTCATCTAAGTAAATAATCAACTCCCCCTTAAAATAAAAAAACGCTTACCGGAAGATCGTGTAAGCGGATACTTATTGCTATCTCATCTCCCGGAATATCTTCCGCTGGAATTGGCACCGGCTTTTCGTTCCGGTTGCCGTGGTTTCACAGGGCCAGTCCCTCTACCACTCTTGATAAGATAGTACGATTACTATTCTTTATAATCGTGCTATATACAATGTATTACAACGATTAATACTATAAAAACTACAATTGATAATTAAATAAAAGTATAGCACATAAATGAAGCAGGGTAAATAATTTTTTTGTTGATAGTTTTGCATTAAAAACTTTGCAGGGCAGCATCTACGGAATTAAAAACTTTTATCATTGATGTTACTTTAGTAAGTTCCAGAACCTTTTGTACTTCCGGTGTTGGTGCTGCTAAGCGTAGTTGTGATTTCAAATTCTGATTAATATTTAAAAATATACCTATCCCCGAACTCGTTATCATTTTAACATCTGCAAGATCAACAACCAACCGTTTTATCCCTTTATTCACAATAGCTTGTTGCAATTTTTCTTTAAGGTCGGGAACATCAAGGGTATGAACCTCTTGCATATTAATCTTTACAACAAATGTACCATTCCCTTTATCTGCCAATTCAATCATACTGTCCACCTTTTACTTTTGTAGTATGAATTATTAAATTAATACTTAATAAACAGTAAATAATAGTACTATTTACATTTTCAAGTCAACAAAAAAATATTTAAAAAACTTTTTAGCTTGCCCTGAATAATCTTTGAACAGCCTTTACAATGATGCATGTTTATTTGTGCGATAGTTATTGTGGAATGTACCTGTTAGTCTTAAACAGTTGTTATATTATTACTTTTTTTTATCCTTATCTGATTTGGTGATATTTTATAAAACTGTGTAAAATGCCTGTAAAAAGTTGCTAAATTGGCATAACCTACATCTAAAGCAATTTCAATTATTTTCCTATCAGTATTTGACAATGTTTCCAATGCTTTCTTTAACCGTATATTTTTTATATATTCATTGATGGTAATTCCTTCATTGCTTTTAAAAATCTTGCAAAGATAATCAGGATTCATCTCACATTGGAGTGCTATTGTATATTTATCAATTGGGTGGGTGTAGTATTCATTAATATGTTCTTTAATTATCTGAACAATTTTAAAATGTTTTTCATACATACCACAATAATTTTCCTGCTGAATTGCAATAAAATCCATGTCTTTATAGACATATACCTTCAATGCTATGACACATACTAAAACAACATTGACAATGACAAGGATAGTCATACCCAATATTAAAACATGAAATAAAAATATTTTTGCTATACTTATCCACAAAAAAACAATTGTAATCACGATTATAAAAATAAATTTTTCCTTTTCTGCAAATGGTTGCACACAGCTTGTTGCAGGTTTAGGTTTCACTGATATAAATACTAAGGATACCATACAATCAACAGTGCTTATTATTAATTGCTCTTTTGGCGTCAAAAACACTATACTGACATAAACAAGAATACTTTTCCCAACAATACATTGCACTGCTCTATAGGATGAATCTGAATTATTTGATGCATCTGGTAACACCATGAAAACTGCACTAAAACAAAACATCAACAGACAAAATAAAAAGAACGCATATTGCAAACTAAACGCAAATACATTAAAAGGATAAATATACATTGCAGTCATTCCTGCATGGATTAAAAAATAAAAAAGAATTATTAAAAGTTCTTTATATTTTTTTATCCAGTAAATAATACCTACAACAATTGCACAAAAACATAATACAGTAAATACTATAACGGGTAAATAAAAATAAATCAGTATATCTTTTATACTCACAACAACCCTCCTCCAAAAAAATTACAATATCGTGGTCTATGCCATCCCTCAGTGTGTTTGTATCGGAGTGATGCATCTTCACATTGCATTTATCTATTCATAGTCATTGCACAACCTATTACATTTTGGCAAAAATATCTTTTCTCTATCAACATGATTGCCATGATAGTTTTTATCCTCGAAATAACATTACCCTATCGTTTATCATATTTGTATAACAACAGCTCAATGTTTCTTCCCCACCCAAAAGAGCATATGGCTCCTCCGAAAATAGAAGTATGTGCCAATGTCATCCCAGACTTTGTCCGGAATCTCTTTTTCCACATTCGTCATTCCGGGCTTGCCACGGAATTTAAATATGTAATCTTAGAGCCTGAAATGATACTGAAACCGGTTCAGAACATTATTCAGGATGACACACCCCACATTGTTATTCTGAGGAACGCAGCCCCGAAGAATCTATTCGTTTATAAAATGACGAGATTCTTCACTTCGTTCAGAATGACTATCGGTTTCGCCTCAGCATGACGATACTATGCAATTTTCATCCCCTACGGGTAGTCCATCGACAACTATCTCATAGAAGCACTCTATTGAACACTATATGTTGTATTCCACCTTGTGTGTATATTGTTATACCATATTCCTTTGCTATACTTTTTTATTATATTAATTCATTCTGTTATTTTCTTATTGACCATAAACAAACTGTACAATGTGTCAATCAATTATTTTATTTCATCGCATAGTTATAACAAATAGTTCTTTAAAAATATTGCAATGTTGGTAAAAAAATTATTGAAGAAAATACAATAATAGCGTAAGTGCAATGAAGTATTATTCAATTCCAGCAATAAATGAAAAAAGTTTACAATACCATAGGATAATCCACATGGAATTACACAAAAAAATCAATATCTTAATTATAAATTATGAATTCCCACCGTTAGGTGGTGGCGGGGGTGTTGCAACCTATGATTTAGCCTTAGAGTGGGTAAAAGTTGCCAATGTACATATCATAACTTCCTCTTTCAAAGGTTTACCCCCATATGAATATATCAATGGGATACATGTCCATAGAGTTAAGATTTTATTTAGAAAGTCTCGTGATGCAGCAACATTTATCTCGATGTTTAGCTATTTACCAGCAGGTTTTATCAGAGCACTGTCGCTCTTTAAGAAATACAAATTTGACATTATCAATACACATTTTGTTGTTCCATCAGGACCATTGGGATATGTGCTATCAAAGCTGTTTAAAATACCCAATGTCTTGTCGCTTCATGGTGGTGATATCTATGACCCCAGTAAAAAATTTTCACCACATCGCAATCGTTTCTTCAAATTAATAGTCCAATATCTTCTTAACAAGGCTGATGCTATCATAGCACAATCCTCAAATACTCGAAACAACGCCTTCCACTACTATAAAATCAAAAAGGACATAGGCATAATACCTCTTGCTTTTCATCCTCCTGTTATACCAAAGAGCTCAAGGAAATTGTTAGGGCTGCATGAAAAAGATTTTATCTGTATAACAATTGGAAGGCTCATTAAACGAAAAGCAATTGATGTGTTGATTAAAGCAATAGCCCGGATTAATAATCAACATGTAAAATTGATTATCATGGGTGATGGACCCGAACGTGAGTATCTTGAACAACTGGTCCAAGAATTGGCACTTGAAAACATTGTTACATTTTTAGGGTTTGTATCTGATGATAAAAAATATGCATACTTATCAGTATCCGACCTTTTTGTTTTAACATCATTGCACGAGGGGTTTGGGATTGTTTTTATGGAAGCGATGTATTGTGGACTGCCAATTGTTACCACTAATTCCGGTGGGCAGGTTGATTTTTTAGAAAATGAACACAATGCCTTGCTGATTGATGTAGGCGACATACAAAAATGTGCAGAATGTATAATGCGATTTAAAAATGATAAAAAGCTCTATGCTCAATGTTCAAAAAATAATAAAGCCAGAATTACAGCTTATTATGCCGAAAATGTAGCCAAGCAATATATGGATATTTTTTATCAATTAGTGGATATGAATGAAAATTAAAACAGCACTTATTACCCGGAGTAAAGAACTGGTTTCAGAAGTACGACTGGTACAACCCCTGGATGCAAGCATTCACGGTTCAATTAATACTCTTAAAGATGAAGGATTTGATATAATACTTTTTGATAGTGAGCAGATCGACATAAGTGATGCACAATTTTATTTATCAAAAATACGAAAACGTTTTTCTCATGTACCGGTTATTCTCATCGTTCGTACAGGATACCTTGAGTCTATAAACAGGGATTGGTTTTTTGATGATTTTATCATCTTCCCTTTCAGAAAAGGTGAGCTTAAGGTCAGGATAGACTGTTTAATAGGCTCTGAAATTGAAATAAAAGATGCAGTCATTAGAGTTGGAAATATAGCTATTGAACCTGACAAATACATTGTATCGGTTAACAATGAAAAAGTTTCATTAACATTTAAAGAGTTTGAATTGTTAAAACTTTTTATTGAAAATAAAGGAGTAGTTTTTACACGTCAGGAATTATTATCACGTATCTGGGGTATAGAGTATATTGGCGGTACACGCACTGTTGATGTTCACATCCGCCGTTTGCGGTCAAAAATAGGCGATGAATTCAATAATATTATTGAAACAGTGAGAAATGTTGGCTATAAGTGTAAGGATTGATGAAAGAAATATGCTTGCCAATCTACATGTTTTTTTCGTTAATGTAAAAAAACTTTATTAAGTTTTTGTAATCAGTTTTTTCAGGAGTAATTATGAATCAGGTTAAAAAGATTGAAAAGATTTTAGAATCTGCTTTGAATGAGGATTTAACTTCATATTTTTTGCTCATTAAAGCTATGAGAAAACATTTACCCTTATTTGGTTCAACAAAAAGGATTACTGCAGCGCTTTTGAAAGAGTGCATCGGGGATATCTCAAAACTGGATTTATCTGAAATAACGTCATTAAACATGGCAAAATCTGACGGAACAATTGTCTTTGAAGATATTAAAAATGGAAAAGCACGTATATTTATAAATATTGGTAAGAATCATAAAATCACCCCTGGTGATCTTATCCGTGAGATATCAAAACGTTCGGGTATTGATGGAAAACTGGTTGGTAAAATTGATATACATTCCACTTATTCGTTTATTGAGATACCAGAACAATATGCTGAACTTGTATTAGTATCACTTGATAAAGCAAGGATTAAAGGTATTCCTATCGTAGTAGAACCAGCAAAAAAGAAAAAACAATGAGATAAATGATACCTTTACTATGTCCAATCTGCAAGGACTCACGATCAAAACAAATTGCAAACGATATTTTTTTATGCAAACCATGTAAAATATTGTTTAACAATGCATATCAACCATCACCTTATA
>ERZ795058.6356-NODE-6356-length-10250-cov-7.660520_pt1 | contig 10250 bp, 11 predicted proteins | sample MGYA00375142_ERZ795058 | MGnify/ENA primary metagenome ERZ795058 (study PRJEB30187, sample SAMN05720210) | activated sludge metagenome | isolation source: anaerobic digester from wastewater treatment plant | place: Japan | collected 2015-04-20 ...
GGGGTCCAGTGCTTTAAAATTGATATCCTGGATTCCGGTTTACACCGGAATGACGTCGGCGCGGATTCCCGATTTTCAATTGCCACGCGGTTGTCTGCACCCCGGCCGCCCGTCACCCCGGCGAAAACGCGTCACCCTGGCGAAAGCCGGGGTCCAGTGCATTAAAATTGATATCCTGGATTCCGGTTTACACCGGAATGACGTCGGCGCGGATTCCCGATTTTCAATTGCGACGCGGCTGTCTGCACCCCGGCCGCCCGTCGCCCCGGCGAAAGCCCCGTCGCCCCGGCGAAAACGCGTCACCCCGGCGAAAGCCGGGGTCCAGTGCTTTAAAATTGATATCCTGGATTCCGGTTTACACCGGAATGACGCAGGCGCGGATTCCGGTGCCTGCCCGTACCTGATACGGGGTCCACCGGAATGACCAGCCAGTACTAATCAGCTGGTTTGAAAAACTATTCTGAACTTGAATTTGTCATTCCCGCGAAAGCGGGAATCCAGTTTATTGTCTTGGTTCCCCGCTTCCGCGGGGACGGCGTCTGGATACCCGCCTGCGCGGGTATGACAGAATCGGACAGCAAATAAGGGTTTTTCAAAAACCTGCCGGACTTTTATCCAGAGCAGATGAGGTGGATGCCTGCGGCGGCTAGGAATTGACTATTTCATGAAATTGCATTATGATTTCATGAAATAGTGGAATGAGGCGAAAGAGATGGCCAATTTACAGATAAAAGGAATTGATGATGAGCTTTATATACAGATAAAAGAGCTTGCGGCCGCGGAAAACAGGTCGATCAGCCAACAGATACTGTTTCTGGCAAAAGAATATCTTGCCAAAAGGAAGAAGATTCAAACGGCAAAATCTCCCGCGAGAGCCCTTCTGGATCTTTCAGGATCTTGGGAAGATTCAAGAACGCCGGAAGAGATCATCAGAGAAATCAAAAAAGCCCGCAGGAGTACGAGACGGCTGAAGGACGGCCTGTAATGTATCTATTGGATACGGATACAGTCATTTTCAATTTAAAAGGGAACGATACAGTACGAAAAAACCTGCATGAGCATTTGAACGATCCGATAAAAATCAGCGTAATGACTTGCATGGAGTTGTATTACGGCGCTTACAAATCACAAAAAGTTGCGAGCAACATCGCTAAGATAAAAAATCTCGAACAATCAATCGAAGTGATTCCAATCGGGCTGGAAACAGCAGATATCTTCGGAATGCTTAAATCTCAACTCGAATCACAAGGATCTCGTCTGGATGATTTCGATCTGTCAATTGCCGCCTGCGCCCTTGCTCATAATCTGACTCTCGTTACGAATAATATTGATCATTTCAAGCGTATCGACGGCCTCAAGCTTGCAAACTGGCTACAGGAGATTGCCTGATCGACTATCTAAGCCGGACAGGGGAGCCTTCCGGCTCCCATTTTTGTGAGGGAAACAGCCAATCCTGCAACAGGAGAACTTCATGATCAATTTTCAGGAAATAGAAGGAATAAAAATCGCATACTGGATGAATGACGGCGGGTTCGTCCAGGGAAGAAAAAACCTCGTCTTCATTCACGGGTCCGGAGGAGATCATACCAACTGGCAGAACCAGTACAAAACCCTGGCGGACTCATTCAATATCGTTGCCGTGGATCTTCCGGGGCACGGTCAATCGGGCGGAACAGGCGAAAAGGAAGTCGGCCGCTATGTTGAATGGATCAGGAAACTGATCGAGGCAACCGGCCTGAACAAACCTGTCCTGACAGGACATTCTCTCGGCGCGGCGATCAGCCTGACGTTTGCGATCAGACATGGAGGTCTCCTGTCCGGAATAATACCGGTCGGGGGTGGCGTTACCATGCCGGTAAATCCGATTCTGCTGGAAGGCCTTAAAAAGGATGCAGGCGCGACAGTTGCTACAATTGTAAAGTTTTCACTTGCCAAAGAGAACCGCGAGAAGTGGTCCGTGCCCCTTTCCGAAAACCTCCTGAATTCTAATCCGGAGGTGACGCACGGCGACCTGTATGCCTGCGACAAGCTGAATATCACCGAGGAGGTTGCAAAAATCCGGCTTCCGGTACTTGTCGTCTGCGGCGCCGACGACAAAATGACCCCTCCGGCGAATTCGCAGTTCCTTAAGGAAGGGATATCGGGGGCAAAACTCGCCCTGATCCCCGGGGCAGGCCACTTCGTCATGATGGAGAATGCAGAGGCGTTCAACAAGGCGGTAAAGGAATTCGTGCAAAGCCTGTAGGGGGGCAGGGGAGCCTTCAGGCTCCCCCGCATAGCAGAGGATCATGGCCAAAATTTTGATCGTATATCATTCACAGACCGGCAATACCGAAAAAATGGCCCAGGCCGTATCCGAAGGAGCGAATAAAATCGAAGGCGCGGAAGTCGTTTTGAAGAAAGCGGGCGACGCCGGACTGGAGGACCTCCTTTCTGCGGACGGCCTCGCCATAGGAACACCGGAGAATTTCGGGTATATGTCAGGCATGATCAAGGATTTTTTTGACAGGACTTTTTATCCTTCCCAGAAGCAGCCCGAGAGGATTTTCCGAAAGCCGTATATTGTCTTCATCAGCGCGGGAAACGACGGAACAGGCGCCCTGACCAGTATCGAGCGCATCGCCCTCGGATTCAAGTTCAAAAAAATCTACGAACCTGTAATATCGAAAGGGGAGCTCACTGAAGAAACTCTCGAAAAATGCCGGGAGCTGGGCCAGGTCCTCGCCGCCGGCTGCACCGCGGGGATTTATTGAAGAACAAGAAGGCCCGCTTGTACTCGTAGAACCGGCTTCTGGAGATGCCGCAGCGGCAACAGGCAGAGGGCACGGTTAGAATTCTTTTGGCTGTTTGTAACTAGGTTAGTCGCATATAGCTGTTCGGACCGGAAACGGTACGCATCTTCATCTGCTCTGTGATTCATAGAGCGCGCAATCATTCCCGTATTTTTCTACAAATTGCCTATTCAGTGTGTTCTTGAAAACTGCGACATTATCCGAATGCTCCTTGCTCCGATATACGTCAACAGTCACATCCTCTTAAGAATTCCAGCATTTCCTTAGATTAAGGGTGAGAGATTTGAAGAGGTATGGAGGATCCCACCCTATGTCCAGTAATCCAAATATTGATTGCGAACGGTGCCAGGACTTGCGTTTACGCTTTCCAGCGGGCTGATGGTCAAGGCCGCGCTTCCGATCCCGCTTGTACTCGTTCGACCGGCTTCCGGAGTACTGTGACAGGATCGGGCATTGGGTCCGGGGCATTAGAATGGATTACGTTTAGCACTGCCCAATATATGTGGTTAGGGAAATACGTCATTCCGGGCTTGACCCGGAATCCAGAATTTCTGATTTATGAGAAAACAGCCTGCCGTTTATATTCTCGCCAGCAGAAGAAACGGAACTCTATACACAGGCGTGACTTCAGATCTCCCCAAAAGAGTCTGGGAGCACAAAAACGATTTAGTCGAGGGATTTACAAGCAGGTACGGGGTTCATATGCTGGTCTGGTTTGAACTGCATGAAAACATGTTTTCAGCAATTGAAAAAGAAAAAAGAATCAAAGGATGGAAAAGGAGTTGGAAGCTGGAATTGATTGAAAAGAATAACCCTGCTTGGCAAGACCTGTTCGAAACCGTTTTATAACTGGATCCCGGGTCAAGCCCGGAATGACGATGGTTCGCCCAAAGCCAAACGCCTTCCGGACCCCGATAGACGAAATGTACGCTATAGACCTGATGACCCCTTTCACGGATTTCGCGCCTTTCCCGCTGTTCCCGCATTTTGGCGCCCAATACCCAATACCCAATACCTAAGACCCAATACCCAATACCCAACACCCAATAAATTAAGCCCCAAACTTTTCTAAACGTTTAGCGTGCGCCAGCGCCAGACCCATCAGATAAACCATCGGCATTCTCCCGATCCCTCCCGCCAGGCAGTCCGCCTCGCCAAAGCGCTGCACTTTATCCGGTCTGCAGGTAGCCGCATGAAGAAGGACGGGGACCGGGTGCCAGCTGTGGGAGGCGAGGGCCGACGGGGTGGAATGGTCTCCCGTAACGACCAGGACATCAGGACCCAGCGCAGTCACATCGGGGACCATGGAATCTATCTCTTCGATGACCTTGACTTTGGCGTCGAAATCACCGTCTTCTCCCCGGGAATCGGTCGGTTTAAGATGGACAAAGAAGAAGTCGTACTGCGAAAAATTCTTCCTCAGCATTTCGAATTCATCCCTGATGGAATCCACAGGGGGTGCTATTGTCATGCCGAGAAGCCTCGCAATTCCCCTGTACATAGGGTAAGCCGCGATCGCAAAGGCGTTCAGCCCGAACCTTTTCTGCAGAGACGGGTATTTCCGGTACCGGGAGTATCCGCGCAGAAGGAGCATGTTGGCTTTTTTTTCATCTTTAAGGATGCCCCGGGCCTTGCTTATTATCTTATTGAGCAGCCGGGAGGTTTTTTCGGCTTCCGGGGCGAGAGCATCGGGATCGAACGGCTTCAGCCCCGTCTTCTGCGGGTCGGTTTCCCTGATCTCTTCTTCCAGGCCTTTCCCCCTCAGAACCAGCAGGGCCCGGTGCTCTTTCACCGGTTCGAAGAAAATCTCTATTCCTTCCTGCTTCTTCCTGAAGCCGTCCTGCAGCTTCAGGCATATCCGCCTGTTTGTCTCATTATCGATCCGCCCGGCCCTCCTGTCGGTAACAATACCGCCGCTGTCGATAGTGGCAAAATTGATCCTGATCAGGAGGTCATTATCAGTCATGGGATAATCGATTCCGGCAGCTTCGAGCAGGCCCCGGCCGATATTGTTCTTCACCGGATCGTACCCGAACAGGGCGAAATGAGCGGGACCGCTTCCCGGGGTTATCCCCGGTCCCACCGGGTCGAGCAATCCGCAGACGGAAGAGGAAGCAAGCCGGTCGAAATTCGGGGTGCGGGCAGTTTCCAGCTCCGTCCCCTGCTTTCCCGGGGCGGGAAGCCCGCCGAGACCGTCCATGATCAGGAAAACGATTTTGGAGTCGTTTTTAACTGTAAGACCGTCGATCAGCTCCGGGTTCATGGCGGCTTCCTTTTTCCCAATTAGTGTCCCTTTCTGGGATGGTGGAACCCCTCGCCTTTAGGCGAAGCAAGTTTCTAATTGTCGCGAAGCGACTTGTCATTCCGGCCAACGAGCCGGAATCCAGGAAGTTGGACGATTGTAGTTTCTGGATACCGGATCAAGTCCGGTATGACGAAACAGTCGATTTACGATCCGATGATTTCGTTGAGTCCTTCCACTATCTCATCCAGAATATCCGGCGAGAGATGTCCATTTTTTTTTCCGATCCTCTCACTGAAAGAGTTCGTATCTGGCTGATCTTACCCATGAAGTCTTCGGAAGAAGGCCGGGTTCGAGTTGAAAAGTCAGTGGATAGGGTAACTTAACCCCCGACTGCCCCAAATGTCAACTTTCAAAAAAAGGGGAGCCTGACGGCTCCCCTTCCTGGTTTTGATCCGGTCTCACTCCCGGCCCAGGTTGACTTATAAAAACCTGAGATCTGAGTCTTGAAACCTGAGATTCTTTAACGCGCCCCCAGCAGCTTGCGGGCGATGACCATTCTCTGAATTTCGTTCGTGCCTTCGTAAATCTGGCAGATCTTGGCATCGCGCATATGCCGCTCGGCCGGGTATTCTTTGCAATAGCCGTATCCGCCGAAGATCTGGACGCCCTCGATCGCCGCCTTCATGGCGACGTCGGAGGCGTACATCTTGGCCATGGCCGACTCTTTTTCATAATCCAGACCTTTGTCTTCCATCCATGCGGCGCGCAGAAGGAGCAGCTCGGCCGCTTCGAGTTCCGTCGCCATATCGGCCAGCTTGAACTGGACAGCCTGGAAGGAGGAAATGGGCTTGCCGAACTGCACCCTTTCCTTGGCATAGTTCAGGGCGTCTTCGAGAGCCGCCTTGCCGATACCGCAGGCCTGGGAGCCGATGCCGATGCGGCCGCAGTCAAGGCCCATCATCATCTGCTTGAATCCCTGGCCGGGCTTGCCGAGCAGGTTCGCCGCCGGAACTTCGGCGTCTTCGAATACGAGTTCCGCTGTTCCCGAAGCGAGGATTCCCATCTTTTCCTCGATCTTACCGACTGAAAAACCTTTGGTCTCCTTCAGATCGACGATGAGGTTAAGAACTCCTTTGTAAGCCAGCGCGGGATCGGCGGTTGCGGCCAGAACGCAGTACCTGGCCACGTTGCCGTTCGTGATGAAACGTTTGGTCCCGTTCACGATGTACTTGTCGCCTTTCAGTACGGCGCGGCATGCCAGGGCGGCTGCGTCCGAACCGGCCCCGGCTTCCGTCAGGGCGTAGCAGCCTTCCACCTTACCCCCGGCCACGGGCGTGAGGTATCTTTTCTTCTGCTCTTCGGTTCCGAAGCTGTTGACCGGGAATCCATAGAGGGAGTTGTTCACGGATACGATGACGCCGGTGCTGGCGCAGGCCTTGGAAATGGCTATCATGGCCAGAACGTATGTCACGATATCCATCCCCGCTCCGCCGTACTCCGTGGGAATCGCCACACCCATGATTCCCATCTCGCCCAGCTTGCGGCAGATTTCTTCCGGGTGCCGGTGTGTTTTGTCGAGCTCGGCCGCGATCGGTTTAATCTGGGTCTCGGCAAACCTCGTTACCTGGTCTTTAACCATTTGCTGTTCTTCAGTCAGACCGAAATTCATATCCTTACCTCCTTTTAGTTAAGCACTTACCCCTCCTCAGGGATAGTTTGCGCCGGTTACAAACCTCTTAACAGCCCTTGAAATTCGGTTTTCTCTTTTCGAGGAATGCCTTCATTCCCTCTTTCTGGTCGTCCGTGCTGAAGCACTGGGCGCAGCACTCCATCTCCAGACGGTTTGCGTTATCCAGCGAGAGGTCGTAGCCGAAATTGATCGCGTGCTTGGCCATTTTCAGGGCAAAACCCGGAAGTCTTGCCAGCTTCGCCGCAAATTTTTTCGTCTCCGCCATAAGCTGGTCCAGGGGATAGACCCTGTTGACCAGCCCGATCTCGTAGGCCCGCTTCGCGTCGATCTGGTCGCCGCCCATGATGAGCTCCTTTGCCCGGCCGACGCCGATCAGCCGCGCCATCCGCTGGGTCCCTCCCCATCCGGGAATGAGACCGATCAGGATTTCGGGCTGCCCGAATCGCGCGTTTTCCGAAGCAAAACGGAAATCGCATGACATGGCGATTTCGGTTCCACCGCCAAGCGCGAAACCGTTTATCGCTGCAACAACCGGTTTGGGCATCGTTTCCATCATTCTCAAGGTTTCATGGCCCAGTTCCATGAAGGCCAGAGCAGGCTGGGGCCTCATGTCCACCATCTGCGAGATATCCGCGCCGGCAACGAACGCCTTCTCGCCTGCGCCGGTCAGGATCATCACTTTGATCGCCTCGTCCGACCGGATGCGGTTTACCGCGTCCATGAGCTCGCCCATGGTGTCCGAGTTCATGGCATTGAGAGCCTTGGGCCGGTTGAACGTGACGGTCGCCACGCCTTCTGCTGCTTCGAACAGGATATTCTTGTATTCCATCAAGCACTCTCCTTTCTTCCGAATCCGCTATTTGCTGTAGTCGTAAAAGCCTTTTCCGGACTTTCTTCCCATGAATCCCGCGTCCACGTATTTCTTGAGCAGCGGGCAGGGGCGGTACTTGGAATCGCCGAAGCCCTTGTAAAGCACGTCCATGATGGCCCAGCAGGTATCGAGCCCGATCAGGTCGGCAAGCGCCAGGGGACCCATCGGATGATTCATTCCGAGCACCATGATGTCGTCGATCGCCTTGGGCGTTCCCACGCCTTCGAAAAGGGCGTAAACGGCTTCATTGATCATGGGCATCAGAATACGGTTGGAGATGAAACCCGGGAAATCGTTGCATTCAACCGGCACTTTCCCGAACTGCTTGGAAAGTCCTTCCACCAGATTGTAGGTCTCCTGGGAAGTGGCAAGGCCTCGAATGATTTCCACGAGTCTCATGACCGGGACGGGATTCATGAAATGCATTCCGATGACGAGAGGAGCCCTCTTGGTCGCGCCCGCGATTCTCGTAATGGGTATGGAGGAAGTGTTTGAGGCCAGAACTACGCCGGGTTTGCAGACTTCATCCAGCTTCTTGAAAATGCCCAGCTTCAGATCTTCCCGTTCGACTGCCGCCTCGACTACGAAATCCGCATCTTTCATGTCATCGAGGCTTGTGCTCTTCCTGATCCTGCCCATGATCTCTTTCTTCTGGTCGGCCGTGAGTTTTTCCTTCGCTATCAGCCGGTCCAGGTTCTTCGAAATCGTGTCATATCCCCGATTGACAAACTGGTCCGCAATATCGTTCATGATGACATTCAGTCCGCCGGGATATGCGGCGACCTGGGCGATACCGTTTCCCATCTGACCCGCTCCTACAACGCCGATTGTCTTGACAGCCATGTCCATTCCTCCTGAGCTGAGATGAATTTGGTTAATGGGGGCGGCGAAGGCCGCCCCCGGTGTGCGCGTTATAACGGCTTAGACTTTTTCGAGCAGTATAGCCATTCCCTGGCCGCCGCCGATGCAGAGCGAGGCGATGCCAAGAGGAATGTTTTTCTTTTTCATCTGATTGGCCAGAGTATAGGTGATCCTCGCGCCGGTGCAGCCGATCGGATGGCCGATGGAAATACCGCTGCCGTTCAGATTGCATTTATTGAGATCGACCCCCAGCTCTTTGATGCAGCCGAGCGCCTGGACCGCAAAGGCCTCATTGAGTTCGATCAGGCCGATATCCTTCATGGAGATTCCGAATTTTTTGAAGAGCTTCTTTACCGCCGGGATCGGGCCGAGACCCATATAGGCGGGATCCACTCCGCCGGAAGCCCAGCCCTTTACCTTCACCAGGGGCTTGCAGCCGAGCTCTTTTGCTTTCTCGGCGCTCATGACGACCATGGCGCAGGCGCCGTCATTAATGCCGGAGGCGTTCCCCGCGGTGACGCTTCCGGTCTTCTTGAAGACCGGCGACAGCTTTGCCATCTTCTCGAGTGTCGTGTCCATCGGGCGCTCGTCCACATTGAATATCTTGGGATCGCCTTTCCTCTGCGGAATGACGACGGGCACGATCTCGTCGGCTACGGCGCCGCTGGCGATCGCGGCTCTCGCCCGGCGGTGGCTCTCATAAGCGAGCTTGTCCTGCTCCTCCCGGCTGATGCCGTATTTTTCGGCGATGTTTTCCGCGGTGAATCCCATGTGGTAGGCGTTGAAGATTTCCCAGAGGCCGTCATGGACCATGAGGTCCGTGACTTTGCCGAAAGGCATGCTCATCCGGTATCCCCACCGGGCATCCGGAAGCCCGTACGGCACATTGCTCATATTCTCCATCCCGCCCGCGACGACGATGTCGGCATCGCCGTTCTGAATCGCCTGGGCCGCAAGAGCCGTAGCTTTCATGCCGGAAGCGCAGACTTTCTGGACCGTGAAGACGTTGGTTTCTTCGGGAAGCCCCGCGTAAATAGCCGACTGGCGCGGGGGGTTCTGACCGCAGCCGGCGGTCAGAACATTACCCATGATCACCTCGTCAAAGTACACGGGCTTCAAATTCTTGTCGTAATCGTAATTCTTCTTCTGGATTTCAGTCATATCGAACTCGCCGAACGCGGCGGCTCGAAAACCCTTTACCTCGGCCGAAATTGCGGGACGGAGGCCGGCCCTCTTGATGGCTTCCTTGATGCAGAGTCTTCCCATTTCCACTACGGAGATTCCCTTCAGGGATCCTCCAAATTCGCCGACAGCCGTTCTTGCACCGCTTACGATAACCGCATCACGCATAATTTATGTTCTCCTTTCATATTTAGACGTAAGATGTTGGACATTAGACGTTAGATTTGGAAGAGATAAGTTTCGATAGCATTTTCATGATTTCAGTACATCTGCTTTCAAGCTCTTCGAAGATGTTACTGTTGATGTATCCTATTTCAAAAGCTATGGCGGCTTGGGTTATGATCTCTGATGTGGAACCTCTAGCCATATTCAGATATCTAACGGCTTGTCGATCTGAGCCAAGCCCGTCACCTTCTGCAATATTACTTGGCACTGATACAGCAGCTCTTCGGATCTGGTCTCTTAACCCGTAATCAGACGTAAAGGAACCGGAGCCCGTGATTTGATACACAAACACTGCAAGCTCTTTACCTTTCTGCCAGACCTTAAGACCTCTAAATCCTTCTCTGCCCACTAAAGTTATCAACTCTCCTGATTTCTACAATCTAA
>ERZ795058.6360-NODE-6360-length-10247-cov-6.503434_pt1 | contig 10247 bp, 2 predicted proteins | sample MGYA00375142_ERZ795058 | MGnify/ENA primary metagenome ERZ795058 (study PRJEB30187, sample SAMN05720210) | activated sludge metagenome | isolation source: anaerobic digester from wastewater treatment plant | place: Japan | collected 2015-04-20 ...
TTATTAGCAATGAAGGTGCATATGTACGCCCACTTGATGACACTAAAGTTAACTTCCAAGTTATGTATAAGTATCAAATCCCTGGTGGTGAATTATACACTGAATCAGCAGCATATGACGTATATGCTAATGGATATAATGCAGATGAAAAAATGGACTATATCGTTAATGAGGGTTCACTTGCTTTCTTAAATGGATATGCAAGCAACGTTAACATTAACTTACCAGCTGCAGATGACAAATTTGATGCTAAATTAACTTATGTTTCAGACAAACCAGAAGTTTATGATAACGCTGGTAAATATGCTAATCAAGCATTAGAGGAAGCTACTGTAGTTACATATACAGTTACTTTCGAATACCGTGGACAAGTTTTAGGAACAAAAGAAATTGCAGTTACTGCAAATATTCCTTCAGTTGCTTCAAAAGCAGCTAATGCTTTCGCAGAAGATAACGACGTTCCTGCTCATTTCCCTTACGGTGTTAAAGGTAGAGAAGGTGGAAACAAACTTCCTGGACTTGTTGCTCAACAAGTAGTTGGCGAAGATTTAGCTAACGTTACTTGGGAAGCTTTAGAACCTGAACTATTCTCAGAAGGCTTTGTATTAAACGCACAATATTTAAGATATCGTGAAACAGCATTAAAAGCTACTTTCACAAATGCAGCTGATGAAGAAGATAAAGCTGAATTAGAAATCGTTATTAATATTGGTGCTGGAAAAACTAAAGATGATATTATTGTTGCTGGACGTTTCTCACAACAATCATCACAAGTTTATAAAGAAAAATGTGATACATTAAATCTATTCTCACATTTTGACCCTATGGTTGGTACTGTAACAGGTGCTTTCCCAACATATTACTCAGGTTATATGTTCTCAATTCAAGGTGAATTTAGACCGAATCCATTAAATCCTGATAGTGAAATTTTCTATCAAGGAGAAGATGCTAGTAGAAGTAACCTATATATTAGACATGACTCAGTAATTTATGTTTCAGGTAAGAAAGAGAGTGGTGAAGGTATCTTTGATAATAGTGTAGTAAGAGACGGTACTGGCGGTAACTGGCCTGTATTATATGTTAACTATACTGAAGAAGCTGTATTAGTTCCGTTTGCTGTACACGTTACAGGAAAAGGCTCAGATGGAGAACCAATTGTATCAACTGGATTTCTTCGTGAAGGCGATTTAACAGTAGACGGATATAGAACTTGTTTCATCGTTAACTTAGAAACAGGTGAAGTAGTATCTGGTAATGGTAAAGGTGGATTACAATTTATTTATCCAGCAGGAACAAAATATCTTAACTTACCTGCAAACCATGCTATTTACTGTCCAAGAACACAATCAAACAACGCTATCTATAATGGCGTATTCTGTGTACAAGGAACTTATTTAGAAGTTAATCATCATGATTTACATCCAAAGAATAGCTACTTCATTAACACAGCTAATAATTTATTAGAAGGTGCTGAAGCTTCAATCGCTAAATTAGAAGCTGGCGAAGCATTAGCTGAAGGTGATGCTAACCCAGTAACAGCTTTAAAGAATGCTATTGCAAGAGCAAGTAACGCTAAATTATCAGAAGCTGAAAAAGCTGGTTTTAATAATGCAAAATATTTAGAATTAGCTGCTCGTTATGCTGCTTTATTTGATGTTGAATTAGCTGCTTTAAAAGCTAGCAAAGGCGAAATTGGCTTCTATATGGAAGACTATGTAGTTGCATTACAAGCTGCTTATGACAAATATGCAGGTTTACCTGAAGCTGCTCAAAATGCACTTGCAATGAAAGCATGGCTTTTAGCTGAAAAAGCACTTTACTTAGACGTTAACTGGACTATTACATATCACTTAAATGGTGGTTCAAGTTACGCAGATTCTAAAGCAAAAGTTGTAGATTTATTCTTTGAAGCTTTATATAACCATTTATTAGCATACGGATTTAATGATTGGGTATCTCAAAAACATGATGCTGAAGGAGCAGTTGTAGATCCAAACGTTACACACACATTACCTTCACTTCCTGAGTTTAAGAACCCAGATTCAAATCATCCAGACGCATTCATTAACTTAATGAAAGGTGATGATGGTGGATACCAAGTAACAACTCAAGCGAAAGATCCAGATCACTTTGCATTAGAATGGTTATTTAAATTATATAAACCTATTGAAGGTGAAATTAATCCAGACTATAAGAAACTTGAAGCTAATGAAAAACATTTCTTCAATAATGTAGATAATGCTATTTGGCAAGACTTTATGTTAATTATTGAAGAAACATATTTAGCAGGTTCAGGTGGCTCAAACGTTACTGCTATTAGAGATATTTATAATAGACCTGGCGTTCCTGTTAAAGACGTATTAACTGGACCTGAGGGTACATTTAGATTTGCTGCTGATAGAAAAGGTTGGAATTCAAACGTATGGGTTACAGAAGAAACTATTAAGAACTGGATTGGATCATATAGACATATTACACAATATGTATTCAATATGAATTTAGCAAGTGGTAATGCTACTGACTTAGCATTGTATCCACAAAATACACATCCAATTCCTTCTGCAGAAGCAGCTGCTAAAATTAATAATGGTACAGCTAATAAATATAACGTAGCAACAACTGAATTTATGGTACCACAACTAGTTAAACCATTTATGTTGTTTGATGGTTGGTATTTAGATGAAGAATTCACTCAACCTGTTGAATGGTCAGTTGCTGGTTTAGGACAACAAGATGTAGATGTATACGCTAAATTTGTTGGTGATCCAGCACATGCGAAGAAAGTTACAATCGCATCAGAACCTGCAGTTGAAGTTATGGTTCCTTATGGCGACAAATTAGTTGTTCCAGCTGTTCCAGCTCCAGAAGGCAAAGTATTTGTAGGTTTATGCACAGATGCAACATTAAACAACGATTATGATTTAAATACAGTTGTTATTGAACCATTTACTTTATATCCTAAATATGTAGATGCTGCAGAAGTTTACGTTGTAGAATTTGTTTCTAACGTAGAAGGCGTTGCAATTGCAGATCAAATTATTGCAGCAGATGCAGCTGATAAGAAAGCAGTTGAACCTGCTGTAGTAAATCCTGGATATAAATTAGTTGGTTGGTATAAAGATGAAGCTTGCTCAGAAGGTCAAGAATTTGACTTTGATCAAGACGTTGCAGGAAACTTAAAACTTTATGCTAAATGGGGACAAACATTTGATATTGAATTTGATGCCGGTTTATTAGGATATGCAATTCCAAAACAATCTTTATTACCAGGCGAAAAAGCTGTAGAACCTGCTGTAGTTTACGAAGGCTACTCAGTTGAAGGCTGGTATAAAGAAAAAGCATTTGCAAATAAATTTGACTTTGATGTTGCTCCAGAAGGAAGCTTAAAACTATATGCAAAATTAGTTATTAATCAACATACATTAACATTTGATAATGAAGGTACTGCATTAGAACCATTCACAGCTAACTATGGTGCTGCGATTGTATTCCCTGCAGATCCTGTAAAAGAACATTACGAATTCTTAGGTTGGTATTATAAGAATGCTGATAATGTAGAAGTGAAATTCGTTGCAATGGCTATGCCAGATGCAAGCTTAGCATTATATTCTAAGTATGCACCTGTTGAATACACTATTACATTATTAAGCCCTGATTATTCAATCTATTCTCCTAATAAGGATGATTTATTAGTTGATTTATTCACTGATTACCATGCTTACTTAGGACGTACAGATAGTCTATCAGACTTTATGCATGGAGCAGGAAATACAACTGGTTATAATGGTCCATGGCAACGTGTTAAGAAATTCTATGATATGTATAATCCAAGAGTTCAAAATGACGCACTAGGTGTTATGGTAGCAGATGCTAGATACTATGACAAATGGTTACCATTATTTGATCACCTTGATAGAATGGTTACAATGATCAATTCATCTCAATCTATGTGGGGATCAAATTGGACTGGAAATATTAGAATTGCTGAATGGGTTAAAGAAACAGGAACTAATATGGGTAAACTACCATATATCAATATGTTACCATTAGCTCCAACTGAAATTAAATATACATTTGAAGATGAAGTAGTATTACCTAAATTATTACAATCTGCTCCTAAATCAGTAGGAATGTTTGTAGGTTGGTTCCATGAGGTAGACGGAGAACTTGTAAAAGTTTCAACATTACCTGAAGGATCGTTCGGTAACATAACACTTCATGCTGTAATTTTATCTCCTGAATACGAAGTAAAATATTATGATGGAAGTACTTTATTAGAAAAAGAACTTCTAGGCGTAGGACAAAAGATTTCATTAGTAGCTCCAGAAAAAGCAAATCATGATTTTGGTGGCTGGTACTTAGATGCTGGTTTTGGCCAAGAATATGATGCAGATGCGATCGTTGCTGCTGATTTAACATTATATGCAAAATTCACACCTGTTAATAGAACATTAACATTTGAAGAAAATGGTGGATCTGCAGTTGCTGATATTACAGTTCCTCACGGAACAGTAGTACCTGAACCAGCAATAGAAAAAGAAGGATTCACATTTGGTGGTTGGTACAAAGAAGCTGCGTTAAATAACTTATATGATTTTAGCGCTCCAGTAGAAGCTAGTGCAACTCTATATGCTAAGTGGACAGAAACTCAAGTTACATTGACATTCGATTCACAAGGCGGACCAGAAGTTCCTGCAGTTACTAAAGTTTATAACTCATTATTTGAAGCTCCAGCAGCTCCATTTAGAGTGGGATATGAATTTAAAGGCTGGTTTGACCAAGCAGGTGTAAATGAACATGACTTTACTTTACCATTAAAAGCAGATACAACAGTTTATGCAAAATGGGAAGCTAAAGATCCAGTAAACGTAGTATTTGATATTATTAGTGGTACTGTAACAGTTTCTGTAACAGTAGAATGGGGTACAACAGTTGCTCAACCAGAAGAAAATCCAACATATGAAGGCCGCGAATTCAAAGGCTGGTATTCTAAGGCAACTTGCTTAGAAGGCGAAGAATTTAACTTCCCTGTTGTAGTAACTGAAGATACTACTATCTATGCTAAATGGACAATGATTCAAACTTCAGTAACTTTCAATTTCAACTATGAAGGTAAAGAACCTGTAGTTAAAACTGGAGACTGGGGTAGACCAGAAGAACCACTTGCTGGCGATGATGTTGCAAGAACAGGATATAACTTCTTAGGCTGGTATGAAAATGCAGAAGGATTAGGAGATCCATACAATTTCTATACTAACCCTATTAAAGAAGATATTGAAGTTTTCGCTAAATATAGTCCTTTAGCAATCAAAGTATCATTTAATGCTAATGGCGCAGCTCCTGGAGATCCTGCAGCTATTGACACATTCTATGATCAAATAATTGCTGAACCACAAGGTTTAACATATGAAAATAAAGTACTTGATGGTTGGTATGTAAGTCCACTATTTGAAGGAGAAAAATTCGATTTTGCACAACCTATCAATCAACTTGCTGACTTTACATTACATGCTAAGTGGGTACCTACTCCAAGAACAGTTTCATTCGACACATTAGCTGATGGCGTTGTAGTTGCTCCTGTAGTTGTTCCACATGGCGATAAATTACAAAAACCAGCTGATCCAGAAAGATATGGATATACATTTAGTGCTTGGTATAAGAATCCAGGATTAACTGAATTATATGCGTTTGACGCAGCAGGTTTATCAGTAGAAACAGTTGAAGCAGATATGACATTATATGCTGCTTGGACAATTAAGCAATATGATGTAACATTTGATGATCAATATGCATTGATATTAACGGCACCATATGAACATGGTACTAAATTAACACCACCAACAATCGTTCTGCCAAAACCAGGACACGATTTCGGCGGCTGGTATAAGAATGCAGGTTGTTCAGAAGACCAAAAATGGGATTTCGCAACTGACGAAGTTGTTGAAGAAATGACATTATATGGTAAATGGGTTATCCAACAAACAACATTGACATTCAATGTAGGTCTTGGTGACGCAATGGAAGCTAACGTAGGTGATTGGGGTAGAGAAATTAAAGCAACAGATATTGCTACACCAACATATACAGGACGTAACTTCTTAGGATGGCATCATGATCAAGATTGCTTAGATCCTGTTAAACCAGAAGATTATCCATTAGTAATGACAGTTGATAAGATTATCTATGCTAAATGGGAATTAAAAGATGTATCTGTAACATTTGACTATGAAGCAATCGGAGGCGGAACTCTAGTTCTAAATGGAAAATATGGTGACGTATTAGGTTTACCAAATCCAGCAGACGTTCCAGCAACTCCACTTGGCAAAACATTTGAAGGATACTTTGTAAGTCTTGAAGAAGGCGCAGCTGAATACATTGGCAATGAAGAAATTCATGGCGATGATACAGTATATGCAATATATTCAATTGTTCAAGTTACATTGACATTCAAGAAATATAATGGAGAAGCTGACGATACAGAAACTAAGGATTACAACTCAACATTTACAAGACCAGCAGATCCTGTAAAAGAAGGACATACATTTAAAGATTGGTATAATGATGCAGATGGTATGGGAGGCTTGTTCGACTTTAGTACAGCATTAATTGCAGACAAGACAATTCATGCTGCGTGGGATATTAATCAAACTGTATTAACTTATGAAGTTAATGGTGGAGATGCAATTCCTGCAGATTCAGGCGACTGGGGTAGAAATATTGCTGCACTTCCTGAACCTCCTGTTATAAAGAGAGAAGGACATGATTTCAAAGGTTGGTATCATGACAGTGCTTTAACTAATCCAGTTGTAGCAGATGACTTCCCTATCGTGTTGAAGGCAGATAAGACTGTTTACGCTAAATGGGAAATTCAAACTATGACATTAGAATTCGATTCAAATGGCGGTAGTTTAATTGCTACAGTATCAGTTCCTTGGGGTACAATTGTTGTTCAACCAGAAGCTCCTATAAGAAAGAGCTTATATGGAGATCCAGCAAAACCTAACTACATCTTCATGGGTTGGTATATTGAGAAGAATCCGGCTGATTGTGAAACAGCTGAAAAATACGATTTCACAAAACCATTAAAAGAACACAAAAAGATTTATGCTCACTGGCACGCAAATACAGCAGAATACGAAGCATTCTTAGCAGAAGTTAATGAAGCAGACTATACTGCTCTATCATGGGCAACATATATGCTAGAAGTTAATAGTCATAACCCAATTGGATGCAAGACTTATCAATATATTTATGAGACTGCTATGCCAGCTATTTCAGCTGCAAGAGCGTTCTTATACATGCCGAATTAATTCTTTTAGAAAATGTTCAAAAGATTGGATATATTGAATTTAGTGGCAATACTATCAATGGTATGCATGCTACACAAAATGTTCTATCTATGGATATTGATGGTGTAGCTGGTTTAGAAGAATATGTTTATGTATCAAGACTAGATGCAGGAGCATATGGAGCATATGCACTTGAAAAAGTTGCAGAATTAGCTAAAGCAGAATTTGATAGTGGAGTAAGAGTTGCTGGATATCTAAGTGCAGCTGAAGCATTAGCTGTATTTAATCCATTAGCAGAAGAAGTATATCCTTTAAATCAATATACACAATCAACTGCTGATGCATATGAAGCATTTATTAATGAGACAAATGTATTACTTACAGGTAAAGAAATTTATGAAGCTACTTTAGCATTACCTATAGAGCAAGCTAAATTAATTAAGAAAATTTCTCCTGCTGCAGATGATGCAGAATTAGTAGCATTGCTTGCTAACCCAGAAGTTGAAGGGGTAATTTTAGCTGAAGGTCAAACTTATAATACTCCAATAGATGTTAATCGTAAGTTTGCCGTTTACGGACCTAACCAAGGTATAAGTGGTTTATCTGCCGAAAGAAAACCTGAAGCACTTCTATTAGGTGGTATTGGAACATATGGCGGTGGACTAGAAGTAGATGGAGTTAAACTTGAAACTTATGGTGTTTATGCAAGACTAAATGAAATAGGCGATGTGGAAATTAGAAATACTATAATTAATGACATAACAACTGCTCATGCTGATGAATATTACGGTGCACTTTCTGGTATATTCTTAAGAAATAAAGGAAAAGTTACAATTGAAGCAGTTAAGATTACTAACATAAATCATCATAGAGCTAATAATGGTATTACACTTGGTTCTTATAATCCGGGTGCTGCTACTGACATAGTTATTCGAAACTGTCATATTGAAAATGTAACTCATAATTCAATCACAATTTCTACTTCAAAATCTATAAAGAGTGCAGAAATTGTTAATAATACATTTATTAACTGGAATTCTGATATGGATGAAGATGTTGGTGATAGTAAAGAGGGCGGAAGAGCTTTAAGGCTTTCATTCCAATCTGTTGAAGAACTACCATTCGAGTTAAAGATTCAAAACAATATTATGACAGCTCCAAATTATGAAGCTGCAGGTGCTCATATAACAGATGAAGAATTCATTAAGATTAACGGCACTGGCAAACTTGCTTCAGTTATATTTGAAGGTAACGTAATTTCTCAACCAGTTGCTGGATTATGCGTTTTAGGAATGTCTCCAATAGGCGGAGCTAACAAACCTTATGCTTACTTAAAGAATGCAGATGATTCTTATTCGTTTGTAAAAGTTAATGAATTTGTTGCAGCTGACTTTAATACTGGTTTAGAATTTGCTGGGTATTTAGCAGATGGTAACACAGATGTGCATACTGCAGTTAAAACTGAACTAGATCCATTTCAAGATTTATATACTGTAGATTCATGGACTGCTTACCAACAAGTTATTACTGATAATGGAGTTACTGCAGCATCTACAGGTGAACAAATCTATAATGCTACTTTAAATATTAAATTAGCACAAGCTGATTTAGTTTTGAAGTAGTAATTCCAAAAAAATAGATAAAAGAAGAGTAACCTTCGGGTTACTCTTTTCTTTTGCTTAAAGAGATTGTTGCAAAATAAAGGTTATTGTGTTATAATTTCTTTGTAGTTAAGGAGGTATTTGAACTATGATGAAAGGATGGCAATTTACTAGAACTAATGAGCCATTAAAATTAGTGGAAAAGGAAATACCTAAAGCTAAACCAGGATTTGTAGTTATTAGAACTGGTGCTTGTGGTATTTGTCATTCAGATGTTGGGACTCTAAGAGATGAGGGTTGGATGGCATTAATGAATCCCCCTGTAATTATGGGTCATGAAAATGCAGGAACAATCATTGAGGTCGGAAAAGGTGTTAAAGATTTTAAAGTAGGAGATCATGTTGCTATTTGCCCTACTGGACCATCAGGTGTTGGTGCTCCTGGTTATGTTTATGATGGTGGATTTGGGACACATATTCATGCCCCTGCTGCTGACTTAGTTTTAGTTCCTAAGGGAATTGGTATGGCAAATGCAGCAGCAGCTACTGATGCTGGTATGACTTCATATCATGCTATTTTTACAGTTGGTGGTGGTAAACCGGAAATGAATATAGGTTTAATCGGTATTGGTGGTTTGGGCCAATGTGGATTACAAGCACTAATTGCTTCTGGGTGTAAAAATGTTTATGCAGTTGATATTAACGAACATGCAAGAGAGTTAGCTAGAAAAATTGGTGCTAAAGAAGTTGGAAAAGACATTAAAGAATTTAAAGATAAGAATTTAAATTTAATCGTTGACTTTGCTGGCTTTGGTCAAACTACTACAGATGCTTTAGAAACTTTAGCTCCTGGTGGAACTTGTGTGTTAGTGGGTATGGGAAAATTAGAATTTAAAGTTAATGTTACAGATTTTATTGTTAACAACAAAAAAATTCTTTCATCAGTTGGTGGTAATAAAGACGACATTGCTGCTATATATAAATTAATGGCTTCAGGGAAAATGGAGCCAATGCTACATGAAATTAAATTTATGGATATTCCAAAAGGAATAGAAGAATTAGAACAAGGTAAAGTGAAAGGACGTTTAGTAGCAGTATACGAAGAATAATAATTTTCTTTTTTGATATAGGTTTATTAAAGGCTCATCTTGAAAGTTGAGCCTTTTTATAATAATATAGGTTATTAATTAGGCAAATTACTCTTACTTAATCCTTGACATTTATGATGAAATAGTGTATAATAATAAAGCACGTGACGAGAACATGTGTATAAATAAGTCTTTGAAAACTAAACAAACAAGAGAAGAGACAGGAATAAACTAGAAATAGTTTAGATAATAAATTGAGAGTTTGATCCT
>ERZ795058.6367-NODE-6367-length-10238-cov-8.933615_pt1 | contig 10238 bp, 6 predicted proteins | sample MGYA00375142_ERZ795058 | MGnify/ENA primary metagenome ERZ795058 (study PRJEB30187, sample SAMN05720210) | activated sludge metagenome | isolation source: anaerobic digester from wastewater treatment plant | place: Japan | collected 2015-04-20 ...
GGAAGCCAAGATAGGGCAGTATGTCAGGACGAATGTGATCTCGTGGAACAACCTCCCCGAGGTGTGGGCCAACCCGGACCTGTGGGGAGAGCTCGTATTTGAGTAGGCCGACGCTAAGGCAATCGGAACTCATGGGAGGTGCATGGCTATGCGTAGATTACCGCTAGTTATGGTGTGCGCGGCGCTGCTCCTTGCGATCACAGCATCGTCGATGGCTGCGGCGCCTGCTAAGCTCACTGTGTGGGCCATGGGAGCGGAAGCTCAGAAGATCGGGCAGATGACCGCGAAGTTCGAAAAGGCCAATCCGGGCATTCGCGTTACAGTTCAGGCGATTCCCTGGAGTGCTGCGCACGACAAGATCATCACCGCGGTGGCGGGCGGAACTGGGCCCGATGTAGCCCAGATGGGAACCACGTGGATGGCCGAGTTCGGCTCGATCGGCGTGTTCGAAGAGCTGTCGCGCTACATTTCGAAGTCCAAGGCCGTGGAGAAAGGGCAGTTCTTCCCGGGCTCATGGGGCACCTGCGTCGTTGTGGGGAAGGTGTACGGCATTCCGTGGTATGTGGACACCAGGGCGCTGTTCTACAGAACCGACTTGCTGGCCGCTAAGGGCTTCAAACAGGCCCCCCGGACCTGGGAGGAGCTGAGGGCGGCTGCCGTGGCGCTCGCGGCGGACGGCGGATTCGGCATGGCGCTGTCGACCAACAACTATCAGGAGTTCATGCCCTTCGTGTGGCAAAACGGCGGGCGAATCCTCGATGAGAAAGGCCGTCCGGCCGTAACTGAACCTGAGTTCATTGAGGCTCTCGACTTCTACGCCAAGCTGTTTCACGACAAGCTGGCTCCTATCGACAGCGGCGGCACTGACTTGTTCCAGGAGTTTGCAAAGGGCACTATGCCTATGTACTTCAGCGGTCCATGGATGATTAACCTCACGAATGAGCAGGTTCCCGAGATCGCCGGCAAATGGTCGGTGGCCGTGTGCCCTAAGAAGAAGGCGCGAACTTCGTTTGTGGGCGGGTGCAACCTGGTGGTGTTTCGGGACAGCAAGAACAAGGATGCTGCCTGGCGCTTCATCGAGTTCATGAGCGACGCTGGGAACCAGCTGGAATGGTTCGGGGTTTCAGGGTGCCTGCCGGCCGCCAAGGCGTCGTGGGACGCCGCGGAGCTTTCCGGCAATCCAATGATGGCCGTATTCCGCGAGCAACTCGACGACGCCCAGGCGCCCGAGAATGTGCCTCAGTGGGCGCAGATAGAGGCGGCGATCCAGCGGCGAGTGCAGGAGGCGTGTTACGGCAAGAAGACAGCCGCTGAGGCCGCCCGCGCGCTTGAAGCCGACATAAAAGCTATCAGGTAGACTAATCGTGCCGTGAGGGGGTTGTTGCCATGCAGCGTAAAGCCAGAGTCGCGTACATGTTTCTGGCGCCTGCCCTGATCCTCATGATGGTGTTCGTAGTTGTTCCGGTGGCTGCCTCCTTTGTGATGAGCCTCACCGATTTCAACATACGTGCCCTTGCTAACTGGGGCAACGCCAAGTTCATCGGGTTTGGCAACTACATTCGTCTGTTCGGAGACGAGCTGTTCTGGAAGGCGCTCAGGAACACCCTGTATTTCGTGGGGGTGGGCGTACCTATTGCGATCACGCTGTCGCTGCTTCTGGCAGTGCTGCTCAACTCCCCCCTCAATCGGGCTAAGGATCTGTTCAGGATAGGATACTATCTTCCCAGCATCACGGAGACTGTGGCGATCGCCGTGGTGTGGAGGTGGGTGCTCAACTCCAGATACGGAATCCTTAAGCAGGCGCTAGAGATGGTCGGCCTCCAGTGCCCAAACTGGCTCGGCGACCCTGCGTGGGCGATGCCTGCGATCATCATGATGGCGGTATGGAAAGGGCTCGGGCATAACGCCCTGATATTCCTGGCAGGCCTTCAGAGCATACCGTCGACGGTCTACGAAGCGGCTCAGATAGACGGGGCCGACGCGTGGGAGCAGTTCCGGTTCATCACACTTCCACTGCTTGCGCCCACGACCTTTTTCGTGGGCACAATGACGCTAATTGGATACTTGCAGCTGTTCGCCGAGCCATACACACTCACCGATGGAGGCCCGCTGGATGCGACTCTCTCGATCGTGCTCTACATGTACAGGCACGGTTTCAAGTTCTTCAACCTTGGGTACGCGTCCGCCATGGCCTATGTGCTGTTCGGGCTGATATTCGCGGTTACGCTGCTGACCATGAAGCGCAGGGGCGAAGAGGTGACTTTCGGATGAAGAGAGCGAAGAGCGTGCCTCTGGCGTTGGCAGTCAACCTCCTGCTTCTTGTCGGGCTTGTGTGTATGGCGGCTCCATTCGCGTGGATGCTTTCGACGTCCTTCAAGGGCACGAAGGACATATTCCGTTACCCTCCGCAGTGGATACCCAGCCAGCCGACGCTGGACAACTACACGAAGCTCTTCAGAACTGTCAACATTGCGCGGCCATTCGCCAACACGGTGATAACGGCTGTATCGATAACATCGCTATCGCTGCTGGTGTGTTCCATGGCGGGATACGCCTTTGCCAAGTTCGACTTCCCTGGCAAGAACGTGCTGTTCATGGGAGTCCTGGGGACGCTGATGGTGCCGGGGCAGATAACCATGATCCCAGTCTTCTTGCTCCTCAAGAAGCTGGGCCTTCTCAACAGCTACGCAGGGCTTGTGCTGCCCGGCATAGCGAGCGCTTTTGGGATCTTCTTCATGAGGCAGTTCATTGTGACCCTTCCCAACGAGCTTCTGGAAGCTGCCCGGATTGACGGCGCAGGCGAGTTCTTCACGTTCAACCGAATCGTGTTGCCCCTGTGCAAACCGGCCCTGGCTACGCTGGGCATCCTCAACTTCACGGGTTCATGGAACAACTTTTTGTGGCCGTTGATAATCTCCACTGATGAGAGCATGTACACTCTGCCGGTTGCCGTGGCCAGCCTTGCGGGACAATACGCAACAGAATACGGGCTGCAGATGGCAGGGTCAGTGATCGTGATAATGCCCATAGTCCTGTTCTTCATGCTCGCGCAGCAGTGGTTCATGGAAGGGGTTGCTATGACGGGCATGAAGGGGTAAGGCTTACGCATCAAGTCCAGCTATCGCGTGATGTAGGAGGCATGTGAAATGAAGAGGTCGATTGGGGCTCTGACTCTGGCTTTCGTGTTGATGCTGATTCTCGCGGCGAATGCCGTGGCCGGAGGAGTATCCGGCGGAGCACTCGGCGGGCAGGTGTACCTGTTCAGCCTGGATACTGCAGAAGAGATAGCCAGGTTGGACAATGACAACACCGGCGCGAAACTTGCGTTAACTCAGGAGATAGTGAAGGAAGGACGGGGAGCGCTGGCCATAACCCCTAATGGGAGTGCCCCCGAAACGAAGATCGGCGCAGAGATTCCCGGCGACAAGCTCGGGGACTGGGGCAAGTACGACGTGGTGAAGCTCCAGGTGTACATTCCGGAGAGCATGAAGACAACCCCGAACACTTTTTTCCTCGGCATGGCGGACCTTTCGAAGGACTGGGAGTGGGTGGATGGCGTCTTCACCGAGAAGATCGTCAAGCCTGGATGGAACGAGATTACATATGTGCTGTGCGACGCGATGAGGAACGTCAAGAGCAACGGCAGGTACAAGCTGTACTTCTCCTTCTTCAGAGCAAACGAGAGCAAGGAGAAAGTGGCGCTGGCTGAGACGTTCTATGTAGACTCCATAAGGCTTTCAACGATTGATGCGACTCCGCTGCCGCCAATTGTCGTATCAGGCGAGTTCTCCGCTGCATGGACACTAGACTACGAGCGTGAGCTCGTGGGGTATGACAACGACTGGACGGGCGCCGTGTTTGAGATTGACCAGACAATCACCTATGAGGGCCAATGCTCTGTGGCAATCATTCCCAGCGGGAGTTCGGCTGAAACCAAGCTGGCACTCGACCTCGCCGGCGATGCGCTGCAGGAGTGGATAGGACAGAGCGAGCTCGTTCTCAACATGTACTTGCCGCCCGAAAACGAGCACAACCCCAACGGTTTCTTCCTCGGCATGGCCGATGTGACGGACGGATGGAACTGGGTAGACGGGACCTTCGCAACTACCCAGGCTGTTCCGGGCTGGAATCAAATAGTCTATCCGCTCACCGGCGCCATGAGCAATCTCGATGCGGCCCGCAAGTACAAGGTGTATTTCGCCTGGTACTATCAGGACGCATCGAATGCCAAGATTCCGCTTTCGGAAGCGTTCTACATAATTCCGCCGTTCGAAAGCCGTCCGGCGCAGGAGAACTACACGCGACTTGCTCTGAACCTCACGTTCAATCAGGGATCGTCCACAGTAGCCTATTTGCCTCTCACCCTGACACTGGGCGGCGAGGAGCCTTCAGTGGGCTTGGGCAACTGGTATTTCGCATACAACACCGAGCCGGTTGCATTCTGGATCAGCAACAATGATAAGGACAATGTGAAGAAGTTCGCGTCGCTCGGCGATCCGCTGGGCATTGCGGCAACTCTGGGACGCGGGCTCGTGATCAACGCCAGGGGTAAGGTGTTTGGAGCCGACACGAACCTGTATTCTGCAGGGCTTTCGGCGAGCAGTGCGTTCCTGGGGCGAGTGAAATACGGCCTGCCTTTGGGGTTCGAGCTGGGCGTGGTTGGGGCCTTTACGTCGGAGCAAGGCGCCGGCGGGAAGGACGATCTTGTTCTGGGCGTTGACGTTACAGGGAGTGTTCCGGGTACTGACGCCGGCCTGATGCTTGCGGGCGCCGGCTACTGGGAAAAGGCAGGCGCCTGGAAGTTCGATGCGCCTGATAACAACCTGGCATTCCTGGTCAAGCTGGAAGGCCTGAAGCTCGGGCCGGCAACCTTCGGCGCCAAGTACGCCGAGGTCGGGCTGGGCTTCAAGTCGGCCTATGCCGGCACAGACGAAAAGGCGCTTCTCAACGCCTACAAGGGCGCCGCGGTTGTTGAGGCAGAGGTGGGATTGGGGTTGCCTCTGGGCGTTCCCACTACCCTGACAATCGGCAATACCCTCTGGATGGAGCAGGCGCGGCATAACCCGGTATGGAACAGGACCAGCGCCAAGGCAGTAGTGGATCCGATCAAGGATCTCAAGGTCACGGTGTCGGGGGCATACGTGTCCGACCTCGACAAGGACGATGCTACCGACTATGCGGGCTTTGAAGTGCATGCCGACTCGGTATATAGCAAGTTCGGCTTGGATATCAAACCCTTTGCCGAGTTCAAGAGCGGCAACTGCGCCGATTCAGCAGAACACGACGGCAAGAGGGCGGATACTATTGTCGGCCTGAACATCAAGGGGTCTATTCCGCACGGCCCTACCTTGGAAGCCGAGGCCAAGTACACGGTGGAGGATCCCGCGACTGAGCTGTTCGGCTATGCACACTACGCTGCGGACGCACCTTCGGGGTTCCTGAAGGGCGCGCGGTTCGATGTCGCGGGCGTCGGCAGCTACACCAAGAAGGGCAGTACAGACGGGGTCGCTGACTACTATGGCTTTATGGGCGCCAAGGCCAGTGTCACTGATACGCTGGATGCGCGTGCTGCGGTACTCAGCAAGGACGAGAAAGGCGGGCTTGTTGCCGGTGCGGACCTTGACTGGAAGGTCAGCGACAGAGTCAGTGCCTACCTGGTGTACACGTTCAGAAACAAGGGGATAAAGCCGCCGGCGGACCCAAACATGTGGAGGCCATTTGACGATGAGGGCAAGAACTGGCTGAAGGCCTCCATTGTCGGAACCATAGGAAGCGGCACGATAACCCTGAGCTATGGCACAGACGGGCGCAAAGCGGCTGACACAAGCAATTTCCATGCGGGTAAGCCCTGGGCCTACCTAAGGAACTACCCAGGCAACTATATGGACTGGCAGCTGTTCACAGTGAGCGTCAAGGTGCCCTTCTAGGCTCTGGGCAGCTGGTGCTACGGACTGCAGTCCCGCAATGAGTGCGCGGAAGGACCCCCGGCGTGCCCCGGGGGTCCTTCCCGATTGAGTGCGACTGCCCCTGATGGGCAAAGGATCTGCCATGTTCAGCCGATAATCATGGTAAGGGGCTGAATAGGCCGAGTCCATCACCATATCATGATTCTTTGGGATGTGTTCGAATGCGATACACTGGAAACGACGACACAGGCGCGGCATATAGCAGAAACCAGGCGATAAGCATGCTCGAATTCGTTCGCCGCGTCAAGCAAGTATTTGTAGGCTCTGTACTTGTAGTAGTCGCGCTTGTCTTCTTCCTGGTATTCAGGCCAATGGAAGCGGAACTCAAGCATAGCTTGACCGACGTCTTCGAGCAGATGTCTCGCACTAATCGCTACATCATTGAAAATACCATTGAACGATGTATCGAAGGCGCCAAGAGTCTGTCAAGCAGAACCATGATCAAGAATGCCATAGGGCAGTACAGAAGCGGCCTGATGAGCCTGGAAGAGCTGAAAACGTACACACAGGGGAAATATGAAGACGGCGTCAGCGCAATTGATTACATTGTTCTGGCGCAGCGCATTGTGGACGATGATATCGTTGCGTCGTATCGAGCCGGAGATGAGGTCCTTGACATGTCATATACCGAGATCGGCACACAGCAGGAAGCGGCGATTGTGCCGAAGCTCGTCCTCAGTGGCGAGAGAGTGTATGCAGCAATGAACTCTCCGGTCAAGATGGAAAACCAAGTTGTGGGCTATGACTTCGTCATCTATGACATGACAAAGCAGATCGAAGCATTGCGCTCAAGGAACATGGAAGCGTACCTCATGGATGACAGAGCATATCAGGAACTGTTCGATGCGTATGCAACGACTGAACACAACGGTGCAACGGTGCTGACGAAAGACGGGTTGGTGTACTGGGTAGCCCCGATCGCCAACATGTACTTTGCCTCGACTCAAGAGCAGTCGACGTTGTATGAGCCCATAACGCGATTGGGACACAGAATCGTCATCGGCGTAACTGCTGTTTTTGCAGGCTACACGTTAGTCGTCTATCTGTACATTTTCCGATATCTCAGAAGAGAACTCGGGAGTTTGGAATCGAGCCGTGACGCTTACAAGGAGATGGCATACATAGATCATCTGACTGGAGCATACTCTCGTCAGTTTCTGGATATCTGGGACAAATCAGTGCGTTCGTATCGGGAGAACTACGCGCTGGTCGTGATCGACGTTGACGGCTTCAAGGAGATAAACGACGTCCATGGGCATTCGACCGGCGATAGAGTTCTTCAACACTTTGCGGCGACGATCGCCAAATCGATCAGGCGAAGCGACGTGCTCGCCAGGTATGGCGGAGACGAATTCGTCCTGGTTCTTGCCGGTGTTGACACTGAAGGCGCGCGGAGCCTGCTGGCAAGAGTTGAAGACCGGCTTACTGTTCGAGTACACAGTTCGGACTTCATCCGGATCAGGTTCTCCTATGGAATGAGCATGCTAGAAAATGACGATGACCTCAAGGAGTCACTGGAGCGGGCTGACAGGGAGATGTATGAATCGAAAAGGGCAAAGAAGAGCGAACACCAAATAGCGGCGACGTAGATGCCGGCGTTCGGCGTCTTGCCTTGCGCCAGCGCCTTCACGGGCGATGCACTGCAGTACAGGAACCTGATGAGTCCGAATCAGCTGTAGCCAGTTTGGAATACAGGCCGTTCAGCCCCATCAGCTCCTCGTGGGTCCCTTGTTCTACGATCTCGCCTTCATCCAGCACGACGATTCTGTCGGCGTGGCGAATGGTGGAGAGACGGTGGGCGATGACCATCGTCGTCCTACCTCCGATTAGCCTTTCGAGTGCAGCTGCGATCTTGGCCTCTGTTTCGGTGTCTACTGACGAGGTGGCTTCGTCAAGGATCAGAATCGGCGCATCGTAGAGGAGGGCCCTTGCTATGGCGAGCCTCTGTTTCTGGCCGCCTGAGAGCCTTACCCCGCGCTCTCCTATGTGGGTGTCGTACCCATTCGGCATCTCTCTGATGAACTCGTCAGCCCCCGCGGATATCGCGGCTTCGATGATTTCTTCTAGGGTAGCATCTGGGCTGCCGTAGCCTATGTTCTCGGCGACTGTACCGTTGAACAAGAACACGTCCTGCAACACCATGCCCACATTCCGGCGAAGGGATGAGATCGCAACGGTGCGGACATCCACCCCATCTACAAGGATGCGTCCTTCGGTGGGGTCGTAGAACCTGGGAATCAGGTTGGCCATTGTCGTCTTTCCCACACCTGTCGGGCCTACCAGGGCGACCATTTCGCCCGGCCTGATCTCCAGGTCGATACGCTTCAGCACGGGGGTGTCGTCATAGTTGAAGGAGACGTTCTCGTAGGTTATGCGACCCTTGACCTTGCCAAGCTGGATGGCGCCGGGCGCGTCCCCTATGTCGGGCTGTGTGTCGAGCACCTCGAAATAGCGGTCAGATGCGGCCAGGGCCTGCTGAAGGGATTCGTTGAGCCGATTGAGCCCCATGATAGGCTCGTAAAAGAGGTTCACATACAGAAGGAACCCGGTGATGTCGGCAATGGACATCTGTTCCCTGAGCGCCATCAAGCCGCCAAGCAGCACAACCGAAACAGTGCCGAGACCAGCGAAGAAGTCGATCGCGCCGTGGAAGCAAGCGCTTGTAGACACGGCTTTCGTGATAGCCGACGAATGCACCATGATGCGCTGGCCCACTTGCTCCATCTCGCGCTCTTCCTGCGTGAACACTTGGATTTCCCGCATTCCGCTGAGATTGTCCTGCAAAGCTGCGTTCAGATCCCCGAGTCGTGCCTGGGCATAGCGAAAGAGCGGACGGACGTATCGGTTGTACGCGATGAAACCGAGTACGATGAGGGGTATAGGCACTACGGTGTATAGAGCGAGCCTTGGATTTATCGAGAAGAGCACGGCGAAGACGCCTGCGACTGTGAGAAGGCTGACGATGGCTTCGGGGATCACATGGGCTATCAAGGACTCAAAGTAGGCGGTATCATTGATCGCCCTTGACATGATCTGCCCGGTTTGGGTATGCGAATAGTAGCTCGGGGACAGCGTTTGCAGATGCTCATAGATCACCTTCCGAGCCGCGGCCACACTGCCCCATCCTGCAACATGAGTAGCCCAGGTCTGCAGGGCTCGAAGCGCAGGCCTGAGGGCATATACGAGGAGAAGAATGGCGGATATGCGGATCACTTGACTTGTCGCTACCGTCCCGTAGCCGAGACTCTGCTCAATGGCGCCGACAAGGCTTCTTATGAGCCAGGGGCCTGCGAGACTTGCGGCAGTTACCCCCAGCATTGCGATCAGCGCTATCACCATCCAGCGCCAGTAGTCACGTGATATCGCTACGAGACGGGCTATGTGTCGCAAAACCGAGTCACCTCACTATCAGTGTTCTCTCTTTTGGAGAGACCTCCTGCGGAGGAGATCGAGTCGCTTGAGCGAATGTACAGGCAATGGGAAAAGAAGGAGGGATGGTACAGATGAACAGAATGATAGCTCAACAAGGCTTCTCGAGTCTGTTAAGGAGAAGTGCGATGTCTCTGTTTGCGGTGGCGCTTCTTCTTTCGTGCGCCATCTCTGTCGACAGCTCTGACTTGTATTCGACAGCAATGAGTCGGTGGCATGGTACGACCTAAGGGCAGGCGTCAACGGCTTTGGATTCGAGGTCATGGGCAAGCTATACCTCAATCAACTGCACTACTTCAACGAGATGTTCGGTCTGAAGATCCCGGAGACTCCCGAGAACTATGTGCGTTTAGCTGCCGCTTTTGCCCGCGGCGCAAGTGACCACTTCGACAGACCTTGGGGTATGTGCATCTACGGAGGAACACCACCGGCTGTACGCAAGAGACTCCTGGAGGAAACCTACGAACGAGGCGCTACGATATACAACTTCTGGGCATTTCACGAGGACCTTCCGATTACCACAGAGGAGCTGTTTGATCTTGCGGCGTATATCAAGAATTATGCCAGACAGCATCAACCGTCAAAAACCAATGCGAACACAGTTGTAGCAGTTCCGCCTGGCTTCTGCGTCCCTGTCAGTATCTACTATAACGCGGAGGTCATCAGGATGATGGGCAGAGAGGCTCCTCCGCCGGAAAAGCGTTTCCAGAAGGGTGCAATGTGGAACCTGATCGACCTAGACGTCAGTGCCAAGACGGCTAAGGACCCGATTCTAGCAAAGATGCGCAAGCTGGGCGAGACGCTGCAGACCCTGCTGAACAGCAAGGATGAATTCGACATTGT
>ERZ795058.6374-NODE-6374-length-10231-cov-6.058471_pt1 | contig 10231 bp, 1 predicted proteins | sample MGYA00375142_ERZ795058 | MGnify/ENA primary metagenome ERZ795058 (study PRJEB30187, sample SAMN05720210) | activated sludge metagenome | isolation source: anaerobic digester from wastewater treatment plant | place: Japan | collected 2015-04-20 ...
GTCGCCGCCTATGATGCTACAATTGATCCGCAGGCAGTCAGGGATCGCACCCCTGGCAACCGTCTCCCCTGGGGCGGGCCTGCGCTCCGTTTTTTACCCCCGCATAAAAAGGTATTTTCATCCAAGCAGCGAATATATTACCCCTTAAAAGGAGGTGAATTGTATGCTAGAGTTTCTTATTGGTATGGGCGCCCTAATGGCCGGCCTCGTTCTGGCCGGATTCATCTGTATGGGCCTGGCCTGGGTATTCAACCACGGCCCACTATGGGCGCAGATCACCGTGATAGTCACCATCGTGGGTTTTTTTGCTTTCGGAATAATAGATGGGATTATCAATTATGATGATAACCCCATCTACTGCGATGACTCAGAAAACGGATTCGACCGCTACCGCTAGTCCTTCAAGAACATTTCCCCGCCGATAACTTTAAGGTAATACTGATACGCCTTGGCCAGGTTCTCCTTCTCTATCGCGTCCAGTTGGTCGAAGTAAGGCTTCCTGTCGTCCTTACTCAGGCCACTTAGTGGATCCAGGGACCGCATAGACTGCTTAAACCCTTTCTCAGTACCACCCAGCTTGATAAATTCAATCAGATATTTTCGCGCGGCTTCCTTGTCTCCGTAACGCATGGACAGCTTGATATTATACAAAGCATCGCTCCGTATGCTCTCACTGTACCCTTCATTATACTTGCCAATTTTCCTTTGGTATCTCCGCACGTTCTCCTTGCTTGCAAAATAAGCAGTTTCATACGGGTCGGACCTATAAAGGAAGAAGTCCGGTATGCTGCTGGCGTACCCTCTGCTTGGCTTACCTGCCAGGGCCTTGTATTCATTGCCCAGGCCGATGCTGTCAAACAGATACTGCCACTTGTCCCGAATCGGCATAGCCGAAAAAGCATCGGGGAATAGCTTCCTATCAAACAGTAATTCTCCCGGGGTCTTGACCACCGGCGTCAAGGCGTTAATTATCTTGTTAGCGTCGGCCTTCATCAGGTCGGTCGCTATCTCCTTAATGCTCCTCCTGCCGCTGAGATAGTCCTGTACGTGTTTGGCCGGAGTATCCAAACCAAACCAATCAACAAAGTCCTGCAAGGCGCCCAACCGGGAGAAATACAACACCTTCCCGTCCTTATCGCGCCCGAAAATGATATGCAGCCGGTTCCTGACATCCTCCGGCAGTTCCTTCTCTTCATCGTCGAATAACAGCATGTTCCAGGCAGTGATCATGGCCGTCAGCGCCGCCGCCTTAACTACGAACTTACCTACTTGCCAGGCTATATAAGGAGAGCGCACGGCTAAACCTGTAGTCTTCCCGGCTACAGCGGCCATCAGCTTACCATCCCGGTAGGCGTTGCGGAATAACTTGCTGTACCGGACAAAGTTAACCTCATTCCAGCGCCAGAACGGAAACGCATGGTCGGCCAGCCAGGTCCCGATAACCGACACCTCGTCGTAGGCTCCCAGGAGTTCATTGGCCAGCTTTGCCGCCCTGTCCTTCGGGTCTTGAATAGCCATGATCTCGTCTTTGTTGCTGGCGCCGAAGTTGTTTGGTTTACCCTGCCGGTTGCCCTGCATCTGCCTGGCGTAGTCCAGGAACACCGCATACCGCAGGAACGCCTCCCTAAAGTCCGTTGACGTCCGAGCAAAATCCCAGTAAGTGTTCCATGCTGTAGCCGGGGATTTCAGCATCTTCTCCCACGCCGGTGTCTTCATCCGGCTTTCCATCAAGTGCCGGAACTGCCTGTTGCGGTTAATCTCATTAATCTCCTGCGCCTGCATCAGCGTTTCAAACCCGCCCCGTTCAAACCAATCCTTCAACTCCGGGGACATAACCTTGTCTTTAGTAAAGAAAGCCTGCCACAAGTCAGACCAGGCCTTCTTGATGTTGTCAGGCTTCAATGCGCCGGGGTTGCCCGCTATCACCGCATCCAGGTCGCCGGTCATGTTCCTGATATTGTAACGGAAATACCGCCGGGGAGATATCAACTGCCACTGTTTCCAGGCCCGGTAGGGGGTGAAATAGGCCACCTCTGCCACCTTGCTTCTTTCCTTGCCGCCATACATATCCTCCAGGGTCAGCGCTACCCCTTCTTTGATCACCAGCTCCGGGTATTTCTGTCCTACCGCCATTTCCCTCTTCAGCATAGCGGCATTAATTTTCATTTCGTCCATTATGCCGTAGAATATCTGTTCAGCCATAGACTCAGGAACGCTGCTAACCATGTAGAACATGTGCCCTTCGCGGGGCTGCCACACAGTATACCCTTCGGGGATCAAATCCTCCCAGGTGACATACTTATCACCCAGGGTATTTTTGATTGCTTTCTTCTTCTGTGCTATTCCCTTAAACACCGACCGGGCTACAATATGACTCTGGTCATCCGTGTTTTCACTGCCGGCCAGCCAGTTAAGGTACTGCCACAGCTCCGCCTGCCACTCGTCTCCAACTGCCGCCCCCTTGGGAGCAGATTCCCCCATGTCGGCCGCATTTATTTTAGCCTCCCGCCAATCATGGGAAGCCTCGGCCAGAGCATCCACCAGATCCCCAAACCTGCCCGCCGGGTCAACCGGCAGTTCACCCCTGCCGGCCATAGCGTACAGCTGGCTAAATGCAATAGCCTGCTTCTTATTCAGCAGGCTACGGTACATCTGCTCTGGAGTTGTTTCGGTGTCGCCCATCTGATCCAGCATCTTCTGGAACTCTTCCAGCATGGCCGCGTCATTCATGCGGACGGCCTCGTGTTTAAGTTCCTGCATGATGTCATGGTTTTCCTTGACTACCTTCACCGTCTTGGCTTCAGCTGTATCCAGCAGCATCTGCGCCATTACCTCAAACTCGGCCTGCAGGTAATCAGTGTTAATGTCGAGTTCGCTGCCTCCACGCTTTCTGAGGAACCCCCTGCCGGTTTGCACCCGCAGGCGCCTGCTGCCCCGCATAAGTCCCTTTTTATTTGCATACTCCAACACTTGGTGGTGGTAGTAATCCTCTTTTGTCAGCCGGTCCTCTACCTTAAAACCAACGGCCTTCTGGGCTTTGGTGTAATCCTTCTTTATGTTGGCCCAGGCCCGTTTGCGCTTGTTTATGGCTTCCTGCACCTTGGGCAGGTTAGCCGCCTCGGTGTCAATATAGTCCTTGATATCCTGGAAGTTGTCCTCAGTCAACCCAAACGGCAGCGCGCGTCCTTCAGCAAACTCATGGGCCAGGTCGTCAAATATAACCTTATGGCTGAACACATCATACTCAAACTCGTCCAGGGGCTTAGTTATATCGTCCAGCAGCCGCAGTGTTTTGTCCGCTGAGATACCTTTTTGTTTACGCAGGTTCAATAGGGAGTTTCTCAACTCGGCAAATTCCCCGGTGCGCGGCAAATGCTGATATTCCCGGTGCCCCTTGTTATAAACCTCGGTAAGAAGTTCCTTGATCTTCTCACGCATAGAATCCTTGGGCACGCCCCGGGCCTTCTCCATGCGCTCCTGCACCTCTGTGTCGGGGAGGGTGAGTTTAGGGTTTTCGTCTTTCTTGTGGCGAATGTCTGGATTAGAAGCGTCCCATGTACCCCGGTTGCCAATCGCAGACTTTATAGCAGATGGATTATAAGCAATATACATTGCTTCACCTGTATCTGTGTTTTTGATTATTACTCCATCTGCTTTTTTGTTTCTTGCTTTTTTGTTAATTTCTTTTGCATTGTTATCATAGTAGCTCGTTGGTTCGGAAAATGTTGCCCAGTGCCCTGGTATCTTTTCCCCTTTTTTGATGTTTATCTCTAAAGGATTTTGCAACGATAGGTAAGCCGGAATTATATTAGGACTTCCACCTATCTCTTTATCAAAATTAGCAACATTTGCACTATCCGGTGTTTTTGCAAAAAAGAAACCCTTGCGGTATCCTATCTCTCGCCCGAAATTCTTGCCCGACATTTTGGGGTTAAAAGCACTAAATTCTGCTCCCGTCCCATGATAAACAACCAGCGGCTTACCGCGTTCATCTACCACACGGCTATCTCTGAACCATGCTCTAAACTCTGGAGTTTCAGTAATATCGGTTTTTTTAGTACCCTTTGTCTTAGCTGACAACTCTCCTGTGCTTCTCGGATCCCGGTGCTTTGCCCTGGCCAGTGATTCCGCAGTCACACCGGCAACCTTATCCCTAAACTCTTCAACATTCTTAATGTACCTCAGTACGCTTAAATCTTTGCTGACAGCCTGCCGGTACTTGCTTATGATCCCGTCAAGGATATCAACAATTTTCCTGATTAGAGCAGGGGCCTTCTCCCGTACCTTCGCCCAGAACCCGTCTGTTTCCATGACCTCACTAACGGTATCGGATACAAACTCACCCCATACCTCGCCGGCCTCATAACCTTGTTTCTTGTAATGCTTGAACATTTCCTGGTTGCCGTCAAAGTATTCCTGTACCAGGTCCATCAACTTGGCGTAGGCTTCCGGGTCAGTGTTCCTTAGTGCGTGAACAACCTCGTGCTTGACAACATACAACAAAGGCTGCCTTGCGTGTACGTTCAGGTAAATGATATCTCCTATAGACATACCCTGAATAGCTGGCGTACCCTTGTAAAGCACTAAATCATTGCCGGTCATCATCTTGTACAGCGTATTAGCCGCTTTTATCTCCGGCCGGCTGATAGCCTCCGGAGCCGGTGACAGGGAAACGTCAAGTATGTTGGAGATTTCCTTCAGGGAGACATTGCGCTTGTAGCGAACGTCACCCTCGCCTGTTTCCTCAGGAACAACCTCTATTCCATCTTCGTCTGTGACAGTTCCGCTTTCCACATTGTCTTGGGCAAACTGTCTGTTTATTTCGGCCTGCTGGACAAGTAACTCGTTTAGCTTTTCTTCGCCCTTGAATGGCTTTTTGACCTGCTCTTTAAGGTCTGCTAGTTCTTTTTCTATATCAGCAATAAGACTGCCCCACTGCTCTAGGTCAGTATCAATGCGGGCCAAAGTCATTTCAAGCGACCGAATAATACCTATATCGCTTATTGACATAGTTGTTTCGTATGGACTTTCTTTGTCAGAGCCATCCATGTAAAGCCTGACAGATCTCTCTGGACTGTCTTTAGTGCCGCTTATCCACTGTATTGACAGGTCAAAACCGGCAAACTTGCCAATTGGAGTACGAACCCCAAGCTCAAGGCCGTCTGCAAGTTTAAGGATCTTCTGCCCAGCCGCCTTGCGCTCGGTGTATGTCTTTTTGCCGAGTGTTATTTTGAATTTATCACCGCTTGTATCCTGCCGTGTTGCAACGTCTTTTTTGGCATGTTCAACTGAATCATAAAGCCATGCGCTCTCTTGGGGTATTTCTGCTATCCTGTCCTGCATGTCATAGATATCTTTATTGTGTTCCGCCTTCAGCGCTTGTAGTTTATGCACTTCGGTATCAATGGTCATTTTTTTAAGGACCAGAGGGTTCCCGGAAGCAATAGCCTTGACCTCGGCATAAGTAAGCGCCGCACCATCAACATCCTCTGCTTCCCGCACCGTTATATTCCCGTTCATTATTTGTGAAATAAACCGTGCCTTGCGCTCCAGTGTTTGCCACATATAAGCATCAAAACTGCTCTCTGTGACATAGCGGTAAATCTGTACTTCCTCGTTAGTGTTCCCTTGTCTTACTATCCGGCCTTCACGCTGCTCAATATCAGAAGGGCGCCACGGCGCATCAAGATGGTGCAAAGCTATTAGTTTTTGCTGGACGTTCATGCCAGCGCCCATCGTTCCAGTTGACCCCATTAAGACACGAACCTTGCCAGCGTTTACATCATCAAACAAGCGTAGTTTTCTGGCATCGGTATTCGCATCGTGAATAAAAGCGATTTCTTTTGCGGGAATACCCATCTCGATAAGTTTTGCTCTAACATCATTATAGACACTAAAGCCCTGCCCTTCTTTTTTCGGAGTAGACAGGTCGCAGAATATAAGCTGGGCGCTTTTGTTTTTCTTGGTTGCATTCCATATCTCGAAAACCTTGTTAACCATTTTATTGGCTTTGCTGTTCGGATCCTCTGAAGCTGACGGATCTATTAACCGCATATCAAGAGCAGCTTTCCTGCCGTCATTGGTAACGGACAGCATGTTGTCAATTCTTTTGTCAACCCATCCGCTTCTTATCGCTTCAGACCTTTTAGCGAGTTTCGCCACATATTCTTTTAACTCGGGAGTCGCCTCCGCTGCATAGGTTACAGGTTTCCCTCCGGCTACCTTTGGTATCGGCAGGTTAAGCATGTCTGCTGTCTGTACGTCAAAAACCTGCCTGAACATCTGCACCAGCTCTGGCAGGTTTACAAAGCGCGAAAAACTTGTGCGTGGTGCATATCCTGAAGAATCCGGTGTTAGCTCATAAGCAGTAACAGATTCTCCGAAAGTCCCCGCCCAGGAATCAAAGTGCCCCATGGAAGAGTTGCGCAGTGCCTGCATTTGTAAGTAGCGCTGCATAGTATAAAGCTCGGTCATGCTGTTGCTGATTGGAGTGCCGGTAGCGAATACCACACCGGCTCCGTTATTCAGATTTGATATATACCTGGTCTTGATAAACATATCCTGCGACCTGTTGGATTGGCTTGTAGGAATCCCGGCCACACGGCTCATCTTGGTTGTAAAGTACAGGTTTTTATACATGTGAGCTTCATCAACAAAAATCTGATCGACACCTAACTCTTCAAAGGTAACAGTATCGTCTTTCGCCTCTTCGTTCAGCCTTGCTTTTAGCTTTGCTACCAAGCGCTTCTTGGCCGACTCTAATTCTTTTACTATCCTGCTGTCCTTCTTGCCGCTTTCTTCTTTCATGGATAGGATTGCTTCAGTTAGTTCGTCAATCTGTTCCTTGATATATTCATTGACAGCTTTCCGCGACATCGGGATTCTTTCAAACCCGGAATGAGTAACCAGAACGGCATCCCAATCTCCGGTAGCAATCCGGCTCATAAGCTGTTTTCTTTTACCCGGAGACATATCGTCCTTTGTTGCCATTAGTACGTTTGCCGAAGGATACAGCTGCAAAAATTCGGCGCTCCACTGTTCAAGCAAGTGGTTCGGCACTACATACATCGGTTTTTTGACCAGACCAAGGCGCTTTAACTCCATACCTGCGGCAATCATAGTATAGGTCTTGCCAGCACCTACAACATGGGCCAGCATGGTGTTCCCGGCCTGAATAATACGCCAGATAGCGTTTTTCTGGTGATTGCGCAGGGTGATGTTTTCAGCTATACCCGGCAAAGTAAGGTGATCGCCGTCATAAACACGTTCCCGGGTATTGTTCATTTCGTTATTATATTTCTGCACAAGTCTCTGCCTGCGCTCCGGCTCTGTCCATAGCCAATCCTGAAACTCTTTCTTGACCCTTTCCTGCTTTTCACGGGCCGCCAGCGTTGCGGCTTGATTGACAACGGTTTTGTCGCCTACTATATCGTAAATAGTCGGTATCCTGAGGTTAAGAGAATCTCGCACCGCCTGTACAGCGTGATACCGTGTAGTGCCCCATTCCCTTTCGTTCTTGGTGGTGTCAATGCTCCGTTCCCAGCTTGGTGGCACTTCTACGGTCCAGACAGCCAATGACGCGGCATGGTTTACCTTAACTTCTTCAGCGCCCACGAGATGCTTTAAAAAATCCTCAATGTCCGTAGTTGGTATCCAGGAGTTCCCCAACCTGGCGTTTATCTTCGTCGGATCAAGGTCCTCCGGTTGCACCTCTTTGAGCGCTTTGACGTTACTCTCAAAAAAGGGATCGGTCTTTGCCGCTACCTCCGCTATGGCCAGTTTGTCCCGGACATTACCGGATAGATAGGAGTCCGCTGTTTCCCAGTCACCTTCCGGGTTTTTATAAATTAGCCCGGCCAGTTCTTTTTGCATCTCTTCTGCCGTCTTCCCGGTTAGCGCGCTCATTCTTTCCCAATCAAGCCGCCCTGTTTCGTTGAGCGCAACCACCATCGCCTCTTTGGCTGTGTCGGTTGACTCAATTTTTTTCTGGACTAGAAGAGTGCGTTTGGTGAATATAGCCGCCTTTTCTGCTGTCTTGTTGTCGCGGTCATATTTCTCCAGGGCCAAAAGAAGCGGAGCGTCAGGATCGCTTTTATAAGCCGATTTATTAGCCTGTTTGTTTAAATAGCCATTCTTCTTTACGAAGTTGTCATAAAGCGTGTTCAGGTTATTTTGAGCAGCTTTTATTTTAGCGTCAGATTCGTTGTCTATTTGTAGTTTTAATACTTCCCTTACAGAGTTCCGGATCGCAATCATGCCCTTAATCCTGGCCTCTGTGGCCTTCGGCAGATTGACCAGTTTCATGCCGTGGCCTTCTTTGATATACAACTTACCGTCTTTAATGGTATAGGCATTTTGCTTAACATGAGCCGGCGCGGGTATATAAATATCCAGTGTTGGTTTCGCAGTTGCCTTGTTCGTCTTTTTGGCCAGAATGTTCTTGGGCAGGTTTTCTGCTGCTTCTAAAATTGCCTTGCCCAGATCGCGGCCATCAGATTCAAGGGTAGCCTCATTTGCCCTATACATAGAACCCTCAAGGGACATCTGCCCCATCATCATTTCAGGGTTATTGGCAAAATATTCGTTGATCATAATGTCTTCGCCGTTTTTGCCTTTGATCTGTTTTAGGCCAAGCCATTTCTGCCCTTTTGGTTCAGCTCCGTCCTCCCGCTTTTGCAGAATGATTATATCAGTAGTAACCTCAGTATTGGCGTTTCCCTTAAAAGCGGTGTTCGGTAGCCTGATAGCCCCTATTAAATCAGCCCTGTCAGAAATATGCTTCCTTACTCCGGTGTCTTGCTTGTCCATGGTCCCTTTTGATGTTATAAACATCACCAACCCTCCCGGGCGGACCTTATCTAATGATTTGGCAAAAAAGTAATCATGGATCAAGAAATTATACTTATTATATTTCGGGTCATGGAGTTTGTGACTTCCAAACGGGACATTGGAAATAGCCACATCATAGAAGCCATCTGGCAGCATTGTTGCCTCAAACCCCTCAATTCTTATATCCGCATTTTGATAAAGTTGTTTTGCTAGTTTACCGGTCATTTCATCCAGTTCTACGCCGGTAAGCCTGCTGTTGGCAGAAAGGTTTGTCGGCATAAGGCCGAAAAAGTTGCCAGATCCCATAGCTGGCTCCAGTATTCGCCCACCCTTAAAGCCCAGGCGGGAAAGGATTCCATACATGCTTGTGATAACCTTTTCAGAAGTATAGTGGGCATTAAGAGTTGATTCTCTGGCCGACTCGTATTCTTTATCGGTCAGAAGTTCTTTTATCTCTTTCTTCTCTGCTTCCCATCCCTTACTATCATAATAAGAAAACACCTGCGGCATACCGCCCCATCCGACATAGCGGACTAGGACTTTTTGCTCTTCAGGTGTAGCTAAACGCTGTTCTTCTTCGAGTTGCTTCAGGAGTTTAATGGCGGCCACGTTATACATGTACTTATCTTTAAGACTGCCCTCTCCCAGTCGGTCAGACTCCTTAATTACATAGTTGCTTCCGGCTGGCTTGGTGGGCTTCCTAGTTCCGGAACGTCCTCCTCGCTTGGGAGCAGTATCCACATCTCCCTCACCATCTCCCAGGCCGTGTCCCTCACCCAAGTCTCGTACTTCACTGTCTCCAGGAAGTTCTCCGTCTTTGGCGGCGGGTTTTTCTCCCTTAGCTGTTCCTCCGCGCTCTCCCATGCCAGCGCCGTGTTCTTCGCGGCCTCTGTCAGGGCTTGCCTCAGTTGCCCCTTCCGCTGCAGTTCCCGGTACATCTTCGGACGGTACTTCTTCCAGTGGGCTTCGGCTTTCGCCAGAAGGTTTAACTCTGTCGGGTTCATTTCTGGATTCATCACTTACTACCTCCTTAGCAGGAGTTTGCTCTTCCTTTGAAGCAGTGGAAATCATTTCTTCTATTTCATCCGGTGTCATTTCAAGCATGGCCTGTGCCTGACCATACACTCCCGGCATGAAAGGCTTTGTCTTTGCGGCTGCCTCTTCTCCAAAACGGGCCTTAATATCGCCCAGCATTGACGCGGTAAACTCAGCAAGTGTCAGTGTTTTCCGGGCCAGCTTTGCTGCGCCGATAATGGCATAGTCAACAAGATCGTCCATCGGCAGGCCGGCCATCATCCGCCCTTTGCGGCTTTCCAGCCGGCTCCAGGCATCCTGCTCCGCTTTATTCAGCCAATCATGCAGAGCTTGGGCTTTCCCTGTTTCCACATTACCACTATTTGGC
>ERZ795058.6376-NODE-6376-length-10228-cov-6.210361_pt1 | contig 10228 bp, 9 predicted proteins | sample MGYA00375142_ERZ795058 | MGnify/ENA primary metagenome ERZ795058 (study PRJEB30187, sample SAMN05720210) | activated sludge metagenome | isolation source: anaerobic digester from wastewater treatment plant | place: Japan | collected 2015-04-20 ...
AGAAGATGAACGCCACCAGGACGATATCGATCACGTTCCGGAAATATTCCCAGAATATCCTGAGATACTGTGTCACGCTGTTTGCCAATTCTATCATTGCGCTACGATATCCTCTTCAGCATTTCGATGGCTTCAAGGGCCAGCCGGTGCTCTTTCACGTCATGGACCCTGATGATGTCCGCCCCGTTCAGCACCGATGCCGCGTTCAGGGCGATGGTCGCCGGCAGGCGGTCCTCGTCGCCCCGGTAGAGCTTCCCGATGAGGGACTTGCGCGACAGCCCCACGAGGACCGGAAAGCCGAGCTTCCTGAACTCATGGAGATTCTTTATTATCCGGTAATTATCCTCAAGCGTTTTTCCGAAACCGATGCCCGGATCAACGATAATTTTTTCCCGGCCGACGCCGCGCGCGACGGCCTTCTCCGCCGCCGCGGCCAGAAAGCCGCCTATCTCCCCGACAAGGTCGCCGTAGCGCGGATCGCGCTGCATCGTCTCCGGCGTGCCCTGGATGTGCATCAGGACCAGGGAGGCGCCGGATTCCGCCGCGACCGCGGCCATGTCGTCGTCAAAGGAGAGGCCGCTGATGTCGTTTATGATGGAAGCCCCGGCCCCGAGGGCCGCACGGGCCACCGCGGACTTGGTCGTGTCGACCGAAATCGGGACGCCGATGCCGGCGGCGATCCTCTCGATGACGGGGCACACCCGGTCGATCTCCTCCCATGCCGATACCGGCTTCGCGCCGGGACGGCTCGATTCGCCGCCGACATCGATGATGTCCGCTCCCTCGTCGCGCAGGAGGAAGGCCCGCTCGGCCGCCCGGCCGGCGTCGGCGTATCTGCCGCCGTCGTAAAATGAATCGGGCGTGACGTTCACTATGCCCATTATCCTTGCGCGGTCCATGGCGCCTCAGAACATGACCGTGGCGGAAGCGATATGGTTGAAGCCCTTGGTGACCGTGTCCATGGTGAAGGCGTAGGAGACGTCAAACCGCACCACGTGGAAGGTCAGGCCCGCGGAAAAAACGAGGTCCTTCAGGCCTATGTGGATCGACGCCCATTTCATGATGTCATACTGGGCCCCGACGCTGTAGCCGAAGGTCTTCACGTCAAGCTTCTTGTAGCCGCTCACCGCCAGGGTGAAGTTCCGGTTGGTTATGACGGCAATGCCCAGCTTCAGGGTCGGATAGGCGAAGGCGTATGACTGGTCGATGCCCGCCCTCTTCACCATGGGGTACATGCCGGTGCCCAGGTCCTGCACCATAAGGCCGATCTTGAGGAAGGGAAGGAGATAGACCTGGGTGCCGATATCGGTGCCGCACCCCAGGTAATAATCGTTCCCGATCTTCTCGTACAGCGCCTTGACGCTGAAACCCAGGGACGTGACACCCAGGGAAACCCCGTAGGAAATGTAGCCGGCGGTGGCCAGGTAGTCAAGGGTGCCGGTCCTCACGCCGTTATAATCCATCCGGCCCACGCCCCCGGAAAACATGGTATAGGAGCCAATGCCGAGGACCCCCGCGGGGAGGTTGATGGCCATGCCGAAAAAGGCGGTGCTGGCCCCGTAGGTCAGCATTGACCCGCTGGCGGCCACCTGCACCGAGAACCGCTTCTCCTCCTCGGAGAACCGTATCAGATCCGCTTCGTTAATATCATCGACCCTGCCTTTCTCGGCCTTCTCCTTTATCTCCTTTTCCGTCAGGATCTGGGCATGGCGCAGTTCGGTCAGGCCCGCCGGGTTCCAGTAGATGGAGTATACGTCGTCTGCGGTGACCTCCCCGTTCCTGCCCATGGCGACGTACTTTCCGCCGACGAAGCCGCCCCGGGTGAAGGTCCCCCTGCTCCTCCCGTTCGCCAGGACCTTCACGGTCCTGGTGCCGTGGAGGCCGCTTCGCACGTCCTCCGACTCCACCTTGATGATATACATGCCGGGCTCAACCCGGTTGCCGCCGCGGTCCCTGCCGTTCCAGATCGCGGGGTAGCCGGGGAACATGCCCGAGTTGACCTCCTCTCCTTCCGGGGTGTACACCTTCACCTTCACCTTGTTGAACAGGGCCCCGCCGGGATAGCCCATGGCCTCCAGCGCCAGGGCCTGCAGGTCGGTCACCTGCACGATGCCGCTCCCCGGATAAAAGGGCACCGGCCACACGATGATCCCGCCGGTGTTGTAGGCGCGCGCCGCCGTCGCGGACAGCACCATGCAGCAGACTCCCAGAAGTGATATAATAACGCGTTTCATGACAGCATGTCACAGGCCCGAAGTTTTTGATTTAGAATACAGGGAGGTGATACCCCGATTTCCCCTCGCGGTCAAGAATTATTTATCATCACCGCTCGTCATCGGCGGGAACGTCATTACCGGCCATGGTTCCGAACTGTTCATGGGCACGGGACACCGCTTCGGCAATTGCCGTGTCCCGCGCCGGCTCCGTCATGCCGGCGTTCCCCGTGCCGCATTCAAAATACACAACAAATTCGATGTTCCCCTTGGGGCCCGTCACCGGCGAAGGGGCGATCCCCTTCATGATCATCCCCTTTTCCTCCAGGGCCGCCACAACGCGCGAAAGGATCTCAACATGGATCTCCTTCCTGCGGACCACGCCTTTTTTATGCTCTCCCGGTTCCGCCTCGAACTGGGGCTTCACCAGTATGACCCCCTCGACCGGGGCGAAGATGTCCCGGATGGTGTCAAAGACCTTTATGATGGAGATGAAGGACAGGTCCGCGGTCACAAAATCGACCCGCCCGCTGAACTGTTCCCGTGTCAGGCTCCGGGCGTTGGTCTTTTCCATGACCGTGACGCGGGGATCTTTCCTCAGGGAGTAGTCGAGCTGGCCGTAACCCACGTCAACGGCGAACACCTTCGCGGCGCCCTCCTTCAGCATGCAGTCGGTGAACCCGCCGGTGGAGGCGCCGAGGTCGACGGCGGTCTTTCCCCTGAGGGAGATGCCGAACCGGTCCAGGGCATACTTGAGCTTCTGCCCCCCGCGGCTCACGTAAAGACCGCCGGGCCTTTCCACGGTGACGCGCTCCGTTCCGGCCACCTGCCTCGCCGGGTCCGTGACGGTTTCGCCGTCCACCTTCACCCACCCGGCCATGATCTCGCGCTTCGACTTTTCCCGCGACGGTGACAGTCCGCTCCGGGCAAGGAAGATGTCAAGGCGTGTTTTTTTCATGGGGACCCGCTCACATGAAAGGTGTTCCAATTACACATCGATGTCAAATGAAAAACTCTTTAGTGACCCAATTGAAGTCGCCTTCTTAAATAAAAAGAATTCAATTAATAATGCACCCCGGGCTGTAAATACCGGATGTTTCAAGACGCGACGACACAGTTTCAATCGAAACACGGCACATGATCCATGAAAAGCGTTACGTCTATCATGCTGATACAAGTTCATGGTCAAAAAAACAATACAGCACCGACCAGGACCGCCGGCGGATGGGAACCCTCGGCCGGCCGCGCTGCTGATCCTGTTCAAGACCTATTTCGACTACCGGGCGCACAGGGTATAGCACGGGTTTAACAATCAGCCTGAAGAATGAAGGGACGGCTTCACCTGCTCCTCAGCGACCTTCGAATGCCCTGAATGACCCGTGTAACGACAAACCAGACGCCCCAGAGAAAGAAGAAGCTGATAAAGAGAAGCACAAGGACCGAAGTAAAAACCGGGAATAGCCGCGGCAGGAACAACTGTGGTATAATGACGCAGGCGCCGAATGCCGCGATGACGGCCAGGACGGCGGGCAGTCCCCTGCTTTTCGCTTTATGCTTCGCCACCGCGGCTCGGCACAGGTTAAAGGCCGGTACGCCGAGGAGGAGCGCCGCGATCATCACGTAGACGGGGAAGCCGGCGGCATCAGGGAGATATTCAAGGCAGGCCCGGGCTGACGGATGCGTCAGGGCAAGGGTAAGGACGGCCCCCAGGACGATGTAGGCGGCGAGAGCCTTCAGGATAAAGATGTATCCGGACCATTCCCTGTCGCTGAAAAGGAATCGCCTCAACCCGCGGCCCGTCACGACCTAACCTTCCCTCTTCCCGATATGGAACGTGTATATGGCGGACATGGTGATGCCGAAAAAGTGATCGTATTTCCCGTCAATGATGTTCATGGCCACGTCGTTAAAGAAAATATTGTTGTTCCGCTGACGGTTGAACAGGATCTGATACCTGCCGCCGAGCGAAATCGTTGTGCTGATTTTTTCGATATGATAAGCGAAAGAAAGCGCAGCGCTGCCACCGTATGAAAAATATCTTCCTTTCCTGAGCCACACCGGCAGGAGCTCGACAGCATCGGAGATAGTGTAGGATTTCCTGTAGTTAATGTTTATTTTTTCAACGGACCAGAGAGCGAGGCCTGAAACGTTCGTCATGAGGTAAAAACTGGCGCCCAGTGGAATGGTAATGCCCAGCCCGAGGCCCCCGCCGTAGGCTTTCACGTCATCAGTAAGGACCCTGTGTATAATCATGAGGTTCCCGAGATAAAGGAGATCATCGAGACGCTCCTCGTACCGGTATCCCTGGGCCTTGAAGCCGGCAAAGATCTTCACCATCCGGTGCACGGCGCACGCGATAGACGTATCGCTGTCCCACTTGAGGATGTCCCGGGAATATTTTTTATACGAAAGGGAGGCCATCATTTCTCCCAGGACCGTCAGCATCATGCTGTTCGCCATTCCCTGTGAATAGGCCTTGAACCTTCCCATGGCGAACACCGATTGGATCGACCATCTGTCCAGGAACCCGATCGACACGACCGGCCCCGCCATGGCATTCGATGGCATAGTGAAATCCCGGGAATTCTCCCTGAATACCGTCGGTTCTCCGGCGAGAACGAAGGATGTCGTCTTTGCGTCCGACCAGGCAGGCTTCCACCAGGCGTACCAGGCGGTGCCGCCGATACTCAGGTCAACCGACGCGAAGGATGCGGTTGACTTCAGAACAACCATGATGACCGGAAAAATAAAATATTTTTTCATGTGACCATAGTCCTCCAGCACAGTTTCAGTGACGCTGCGGTCTCACAAGGGGCTGATGCAACCCCTCTCTTTATCATATTATTATTTCCACAAATGTCAATACAATAATTTCAATGGTCCACTCTATGTACCGCGCCAGGGAGGGGGATATGAAGAGATAATTATATAATTGACAGAAAGCGCCGACCGGGCTACATGATGGCCGTACCAGGCTCATCCGACGCCCTTGAACCGGAGCATTGACATGGACATTCGTTTTGAAAAGCTTGAAGAGGCCCACGGGGTCCCGGTCATAGACATATTCAACCATTACAATGAAAACAGCCATGCCGTCATACTCTTTCATTCATGAAAAGGACCCACCATGCTTCATGAATCATACGTGAGCCAGAAGGAAGAAAACGTGTTCAGGCGCTGGTTCCAGGACGATTACTTCGACCTGATCGTCTGGTACGATCTTGACACCAAAACGATAACGGGCTTCCAGCTCTGCTACGACAAGAACAGGAACGAGCATGCCTTTACCTGGCACCGGGACTCCGGCTTCAGCCATAACAGGATCGACAACTCGCGGTCCCCGCAGAGCTACGCGGGCACGCCGATCCTCGTCGACGACGGGATATTTCCCTACAACATGGTCATGAGCAAATTCGTGGAAAGCTCCGGCGGCATTGACGCCGCCATCAGGGACCTGGTGATGGAAAAGCTGAACGAGTACTCCCGGTCATAGCCCCGGCAGCCGCATCCGCCTGCAGCTTTCTTATCGTTACTTCATCATCGTTAACAATCGCTTCGCCAGGAACTCGGGGTCAATGCCGTACTTTTTAAAAAGCTCGGCGTTTCTGCCGTGAGTGATGAATTCATCGGGAAATCCGGCGCAGAAGAGTATCTTCTTCCGGTTGGCGGCCTTGACCGATGCGAGAAGATACTCGCCGGCTCCCCCGGCGATCATGCCGTTTTCCAGGGTGATGGCGTACCGCACGCCGGACAGGACCCGGTCGACGCCCCTGACATCAAGGGGCTTGATGGTGAGAAGATTGACCACCGCGGTGCCGACACCGCGCTTCGCCAGCAGGTCGCGCACCCTGCGGGCCACAGGCACCATGTCGCCGAAGGTGAAGATGGCAAGGCCCCTGCCGGTGGTCAGCTTCTTGATTTTGCCGGGGACGAAGACCTTCCCCTCATCGTATGAAAATTCGCACCGGTCGATCCCGCCGCGGGGATACCGGATCGCCACGGGGCCGCTGTCGTGCCGCGCGGCGAAGTATATCATGTCCCGCAGTTCCTCGCCGCTGGACGGCGCGAGGATCATGAAATTCGGAATGTTCTTGATGATGCCGATGTCGAAGAGGCCCTGGTGCGTTTCGCCGTCCTGGCCCACGGCGCCGGCGCGGTCCACGAGGATCCTCACCGGGAGGTTCATGATGCCGATGTCGTGGATGAGCTGGTCCACGGCACGCTGGAGGAACGTCGAATAGATCGACACGAAGGGCCTCACCCCGCTTGCGGTCAGGGCCCCGGCGAAGGTGACCGCGTGCTGCTCGGCGATGCCGACGTCAAAGAAGCGGTCGGGCCACTTCTTCTCGAATTCGTACAGGCCGGTGCCCAGCTTCATGGCCGCCGTGATGGCGACGATTTTCCTGTCCTTCCTGGCGATGTGGGCCAGGGTCTTGCCTGCGATCTCCGAATAGGAGAGCCTGCCGTCGCCCCGGGCGATGCCGGTGGCCCGGTCGAAGGGGCCGATGCCGTGGTAACGGGCGGGATTCATCTCCGCCGGGAGGTATCCCTTGCCCTTTTTGGTGAGCACATGGATGATCTTGGGCCCGTAATGGATGGCCTTGACCCTTTCCATGATGTGTATGAGCTGCTGGATGTTATGGCCGTCGATGGGCCCGAAATAGCGGACCCCCATGTCCTCGAAGAACTGGCCCGGTATGATCATTTTCTTAAAACTTTCTATGGAGCGGTAAATGAAATTGAAGAGCGGCCCGCCGACCCGCGGGATCCTCTTGACCAGGTCCATCGACTTTCGGCGTATGCGGTTGTAGGTCGAGCCCGATATGATGCGCGTGAGGTACTTCGAAAGGGCCCCCACGTTTTCGTTGATCGAATGCTCGTTGTCGTTGAGTATGATGATGAGGTCCCGTTCCAGGTGGCCGATCTGGTTGATCGCCTCGAAGGCCATGCCCCCGGTGAGGGAACCGTCGCCGATCACCGCGATCACATTGTTATTTTTCCCCGTCATGTCCCTTCCTATGGCGGAGCCGCAGGCAAGGGTAAGGCTCGTGCTGCTGTGGCCGGTATCGAAGGAGTCGAACGCCGATTCGTGCATCTTGGGGAACCCGGATATGCCGCCGAACTGCCTGATAGTGCGGAACGCTTCACGGCGGCCGGTCAGGATCTTGTGGGCGTAGCTCTGGTGGCCGACGTCCCAGATTATTTTGTCCGAGGGAGTGTTAAAAACATAATGGAGCGCGATGGTGAGCTCCACGACGCCGAGGGAGGAGGCAAGGTGTCCCCCGTTCTTCGAAATCACATCAAGGATGTATTCCCGCACCTCTCCGGCCAGGCCTTCAAGCTCGGAAACTTTCAGTTTCCTCAGGTCCTTGACGCTGTTGATCTTTTCAAGTAACATTATGCTAGACCCAGTCGGGCGCCCCTTTCATCTTACCCCCTAAATCCCCCAACGGGGGACTTTTCTTTTTACCATTATTCAAGAACCGCGCATGCCAGGCTGAAGCCACCTCAGGGGGGGCCGGGGGGTGTTCCAGCAGTGAATCCTTACGCAATGACCCGCGTGACCTTTTCCGTTTTTCCGGCCTTTGTTATTTCAAACACAACGGCATTGATTTTGCAATTCTTTTCCGCGACCTCGAACTTGACCCTCGTGAAGGTCAGGAACCGCTTCACCGAGTTCTCCTTGTTTATGCCGATGACCGAGTCAAAGGAGCCGGTCATGCCGATGTCGGTTATATAGCCGGTCCCGCCGGGAAGGATGTCCTCGTCGGCGGTCATGACGTGGGTATGGGTGCCGAACACAGCTGAAGCCCTGCCGTCCACGTGCCAGCCGAAGGCCTTCTTTTCGGAGGTGGCCTCGGCGTGGAGATCGACGATGATGATGGGGGCCTTATCCTTTACTTCCTTATAGATCGCATCGAACTTCTGGAAGGGGCAGTCGATCGGCTCCATGAAGAGCCGTCCCTGCAGGTTGATGATGCACACGCTGAAGCCCTTCCGCTCGATGATGTGCCAGCCGTGCCCCCGCACCCCCGCCGGATAATTGGCGGGCCTGAGCAGGGCCTGCTCGGAGTCGATGATCTTCATGACTTCCTGGTTGTCCCAGATGTGGTTCCCGGTGGTGATGCAGTCCACGCCGGCGGAAAGGAACTCCTGCACGATGTCCGGCGTGATCGACTTGCCCCCGGCGGCGTTCTCACCGTTGACGATGACCATGCCGATCCGGTGGGTATCGATGATCCCCTGGAGCTTGTCCTTCAGGACCTGTCGCCCGGGGCGTCCCACGACGTCGCCGATGGCGAGAATTTTTATGGTGTCGCTCATTGTGTTATCGCTTCACATCATCATGCGGCGGTTAAAACCGCCTATTTCCGACGGTTGAAACCGTCGCTTAATCACGCATCGGCTAAAACCGATGCTTATCAGAACAATATTTTGTTATTGGCGGCGGTTAAAACCGCCACCAATATTATTTCGCGTATTCTATGATCCGGGTCTCCCGGATGACCGTCACCTTCACGATGCCGGGATACTTCAGCTCCGACTCTATCTTGGTCGCCACCTCACGGGCGATGCCCTCGGCCTTCTCGTCGCTGACGATGGAATTGTCGACGATGACGCGGAGCTCGCGGCCGGCCTGTATGGCGTAGCACTTCTCAACGCCCTTGAATCCCAGGGCTATCTGCTCGAGGTTGTCCAGGCGCTTCAGGTACGTTTCGAGGGACTCCTTGCGGGCGCCGGGCCGGGACGCCGATATGGCGTCGGCCACCTGCACCAGCACGGCCTCAAAGGACTCGGGCTCGCGGTCATTGTGGTGCGACGCGATGGCGTTCACGCACTTGTCGCTCTCGCCGAACTTCTTGGCCAGCTCGGCGCCGACGATGGCATGGGCGCCCTCGCCCTCCACAACGCTCCCCTTGCCGATGTCATGGAGCAACCCGGAACGCTTGGCCAGCTGCACGTCAAGCTTGAGCTCGCCGGCCATGATGCCGGCCATGTTGGCCACCTCGAGACTGTGGGACAGTACGTTCTGCCCGTAGCTTGAACGGTACTTCAGCTTGCCCAGGTTATAGAGGGCCTCCTTGGAAAGGCCCGTGATGCCGAGCTGGTAGGCCGCCTTTTCGCCCTCGTCGAGCATGTTTTCCTCGATCTCGGTGGTGACCTTCTCCACGACTTCCTCGATCCGGGCGGGATGGATCCTGCCGTTCTGGATCAGCCTTTCCAGCGAGAGGCGCGCTATCTCCCGGCGTACCGGGTCGAAGCCGGATATGACAACGACCTCGGGGGTATCGTCGATGATCATGTCCACGCCGGTCAGGTTCTCCAGGGTGCGGATGTTGCGGCCCTCGCGGCCGATGATCCGCCCCTTCATTTCATCGGACGGCAGCGACACCGTGGTGATGGTGCTCTCCGACGTGTAATCGGAGGCGTTGCGCTGGATCGCCGTGATGATGATCTCCTTCGCCTTTTTCTCCGCGGCGCGCTTCGCCTCCTCCTCGATTTTGTTGATGATCTTCGAGGCCTCGAAGCGCGTCTCGTTCTCCAGGTTCTTCAGGAGGACCTGCTTGGCCTCGTCGGATGTCATGCCGGCGACGCGCTCGAGTTCCTTCTTGTGGCGCTCGAACTCCTTGCGGAGCTCCTCCTCCTTCTCCGTGTTTTCCTGTTCTTTGACCTTGAGCACCTTTTCCTGCTTGTCGATCTGGTCAAGGCGCTTGTCTATCGTCTCCTCTTTCTGCTGGAGCCGCTTTTCGATGTTCTGGAGCTCCTGCCGCCGGTCGCGGCCCTCCTTCTCCATGGCGTTCTTTTCTTTCAGCAGCTGGTCCTTCGCTTCAAGGAGCAGTTCCTTCCGCTTGTTCTCGGCATCCTTAACCGCGTCCTGCACGATACGCTGCGACTTGGCCTCGGCGGAGCTCAGCTTTATCTTGCCAAGATATGCGCGAAAGGCATATCCCACTATTCCAACAACTGGGAGAGCAATAATGAGTATAATGGTCAATATCGTCATACAGTTCCTC
>ERZ795058.6382-NODE-6382-length-10219-cov-5.522530_pt1 | contig 10219 bp, 6 predicted proteins | sample MGYA00375142_ERZ795058 | MGnify/ENA primary metagenome ERZ795058 (study PRJEB30187, sample SAMN05720210) | activated sludge metagenome | isolation source: anaerobic digester from wastewater treatment plant | place: Japan | collected 2015-04-20 ...
GACACGCCAGCTTGAGGGGCTGGTGCTCGCAAGGGTGTGCAAGTTCGAGTCTTGTCCTGGGCACACAAATAAGAGGCCGTCTCAATTCCTGTGAGATGGCCTGTTCTTTTCAGCCGGTGCCTGTCCTGTGAGATGGTCTCTTCATTTTCAGCCGGCGCCTGTCCTGTAAGATGACCCCCTCTTTTCAGCCGGTGCCTGGCACTAGCAGCTTGAACCGCCAACGACGCAAGGAAGCTCAATCCTGCATCCGCCGGCAGACGAATAGCAGGAAGAGCCGGCATGAATAAAGATGGCTGCAGGCTATCGTGCCGTCAGGCACTAATACAGCATCAATCAATCGATCCTTGCATCATACACCGCCTGCAAAATCTTTCCCCTGATGGAGAGATCCGAAAGCCTGCTGTTGTTCCGGGTGGGATAAACCCTGTTGCTGAGGAACACGTATGAAATCTCCTCATCCGGATCACACCAGATGAAGGTGCCGGTAAACCCCGAGTGCCCGAAACTGGCAGGCGAGGCCGACGGACATGGATAGGCTTCATCAGGAGGCAACGTATCATTACGCAGCAGCGGCTTGTCAAATCCCAGCCCCCGGCGATTGTCATTGTCCGGGAACTGAACAGCTGTGTACTTCCTGACCACATCACTGCTGAGAACTCTCACACCTCCGTATTCACCTCCCCTGCGGTACATCTCAACAAGCTTCAGAAGGTCATTGCCGGTGGCAAACAGGCCTGCATGACCTGATACGCCTCCCAGCATCGCCGCCCCCTCATCATGAACAGTGCCCCTTATCAACTGCTTCCTGAAAAGAGAGTCATACTCGGTAGGAACAACCCTCTCTGCCGGATACTTCTCAAGCGGCCTGTAGGTGATGTTGAAGGCACCGATGGGATTATAGATATTTGCCGGAGCAAACTTGTCTATGGTACTGTCTGTGAGACTCTCTATGATCTCTGAAGCAAGGATGAAGGTGAGGTCAGAATAGACATATTTTTTCTCACCCATGGGACTGTCACGTATCTCTCTGAACATATCCTTCAGATAATGCCGGTTCATGTACATCGAGTCAGTAACCTGAAGAGCATACTTCCGGTTGGTATAATCACTGAAGATGCCACGCCTGAATGTGCTGTCATTCTCAAGGGTGTTTCTCCAGAACGGTATCCATGATTTGAGGCCGGCCTGGTGTGCGAGCATCTCGCGCATGACCATGTCACCCTTGTCGGAAAAGCGAAACCACGGAAGGTAATTGCCAAGGGTTTTGTCAATGTCAAACGAACCCCTGTCATCGAGCAGCATCAGAGAGGGAGTGGCCGCTGATACCTTGGTCACTGAGGCAAGATCCCACAGGTCATTTTCCGTGACCGCTTCGGTGCTGTCATATAGATGGAATCCGTAGCATTTGTTAAGCACGACTATTCCCCGGCGGGCTATGAGCACCTGGCAACCCGGAAAAGCCAGGGTGTCAAGGCCTGCATTCACTATAGAGTCAACTTTGCCTGTCAGCCTCTCCGAGGAGAGTCCGGCATTCTCCGGAAACCCGAACTGCATTCTTATGTTGCCGGGGGTTTTGATGCCCGTTCCGGCCGGATAATTTTCATTTACCGTCACCGGCAGCCTGCCAGAGGCACCGATGGCGCCGAAGAGCACCTGCACGGCTACCTGGTGAGTGTAACTGTTGTCCTGGTAGGCCACAAGCATGGCCGTCGGCTTCTTCGTCAGGTCAAGCCGCGAAACACCATACGGATTGCCGAACCATATAACGGCAGCCCTGTCGAGACTGGCTATCTGCCGGAAAACATTGTTCAGGGCCGGCGTAACACCATAAAGCCCTGCGGGTTTCTGATCGAGTGCACAGAAACCGGCAATGACCACATCATAATCCATCAGCTTTGACATTACAAACCTGGCACCCTGCTCATTGGCCGGGTCAATGAAGTAGTGGTCAGCATTGGTGTACCTGTCTGTCATACGCTGGAATTCAGTCATGGCCAGCCGGTTGACAGAGACAGTGGCTATCCTTATCCGGTCAAGCCTGCCAAGTGGAAGGAGATTGTCATTATTCTCCAGCAGTGTCATTGCTCCGGCATACAGGTCACGAATCAGCGCCGGATGCCCGGAAGAAGGGATGCTGACAGGGGTGGAAGAGCCGGCAGCTGCTGCTGGTGCCTCGCCCGGAATTGACTGATTACCTGATTCTGCTCTGCCTCCGTTCGCCGTCGTGTAACTCTCAAGCCACAGCTTTGCTTCAAGAAGCCTCCTGCACCTGTCAGTGATCTCACTTACTGCTATCTCGCCCTTTCCCACCCTGCGGGCAATTTCCTCAATGGCAAAAACAGGGTCAGTGGGGTATTCAATTATGTCATTTCCTGCCAGCAGAGCCTCGGCATCGGCAATGCCCGAAGGGAAGGTCATGGTTGCACCATCCATATTCATTGCATCTGTAAGGATGAGACCCCGGAAACGTGACTCCTGTCTGAGCAACCCGGTCACCACCTTCTTTGAGAAGGTTGCCGGAAGAGCTCCGGCATCCAGGCCCGGCACACTTATATGCGCCGTCATCACCGCACCTATTCCTTCATCTGTCAGCCTCCTGAAGGGTAGCAGCTCTATCCTGTCAAAGCGGTCGCGGTCACCACTTATTACAGGAAGGCCGGTATGGGAGTCAGTGTCAGTGTCACCGTGACCCGGGAAATGCTTTGCACAGGCCATGATGCCGTTATCCTGAAGCCCCTTCATATACATTGTCGCCTTTTCTGCAACCTTCTCCGGATCCTCACCGAAAGAGCGGTAGTTTATTACCGGGTTCATCGGGTTGTTGTTCACATCTGCTACGGGTGCAAGGTTCAGGTTTATCCCTGCCTCACGGCACTGCGATGCAACGGCAGCTCCCATCTTGTAAATCAGGGAGTCATTCTGCAGTGCCCCCAGCGTCAGCTGGTACGGAAAGGCATCCACCTCCCTGAGCCGCATCCCTGTTCCCCACTCAGCATCCTGAGCAATGATCAGTGGTATCCGGGAGATACTCCTGAGCCGTTTGGTGTAATCAACCTGCATCTCACGTGTGCCCTCGAAAAAAATCACACCCCCGATACCATACTTCTCAACCAGCAGCTCTACCTGCCTGTAATTGCCTCCCTTTTCATCTGCCCATGCCGGCACCCATATCAGCTGAGCTATCATTTCCCTGATAGTCATGGTATTGAGTATGCTGTCAACCCCGGGGTGGCCGATGAAGCTTTTCCATGGAACATTATTGTCTGTTTCCCTGACCGGAGAGTCAGTCTGCCTGGCCGGAGAAGCAGTTTGTCTGACCGGAGAGTCAGCCTGCCTGGCCGGAGAAGCAGTTTGTCTGACCGGAGAGGCAGAGATTATCAGGGCGCAAAAAACAAGTACAAGTGAAAGGGAGGATTTTTTCATCAGATGAATGAATTATGAGTTGAACCAAAATTAGCATTTTTCTTTATCTCTCTTTTCCCGGTTGATTAGTTCCAAATTGTTATTTTTACCCAACCAACAGAATGCATATGGCAGCAACAAAAAGTTCCGGAAGGAGAGCCGGCAAATCAGCGCGGCTTTTGTCACTTGACGTTTTCAGGGGGATGACTGTGGCTTTCATGATCATTGTCAACACCCCGGGCACATGGAGTCATATATATGCTCCGCTGCGACATGCCCCGTGGCATGGCTGCACACCTACCGACCTTGTTTTTCCCTCATTCCTGTTCATCTCGGGTGTGGCAATGTTCTTTTCTCTGCGAAAGTATAACTTCGAGTTCTCCGGACCTTCACTGTTCCGCATTCTGCGAAGAGTACTTCTTATCTTCGCCGCAGGCCTTTTTCTGAATATTTTCCCCTATTTCTTACGTGACTACAGCACGCTCCGGATCATGGGAGTGCTGCAGAGAATAGCCCTGGCATGGGGTCTGGGAGCAATTCTGGTGCTGCTGATCCGCAGGAATTACATCTGGCTGGCCACGGCGGTGTTGCTGTTCGGATACTGGGCCCTGATGTATTTCATGGGAGGGGCCGATCCATATTCACTAGAGACCAACTATGCACGAACGGTTGATATCGCCGTGTTCGGCGAAAAGCACCTCTACAAGGGATTTGGCATACCATTTGACCCGGAAGGACTGCTGAGCACCATTCCCGCCACCGCAACGGTACTGCTCGGGTTTATGTCAGGAGGCCTCATCAGCGCTAACAGAACATCATGGAAAACACCGGGATGGCTTGCCCTGACAGGCGCCCTCCTTATCGGGGCAGGATTGCTGTGGGGACAGTATTTCCCGATCAACAAACCCATCTGGACAAGCTCCTATGTCATCTACACCGGCGGTATTGGTATGATAATCCTGGCCCTGCTCTTCATAATAATTGATATCATGAACCTGAAAGGATGGACAGGCTTCTTCAATACATTCGGCACTAATCCCCTCTTCACATACCTCCTCGCCGGAATCTGGACCAAGACAATGCTTGCCGTGAAGATAGGGGAGTCCACACTTTACAAATGGATATTCGAACATATCTGCAGTCCGCTCTTTGAGGAACAGAAGCTTGCAAGCCTGCTCTTCGCAATAATGCAGGTTCTGATAATCTGGGCGTTCGGATACATACTTTACAGGAAAAAGATAATTATCAGGTTCTGAAATGGATATAAGAACAACAGTAGAAAAGGCATTTGAACGCTGGAAAGGCTCCCCTCCGGAGATTATCACCCGCCTCCCGCAGTCGGGCTCAGACAGGGTTTATTTCAGGCTGATATGCCGTGAAGATCAGGTGATAGGCGCATACAATCCCAGCCGCGAGGAAAACGAAGCTTTCGTCGGTTTTTCAAACCACTTCAGATCAAAGGGATTGCCGGTGCCGGAGATATATGTTTATTATCCAGAAGATAAGATCTATTTTCTTGAGGATCTGGGCGATATCAACCTTTTTACATGGCTGGCCCGCCGTTCCGATGAGGAGCGTTTCAACAAGGAGACGGAAAAGCTCTTTCACACCATCGCCGGTGACCTGGTACGAATACAGACTGAAGGAATCAGGGGGCTTGACCTGTCACTCTGTTATCCCCACCGCAGCTTCGACCGGCAGAGCATAGTCTGGGACATGAATTATTACAAGTACATGTTTCTCAAACTGATAGGAGCGCCGTTCAATGAGACCAGGCTTGAACGGGATTTTGAGATTCTGACCCGTTTCCTGCTGGATGCAGGACAGGAGTATTTTCTCTTCCGCGACTTCCAGACGGCAAATATCATGATCAGGGACGGAAAGCCGTGGTATATTGACTACCAGGGCGGCAGGCTCGGGGCACCGCAGTATGACATCGCTTCACTCGTTTATGACGCAAAGGCCTATATCCCTGAAAATATCAGGAAGACAACGATCGACAGGCACCTGGCTCTCTTCGCGGAAGCTACAGGCAGATCACGTGAGTCACTTGAGATGTACCAGGGAGCCTTTACCCTGATAAGGCTCATGCAGGCACTGGGCGCCTTCGGATTCAGGGGACTGCATGAGAACAAACCTACTTTCAATGAGAGCATCGTGCCGGCCGTGGAGCTGATGAATGAGCTTCTCGAGAGCGGTGACGTAAAGATTGATCTCCCCGAACTGAAGAGAGCCTCACTCGCAGTGCCGCTGCAACGAAAGTACCGCATCCTGGAACACTACCAGGATATGGTTACAATACATCTGGAGAGCTTTGCTTATGTAAAGGGGAAAATTGTAAACTATGACAACGGCAGCGGGTTTGTCTTTGACTGCCGCGGACTGAGCAATCCGGTCACCGTGGCTGAATTGAGCGAACTCACCGGCCTTGATCCCGAGGTGATAGAGTTCTTCAACAACGATGATGAAGCAGTGGCTTTTGCAGGCGACTGTACAAACATCATCCGCAACTCGCTTCCCATGATGCGACGGAAGGGTATAGTCAACATACATGCTGCATTCGGCTGTGTCGGCGGCCATCATCGCTCCGTCTGGAGCGCGGAAAGAGTGGCTCTGATGCTCTCGGCAATGCCCGGTGTTGAAGTGTCAGTGAAACATACCGCCCTGGAAGAATGAAGGCAATGATCTTTGCAGCCGGCCTTGGCACCAGGCTGGGGGAGATGACCCGTACCATACCCAAGGCGCTGGCTGACATCAATGGCAGGACCATGCTGGAACTTACGGCGGAGAGAGTTGTCAGGGCAGGATTTGATGACCTGATTGTCAATATCCACCACCATCCCGAACAGATGCTTGAGGAGATAGAAAAACTCAGGCAGCAGGGTTACCGGATTACCGTCAGCGACGAAAGTGATGAGTTGCTGGATACTGCAGGCGGTCTTTACAGGGCAAGGAGCTTCTTTGGCTCCGAACCATTCCTTGCACATAACGTTGATGAATTCACTGATCTTGACCTCAATGGCATGTACAGGCAACATGTGGAATCAGAAGCACTGGCCACCCTCGCGGTGAGACACCGGCCGGGGAACCGGCAACTACTTGTAGATGCTGCAGGGCGCCTTCGCGGATGGCGCAATAACGCAACAAAGGAAGAGATCATTACCGTTGAGAGCAGCAGGCAGCTTGAAGAGGTTGGCTTTTCAGGCATTCAGGTCCTCTCTCCTGAAATCTTTGATCTGATGCAGGAGGGTATCTATTCGCTGACATCGCTCTACCTTATGCTGGCACGAAAGCATCCAATCATGACCTGCCTGCATGACTACGGTTACTGGTTCGACGGCGGCACACCGGAGAACCTCGAAAAGATCAGAGCACATTTTGGGAAGCAGGAAGTGGGCTGACAGGGAAAGCAATCAGCCTCCGGAAAGGTTCAGTTTTTCCAGAATGACTTTGTGAAGAGGGCCAGTATGGTAAAAATCTCAAGACGCCCGATGAGCATCAGTGCAGTCATAATAATCTTTGCTCCTGACGTGAAACTGTTGTAGTGGCCAAAGTTGCCCGACATGCCAAGCCCCGGCCCCACATTGCTTATTGCGCTGGTACTTGCTCCTACAGCCTCAAGCAGGGGCACCCCGGTGAAATGGATGGCAATCATCCCGGCCAGGGTCAGGGCAATGAACAGAAGGGTGAATGAAAGAATTGTAATATTCAGATTGTCAGGCACTATCCTGTTGTTTATCTTAATTGGTATCACCGCATGGTGATGCAGGAACCGCTGAAAGACAACCTTCAGGTTACGCAGGTTGATCAGGTGCCGGGCCATCTTGATTCCTCCCGTGGTTGATCCTGTACATCCTCCGGCAGGCATCAGAAGAAGCATGATTAACCATCCGCCCTGTGGCCAGACCATGTAATCCGTCGTGGCAAAGCCGGTTCCTGTCATCATTGAGATAACCTGGAAAAAGCCATGCCTGAAGGAGAGGGTAAGATCGCGGTCAGTGCCGGTATAGAGGATCAGAGTCACAAGGATGGTGGCCCCGGTGACAAGGAATATGTAAAGCCATAGCTCCTCAAAAGCAGCTATCTTCCTGAACTCCCGGCGCACAAGAAAATAGTACACAATATAACTGACCCCTCCGAGGAACATAAAGATTCCTATCACATACTGGATATATGGTGAGTATTCCGAGATGCTGGTGTTCCTGGTGGAGAAACCTGCGGTGGATACTGTGGCAAAGGAGTGACATATGCTGTCAAAAAGGCTCATCTCCCCAAAACTAAGAAGCACAGTCTCCAGTACAGTCATCGCCAGGTAGATGATCAGTATTATGTATGCTATAGACCTTGTCTTGGGCAGTATCTTCTGTTTCATCGATGACTCGAGGGTGAAGAGATGATACCCTCCGGCCTTCATGTTGGGAAGAATCACTATTACAAGTACGATCACGCCCACACCACCTATCCAGTGAGTCAGGCTCCGCCAGAAGAGGATTGACTTCGGCAGAATCTCAACATTGCCTATTACGGTCGCCCCGGTTGTGGTAAAACCTGACATGGTTTCAAACAGCGCATTGGTGAACCCTGACACTGACCCGCTGAAGAGGTAGGGCATGGTGCCAAGCAGGGCCAGCAAAACCCATGAAAGAGTCACATTCAGATACCTGTCCCTGATATTGGTATTATCCCTTGATGTGCGGGGCATGGTCATGTAGAGCACAAGCCCCGGCACAAATGAAATAAGTGCCGGCAAGAGAAACGGGCCGAGGCTCTCGGAATAGATAAGTGCAACAGGAATACAGGCAATGAAAGCACCACCTGCTATGATCATTATCAGGCCGGTAAGCTTCAGAAGTGATCTGATGTTGATGCTGGTCATTACAGAGCGGCGCGACCGTACTCAGCTACATCCATTTCTTTCTTCTCAGGAGAATTACGGCGGCAGCGGCAAGCACCACCGAACCGCCCAGCAGAAACCAGAATGCACTCATGTTGGTCTCCAGCCTGTTGGGTACGTTCATCCCGTAAAAGCTGGCAATGAGGGTTGGTATCATCAATACGATGGTGACTATCGTGAGAGATTTCATCACGATATTCAGATTGTTTGAGATGACCGAGGCAAATGCATCCATCATCCCGCTCTGAATATCGCTGTAAATCTTGGCCATCTCAATTGCCTGCCGGTTCTCTATGGTAGCTTCTTCCAGGAGGTCTGACGAAAACTCGTAGTCACGTATCCATTTCGAATTCTTCAGCTTGAGCATCATCGCCTCATTTGATCGCAGCGAGGTGGTGAAATAGACAAGACACTTCTCCATCTTCAGCAGTCGGTGCAGCTCCTCGTTCCGGGTCGACTTCTCCAGATCCTGCTCAATTATTGTCGTCTGGTTGTTGATCTGCTTCAGATACCTGTGGTAGAACATCGTGGTTCTGATAAAGAGATGCAGTATGAGATCGATCTTTGTCTCTATTGTAATACCCTTGCCGCTGCGGCTGAAGAAATCATCAAGAACCTCGTTGTTCCGGTGACAGATGATTACCAGGTTGTCCTTGTCAAGCACGAGGCCCAGGGGTATGGTTGTGAATGGTAATCCGTTCGACACGTTCTGATATGGGATACGGTAGATCATCAGCAGCAAATCATCCTCCACCTCCATGCGCGATCGCTCGTCAACGTCAAGTATATCAGCAAGAAAATCATCCGGAACCTTCAGTGTGGTGTTCAGTATGCCAATCTCTGAAGGGGTGGGATCAGTGACGTTTACAATGCAACCTTTTTCAAATGTATTTAACGGAAGGAGACCGTTGGGAATCATTTGCCAGTAAGTAATCATTTTAGTACCTCCTACTTTTCTGCTCCGCGGAGGCACCGTTACCGGCTTACCCCTGCAGAACCAAATTAATAAAACGGCTCGCGTGATAATCGTCCATAAAAGACAACTGTATTGATACAGTGTGCAAAAATATAACTTTTCTGATACCCGCATCCCGGGTCCGTGAAAAATGTACAAAAAAATTACCTTTGCACAGAACCTAAATATAACGTAATGGGAAAAGTACTTGTTGTGGGCGCTGGTGGTGTTGGCACCGTTGCAGTGATTAAAATGGCGCAGATGACTGACGTTTTTAGTGAGATAATGCTGGCCAGCCGCACAAAATCAAAGTGTGATACAATTGCAGACAGGGTTGGAGGCAACAGGGTGCAGACAGCACGGGTAGATGCTGACAACGTGGCTGAGATGAAGGAGCTTATCCGCTCTTTCGGGCCTGACATGGTAGTCAATCTCGCACTTCCCTACCAGGATCTTAACATAATGGAAGCATGCCTTGCCACTGGCGTTGCCTACCTTGATACTGCCAATTATGAGCCGCCTGAGGAGGCAAAATATGAGTACTCATGGCAGTGGGCATATCATGAGCGCTTCCGCGAAGCCGGCATCACGGCGATACTTGGCTGCGGCTTTGACCCGGGTGTCACCAGTGTCTTTACAGCACATGCCGCGAAACATCACTTCAGCGAGATACACTATCTCGATATAGTTGACTGCAACGCCGGCGATCATGGCAAACCCTTTGCCACAAACTTCAATCCCGAAATAAACATCAGGGAGGTAACCCAGAAAGGCAAATACTGGGAGAACGGAGAGTGGGTTTACACTGAACCCCATGAGATTCACAAGACACTGACATACCCCGGCATTGGGCCGAAAGAATCATACCTGATCTACCATGAGGAACTGGAATCGCTCGTGAAGAACTTCCCGACGATAAAGAGGGCCCGTTTCTGGATGACTTTCAGCCAGGAGTATCTTACTCACCT
>ERZ795058.6393-NODE-6393-length-10199-cov-4.437697_pt1 | contig 10199 bp, 8 predicted proteins | sample MGYA00375142_ERZ795058 | MGnify/ENA primary metagenome ERZ795058 (study PRJEB30187, sample SAMN05720210) | activated sludge metagenome | isolation source: anaerobic digester from wastewater treatment plant | place: Japan | collected 2015-04-20 ...
TCGACATGTCGGAATACATGGAGAAGCACTCGGTTTCGCGCCTGATCGGCGCGCCCCCGGGCTATGTCGGCTACGAGGAGGGCGGCCAGCTCACCGAAGCAGTGCGCCGCCGGCCGTATGCCGTGCTCCTGTTCGACGAGATCGAAAAGGCGCATCCCGATGTCTTCCACATCCTGCTGCAACTGCTCGACGACGGCCGCCTGACCGATTCCCAGGGACGAACCGTCGACTTCAAGAACACCGTCGTCATCATGACCTCCAACATCGGCTCCACCTACCTGACCGAAGGAGTGGACGAAGACGGCGAGCTGGACGAGAACACGCGGCTGCGCGTGATGAACGAACTGCGCGCCAACTTCCGCCCGGAATTCCTCAACCGGATCGACGACATCGTGCTCTTCACGCCGCTCGGCCTGGAGCAGATCAAGCAGATTGTCGACCTGCTGCTCGAACAGATCTACGGCCGGTTGGCCGACCGGCGCATCACGCTGGAGCTGACCGATGCGGCGCGGGCGTGGCTCGCCAACCGCGGCTATGACCCGACCTACGGCGCGCGGCCGCTCAAGCGTCTGATCCAGAAGGAACTGGAGACGGCCCTGGGGCGCCGGCTGATCGCCGGCGAGATCCGCGACGGCTCGCGGGTCCAAGTCGATGTCGAGGCGGGCGAACTGGTCTTTCGCACCGACCACTCGGCTGAATCCCCCGTGGACTCCGCAGCGGATGTCGCGACACGCTGATCGGCCATCCTGGAGTGCGGTGACAGAGCGTTGCAACGCAACGCGCCGATACCGCTTCGGGTCGACGACTCGCTGGACGCATCCCCGGTCTGGATGCGTTTCCGTCTTGGCGTCGTTGCCTGTTGCGCCTATGTCTTTGTGCCTTGCTTTGCTCAGAATGATCGCTGACGCTCACATCGCGCAGGTCTGTTTCGGTTCTTGAAATTGCACTTTCCAATTTGTTTCGCATTTCGATATACGATTGGCGTGCTTCTTCCCGCTTCAAGCGAACTTCTTCCCGCTCCAAGCGAAAAGGGGCGGCGGAAAAATCCGCCGCCCCCGGATCCGGAACGTGATCCGCCTCTGCGGTTGCTTCTCCGGTGATCACATCCCAGACTCGTTCTCAATCCCGGTCACCATGTCCGGAACGACGCCAAACACCTGACCTTCCGGCTCAAACTCCACAATCACCGGCCCGACAAACGGTTCTTCAAAGTGTTCCGGGGTATCGACATCGACCGACACCAGACTCCGCGTCGGCGTGCGCAGCTCCCCGTATTTAAAGTCATGCTTGACCTTGCTGCTCTCCGCGAACGCTACCGTCCCAACCATCGCCAGGGCGGCGATGGCGGCTCCCGTCAAGGTCCGTCCGATGGGCATCATACTCCAACCCTCCTCTCTCCCCGCGCGGGGGATTGAATGCTGCGTGTGCGGTTTCACCTCTCCTGGTGGCACACGGCAGGGTTTAAAGCACAACGCGGGCCAATCCCCTCGGCTGGGGACCGCCCGGCAACTCCCATTATGACTTAATGATACTCGACGTCAAACCGTTTACGCGCCTTGGGCGTCAGCAACAGGAGTGAAAAGATCAGATTCATCACAACCATAAAGGTTGCGCACCGCCCGACGCTCAGCGCCGCGGAATTGTCCGCGGTGCGGACGAGTTGCGTTATCGGCGACACGTCCAGAATCCATTCGGCAACCGCCCGCACGGCGCCCCCCTCCGCCGTCTGACTCCAGCTCGTCTGGATTTCGCGCGCGGCCTGCGCAAACGCCGGCGCCACCCGCCAGACCACCAGCAGAATCAGCCCCGCCCCCACCGCCGCCCGGTTTCGGTCAGCGCAGATCAGACTTACCAGCAGGCAAACCGTCAGGCCCGTCCACAGCGACAAACCCGCCGAGGCAAGAATCATCCGAGCGTTATCCCCGATCCTCGTCCCTCGCCCCTCGTCCCTCGTCTTCGTATTCGCCTCCAAAGGCCCGCCGAAATTCCGTTCCCGGTTCTTCCCCCTCAACCCCGAATCCGACACCAGCGTTGATGTCCCCGCCGCCGCCGTGATATGCAGAAGGTGGACAACCGCTCGCTTCCATCCCTCCTGATGACGCACGCCGGCGCGGGAAGTTGCACCGCCCCATCCTCCGGGCAAGGAAACCTTTCGTGACACAACCGGACCCAGCCCCCGCCGACGGCAACGGCAAACTGCTGATCGGATGGACCGAGTACGTCTCATTGCCCGCGTGGGGCATTCAGGAACTCAGGGCCAAGGTCGATACGGGCGCGCGCACCTCCGCGCTCCACGTCACCGGCCTGGAGCGGCTGGCGGGCAACCGCGTGCGCTTCGAGGTGATCCTGAGCCGCAAACAGGCCCACAAGCGCGTCACGGTCGAAACGGTCGCCTGCAAATGGGCCCGGGTCCGCTCCAGCACCGGCATCTACCGGCGCCGCTGCTTCGTGCGGACGCTGCTGCGGATCGGCCCCGTCGAAAAAGAAATCGAGCTTTCCCTGGTCAACCGCGAGAAAATGCTGTTCCGCATGCTGATCGGTCGCAAAGCCCTGGAGCATGACTTCCTCGTGGACGCCTCGCAGCGCCGGCTGCTCGGCCGCGGCCCGGATGGGTCGGGCTCCCCCGGCGCGCCGGCCGGCCCCGTCTCCGAGCCCCCCACGAACCGAGGTTGCCCGTGAAAATCGCCGTCCTCTCACGCAGGCTCCGTTCCTACAGCACGCGCCGGCTCAAGGAAGCGGCCGAGGCGCGCGGCCACCGCTGCATCGTCCTCAATACCCTGCGCTTCTCGATCGGCCTGGAGAAGGAATCGCCCGAACTCTATTACAAGAACAAGCCCCTCTCGTCCTACGACGCCGCCATCCCGCGCATCGGCGCCTCGGTCACCACATTCGGGACCGCCGTCGTCCGCCAGTTCGAGCAGATGGGGATCTACACCGCCAACGAATCGCTGGCGATCTCGCGCTCGCGCGACAAGCTGCGCACGATGCAGATCCTGAGCAAGCACGATATCGGCATCCCGCCGACGGCGTTCGTGCGCGAAAAGCGCGACGTCCTGCCGGCCATCGAACGGATCGGCGGCGCGCCGGTCATCATCAAGGTGCTGGAGGGAACGCAGGGCGTCGGCGTCATCCTGGCCGAGACGGTCAAAGTGGCCGAGGCGATCGTCGAGACCCTGCAAAGCGCCCGCCAGAACGTCCTGCTGCAGAAGTTCATCAAGGAGAGCCGCGGGCGCGACATCCGCGCCATCGTCGTCGGCGACAAGGTCGTCGCCGCCATGCGCCGCATGGCCCAGGAGGGGGAGTTCCGCAGCAACGTCCATCGCGGCGGGACGACAATGGCCCTCCTGCTCGACCGGCCCTACGAACAGGCGGCCATCCGCGCCGCCCAGATCCTCGGCCTGCGCATCGCCGGGGTCGATCTGCTCGAATCGGACGAAGGACCCCAGGTGATGGAGGTGAACAGCTCGCCCGGCCTCGAAGCGATCGAATCGACCACCAAGATCGACGTCGCCGGCGCCATCGTCGCCGATATCGAGCATCAGGTCCTCTTCCCCGACGTCGACTTGAAACAGCGCCTGCGCTTCGCCGGCGGCTTCGGCATCGCCGAGTTCACCGTCCACAACATGCCCGACCTCGAAGGCAAGCGCCTGCGCGACTGCGGACTGGACAGGAAAAGCATCCACGTCATCCACATAACGCGTTCCAGCTCAATCATTCCCAATCCGCGCGGAGACGATACGATCGAACGCGGCGACACCCTGCTGTGCTACGGCGCCCTCAACGAATTGCGCCAGATGATGCCCCCCCAGCGCAAATCCAGACGCCGCCGCCGCGCCGCCAACGGGACGACCGACGCCGAGGGCTGACCCCCACCCCGGCCCGCCCCGCTACCCCAGCAGCACCTCGCGGTAAACCTGGACCATTTGTTCGGCCCACCGGCGGGGAGTATGGCGCGCCAGCACGCGCCGCCGCCCGGCCTCCCCCGCGCGCTGCCGCGCCGCCGGATCGCGCGCCCAGGCCAGCATGGCGTCGGCCAGCGCCTCCGGGTCGTCGGCCGGCACGACGCGCGCGCAGCCGCACGGCTCCACCAGTTCCGGAATCCCCCCCACGCGCGTCGCCGCCAGCGGCAGGCCGGCCGCCATCATCTCCAGCGCGATCCGGCTCGAACCCTCCGAGCCGCGCGAGGCGATCACGCCGACATCGAGCGAGGCCAGCACCTTGGCCAGATTGCCTAGATGCCCCGCGATCCACACCCGGTCGGCGATGCCGAGCTGGCCCGCCAGCCGGCGGCGCTTGGCGCGCTGTCCGGGCGGACCCTGGCCTGCAATCAGAAAATGCGCCTCGGGAACCCGCGCCGCCACGCGCGCGGCCGCCTCCAGAAACACATCGTGCCCCTTGACCCGCTGGTAGCGACCGATCAGGCCGAACCAGAGCGGCGCGCCGGCGTCCGGCGCGCGCCACGGCGCGGCCACGTGACGCCGGCGCCATTCCGCGCTCCGCCGCCGGGGATGAAACCGCTCGGCATTGACCGCCGCCAGCACGACCCGCCGCCGCGGCAGATCTTCGCTCCACGCGCCAAACCCGCTTTCGGCCGCGCGACTGACGCTCAGCACGGCCTCCGTCCCGTGCAGATACAGCCAGCGGTTCAGCGGATGACGCCGCACCGGCATCACCACGTGGCGCGTCCGGATCAGCGGCCGGCCCGTCAGTCGCGCCACCACCCACCCCATCCAGTGGTCCTTGCCGCGGTGGCAGTGGATCAGATCGATCTTGCGCTCGCGCACCAGCCGCCGCCAGGCCAGCACGTCGCGCGCATCCGCCCCCACGGAAAAGGCATGCTCGAACCGCAGCGGCAGGATGCGCCAGTTGCGCTCGCGCGCCTGCTCATGCAGTGGCCGGTCCGCGCGACAGATTAGCCACGGCTCGTGCCCCAGCCGCTCGAGCTGTTCATACAGCATGGCGACATGGGCCACTTCGCCGATCCAGCGACGTCCGCTATTGGCCAGGGCGATGCGCAACGGGCGGTCCATACCGGGCCTCACCATAGCCGCGGGGGCGACCGCCATCAATGCCAATCGGCCCCGCTCCGGCCGGCCGCGCGCCCCGCCCCACCTCGAACTCCGTCCGACCGGCCGGGTCGGACCGATTTTAAGTTCGACACCGCAACAATTTCATTGCGCCGACCGCCCGATCCGTTGCAGGATCGTATGGGCCTACTGGACGCCCGGGGAACCTTTGGCGAGCGCCCGCGTCAGCCAGCCAAACAGCGGCGGGCCGTTACGAACAGGTTCTCCCCGGCCGGCAGCGCCGCCGATTTTCGGTGGCGCGCCCGGGCGCCTTCCCCTTTTGGGTCGGCTCCCCATGCGAACGGGTTTTATTGGGACTGAGTGTTCGAAAGTCAATCCGAGAACCGGTTGTTGAACCGCGTCGGACGCGGCGGCCTTGGCTGTCACCTCTCCGCACCGCGCGGCCAGCATGCGGGCACGCTTGTGTCCGACTGAGCCGCCGCTATCGGTCTCCCGGCGCTTCGCGCCCTCACCATCCCCTCCCCCAACCCGACGCACACCCTTCCTTCCAAGGAGCATCGACGCCCATCCATGCGCCGACAAGTCCTGATTAATGTGGAGGCCACCGACATTCGGGTGGCCATGCTGGAAGACGGCACGCTGGTTGAACTTTTTGTCGAGGATCTGCACACCCGTTCCAAGATCGGCAACATCTACAAGGGGCGCGTCGAAAGCATCGTCCCCGGGCTGCGCGCGGTCTTCGTCAATATCGGCTGCGAGAAAAACGCCTTCCTGCATTTCAACGACGTCCTGCCCGAGTTCGAGCTCCCCCAGAAGGGCCGTCCCGAACGCGAGCGCCGGTCCCAACTGCGCGGTACCGAAGCGGTCGACGCGATGGCCGACCAGGAGGAGGACGACGACTATGTCGATCCGGTCGTCGTCGGCGAGACCGAGGAGGCCGTCAAGAACCGGCCGCGCCGCCCCCTCCGCGTCGGCGATGAAATCCTCGTCCAGGTCACCAAAGAGGAGATCAACAACAAGGGCCCGCGCATCACCACCTTCATCTCGCTGCCCGGGCGCTATCTCGTCTACATGCCGTTCGCCGAGCGCTCCGGCGGCGTCTCGCGCCGCATCGAGGACGGCGACGAGCGCAAACGCCTGCGCGACATCCTGCGCGACCTCAAACCCGAGACCGGCTCCCTCATCATCCGCACGGCCGGCATCGATCAGGCCGAGGAGGCCATCCGCCAGGACGCCGAGCAGCTGCAGAAAAAATGGCAGGAAATCACCCGCCGCGCCCGCCGCGATCGCTCCCCCGCCCGCGTCTACGATGATCAGGAGATCATCACCCGCGTCGTCCGCGACAACTTCACCGAAGACATCGACGAGATCCTGATCGACTCCAAGCCGGCCATGCGCGAGCTGATCCGCACCTGCCAGGTGATGGTCCCCTGCCTGGTCGATCGCATCGCCCTCTACGATTCACCGATCAGCATCTTCGATACCTTCGAGGTGGAGAAGCAGTTTCAGAAAGCGCTGCGGCGCAAGGTCCCGCTGCGCAGCGGCGGCGAGATCGTCATCGACGAAACCGAGGCCCTCATCTCGATCGATATCAACAGCGGGCGCTATGTCGGCCACGAGGATCAGGAACAGACCATCCTGAAGATCAACCTGGAGGCGTGCCGGGCCATCGCGCGCCAGCTCCGCCTTCGCGATCTGGGCGGCCTGATCGTCATCGATTTCATCGACATGAACGAGCGCGAGAACGAACTGGCGGTCCTCCGCGAATTCAAGCGGTGCCTCCGCTCCGATCGCGCAAAGTATGCAATTTCAGACTTCTCTGAGTTCGGACTGGTCCAGATGACGCGCAAGCGCGTCCGTAAGAGCCTCGCCAAGGCGATCTACCGCCCCTGCCCCTATTGCGACGGCAGCGGCCGGATCCTGACCGACCAGCAACTGTGGAAACAGCTCAAGTATGACCTGATGGCGGAACTCGAAGCCGATCCGCCGGCCGCCGCCGTCCGCATCGTGGTGCATTCTGAATTCAAGACTTACCTTCAAACGGCCATGACCGCCGAGCTGCGCGCCCTGGCCCACAAGTATCACGTCGCGCTCCAGATCGTCAGCGCCGAAGACTACCACCACGAGCGGATCACAATTCTAAAGCAAGCAAAATCAACGCATAACGTGGGGCCCAACAACGGCTCAGGAGGAAATGGACTCACGCAGCGGGGGGCGGAAAAAAAACTTGAAACCGCCCAGATGGCCCGTGATAATGCCTCCTAGAGTCAACTCCGACCAGGTTGACTTCTCTCAAGGGACTTCTTCCCCTCCTCTCTTTTGAAGAAGTCTCCTTTCCTGCAGTCCCTTCCGAAGGCCATGCCGACGGAAGGTGTTGCAACCACCCCACTACCCCTTGCGGGACGGGCTGTCTGCGGGCCCGTCCCGCAAATTTTTTCCACGCCTCCCCAGCATGAATCTGGCTCGATCTCGTCCTGAGATGAAGCGCCGCAAGAATACGCATCCCCCGGAGAAGGAACCCTTGCGTCGGGTGCGCAAACCGACCGCTCCGCCCGGACAGGCGCACCGCGATCGCGGCCGGGAAGCCAGCCGCCGGGCGTGCCGCGCGCTGCCGCCGTCCGACGCCGAGGAACTCGCCGACCGCCCTCCAGGTTCCGACGGAGCCTGAGTGCGTCACGTCCCTCGTCCCTCGTCCTCGCCCCCCAGCGTCTACCCCGAATAGCAGTTGACGACCCTCGCAACGGGCTTGATCATGCCCATGAGTCCGCGGAAACCACGAGGCGCGCGATGGAGCGACGAATCGGCATTCTGGGCTGCAAACACACGACGCTGGACCTGATCCGCGCCCTGCGGCGCGCCGGCGTGCCGCTCCAGCAGGTCATCACCCTCCCCCCGGCGCTCGGCCGGCGGCACCAGGTGGCCGGCTATCTCGACCTGCGCGACGAACTCGATCGGCTGGCGATCCCCTGGACGCACGCGACCGATTACGCTCTCAACGCCGAGGCCGACCGCCGGGCGCTGCCGCGGCTCGGCCTCGACCTGCTGCTCGTCATGGGCTGGCAGCGGCTCGTCCCCGAATGGTTCCTCGATTGCCTGCCGCTCGGCGCCTGGGGCATGCACGGCTCGTGCCGGCCGTTGCCCCATGGCCGGGGGCGCAGTCCGCTCAACTGGTCGATCATCACCGGCCAGGATACGTTCTACACCCACCTCTTCCGCTATCTGCCGGGGGTCGACGACGGCCCCGTCGCGGGTCAGATCGTCTTCGACATCAACCCCTACGACACCGCGCTGACGTTGCACAAGAAGAACCAGATCGCGATGATCCGCCTGGTTCTGGAGAAGCTGCCCGCGATCCTGGCGGGTCGCGTTGAGCCGACCCCGCAGCCCGCCGAGCCGCCATCATACTGGCCCAAACGCAATCCCGAGGATGGCATCATCTTCTGGGAGGACCCGGCCAACGTGATCTGCCGCCTCGTGCGCGCCGTGAGCCGCCCCTTTCCCGGGGCATTCTGTTTCCTCGACGACGATCCCGGCCGGAAATTGACGATCTGGCAGGCGCAGCCGTTCGACCGTCGCCTGACCTGGCCCGACGCCGCGCCGGGCGAGATCGTCGCGGTGTTCCACGACGCGACATTCGTCGTCCGCTGCGGCGACGCCACGGTCCTCGTGACCGAAAGCGAGGGCGTCCGGCTCACGGACGAGGATCTCGGGCGGCGGCTGGGTTCAGCCGGAATCAAGCGCAAGGTCTGGCCCAACCTGCCCCCGCTCTGAGACCGGCCGACGGCCGGCCGACCTCAATTCCCAACGAGATTGATGCTATGCCCCTTCTCTCCAATTCACGGCGGTGTTCTCCATGACACGGGCGATCGGCCTGGCGCTCATCGGCATGCTCGTTCTGCTGGCGGCGCTGGAAGTGGCCCGCTACCAGCGCGCCGCGCGCCTGGAGGATGAACTCCCCTACCCCCGCCGCCGGCTGATCCGCCGCATCGGCGTCTCGATCATCTTCAGTCTGCTGGTGGCGGCGGTGGTTTACTGGCCGGCGGCGGCCCCCGCCGCGGCGCAACTGACTCTGATGCTCGCCGTGCTGCTCGGCATCGCCTTCGGCCTGTTCCTGCTCTGGCGCGACCTGCACGAGACCTCCCGCGCCGTGGTCCGCCACGCCACCCGACTTTCCGAGGAGTCGGGAAGTGAACTCCTCCGCACCTTCGAATCACCCGCTGCGCCGCTTCGGACGAAAGACCCAACACGGCGGCGTGAGGAAGGGTTCAGCCTGCCGCCCGAGGTTGACACAACCGGCGAAAACGGAAAGACTGAGGGCTGAGTACGCCGCATCCTCATCGAGTGTGAGATCCGGCGTGCGGGGCCGGGATGTGCCGACGGGAACGAATTCCCGGCATGGCTTCCCCGGCAAACCAGATACCAGAACGGGCTGAAATGGACGGAGAGCTCTACGAAAAAGTTCACAAGGTGGTGATTGCCGGATCGGGTCCGGCCGGCCTGACGGCGGCCCTCTATTCAGCCCGGGCCGAGCTGGCGCCGATCGTCGTCGAAGGCTTTGACGCCGGCGGCCAGCTCACCCTCACGACCGAGGTGGAAAATTACCCCGGCTTCGAGCACGGCATCACCGGTCCCGAACTGGTCGACGTGATGCGCCGCCAGGCCGAGCGCTTCGGCACGATCTACCTGCGCGGCGATATCCAGCGCGTCGACCTGAGGGAGCGCCCCTTCACCATCGCGCTGGAAGATGGACGCGAGTTGCGCACCCAGACCTTCATCATCTCGACCGGCGCCCGCGCCCGCTGGCTGAACCTGCCCGCCGAACAGGCGCTGCTGCGCGCGGGGGGCGGTGTCTCGGCCTGCGCCACCTGCGACGGCGCCTTCTACAAGGGCAAGGAGGTGATGGTCGTCGGCGGCGGCGACACCGCTCTGGAAGAGGCGATGTTCCTGACGAAATTCGCGACCAGGGTCACCGTCATCCACCGGCGCGATGAGCTGCGCGCCAGCAAAATCATGCAACAGCGTGCCTTCGCCAACCCCAAGATCGAGTTCATCTGGAATTCGGTGGTCGAGGACGTGCTGGGCGTCGAGGAAAAACGGATCCGCGCCGTCGTGCTGCGCAACCGCGTCAGCGGCGAAACGACCGAAGTGCCGACCCAGGGCCTGTTCATCGCC
>ERZ795058.6398-NODE-6398-length-10188-cov-11.357841_pt1 | contig 10188 bp, 10 predicted proteins | sample MGYA00375142_ERZ795058 | MGnify/ENA primary metagenome ERZ795058 (study PRJEB30187, sample SAMN05720210) | activated sludge metagenome | isolation source: anaerobic digester from wastewater treatment plant | place: Japan | collected 2015-04-20 ...
CAATGCTTTATCAACGCTGATGTTATCGCTATGTGTAATAAGACACACCTGATTTGAGTCAGAAAGATAGAATGCTGCTATAATCTTGGCATGTTCTTCGTTTATATCATCCAAGGCTTCTTCCATTTCAGGCATATCAAACAAGTAATGGTCGTATGGCATTTGTCACCTCTAACTTAAAATACTTCATTATAATAGCCGTAGGACTGTATAGCCCTGTTCGTCCACGCTGTTGTATACCCCGATGAACCTTTCACATATCTTGCCGTCCCAGAAGCATTGTTAAATTCCATGATGTACCACGCACCATCAGGGTCAACATACCCGACATACATAGGGTCGCTGCTTACGTCCATGTCTGAGAACCTGTACTTTTGCAGTTCAAGTATCTCTACCAGTTCCCATGTGGGATGACGCTGCCCTTCGTTTGAACGTGGTCGTGTACTCATTCTATATAGCTCGGTTCCAAGCCCTGAACCTTACGTCTGATGTTCATAACTCCAAAAGGAAGCCGTCTGCAATCAGCCAACACTTTTTTGACCGTCCAGAACTTCTTCCCCGCCTTTGTCCAGTCATCCAAGAATACATAGTCATCCGTCTTCTGGTCTTCTTCCCTATACGGCAATGCAAGAATATCCGCCTTTCGATATGCTGCTGAACTGTGCATCCACACAAATTGACCTGATTCAAAAATTTCCCGTGTCATGTGAGGAGGCATAAAGTTTCGTTTCGGATGTCCGTCCACATTGCATTCATTGTATGCAGAGGTTAGACAATCAATGTGTTTTGCCTTCTGGAAGAACTTATAGGTGAACTCTGCCCTGTAGGGATAACTCAAATCGTCCTGATCTGATACACAGATTATCTCGGCATTAGCGAGCTTATTGCCATAATTACGGGCTTCACACACACCGCCATTCTGTTCTAACCGCTTATAGATAATGCGTGAGTCCTGCTTACAAAACCAGTCCATTAAATCAGGAGTGAAGTCGGGTGAATAGTCGTCAATTACGATAATCTCTATATCCTGTATTGACTGCCCCCTGATGGTATTCAATGTTTCTGCAAGATAGGCATCCCCGTCATAGACAGGGATAACAAACGATACTTTAGGCATGTTTTCTCTCTCCTTTTACTAAAGCAGGTACACCCATACACATTTCTCCATCTGGAACATCTTTAGTAACAACTGCACCAGCAGCAACAAAGGCATGTTCACCTATTGTTACGCCACAAATAATAGTAGCATTTGCACCAATAGAGGCTCCTTTCTTTACCAAGGTTGGCTTCCAATTCTCTTTGCCACTTGGAGGGTATAAATCATTCGTGAAACAAACATGAGGGGCGATAAAGCAATCCTCTTGCACCGTCACTCCCTCCGGTATGAAACACCCTTTTCCGACCCTTGTTCTGTCACCTATCTTTACATTCGGTCCTATCTCTGCAAATGCCCCTACGGACACCCCTTCACCAAGAATAGCCGAATCATATACATTTGACGGTTCCCATATTGTCACGCCTTTACGCATACCTTAGTATTTCCTCCAATATCTTATTTGGATGCTGTTCGTTTAATATCTTGGTGTTCTGAATGACACAGTGACCGTTTATACGTTTACCAGGAGGCGTAAGTATAGGTCGCATAAGCCACGGGGCTACGTTCTCATTATAGTTATTATCCCAATCAATCACATCATCATAAGGGAAGCCATAAGTATCACAGATGTCTTTCTGATACTGAGCAAAGGCTATACTCATTCCATACTTGGCAAGACACATGAGTTTAAGGGCTTCCGTTTCCTCTGATGTGGCTACCGTCATGCACATTATTCCTGCCCGTTGTAGATAGTTTCTTGCCTCATCTGCCAGTTCTCCACCTATCCATTTCTTGTATGCTTTCAAATCCTCTTTCATCCTGTTATGCTTCCCAAGAATAGGACTATGGACAGCATTCTTTATTTTGCTTGTAGTCCCAATAGGTACAGTAGAGTGGATGATGGTCAATGGTTGATTGAATAAGTCCTGATAATCCTGCACTATACTGACAAACTTGTCACTGTACGGGATACAGACATTGATAATGTCATAATTAATCGGTATAGGGTTCTTACAGTCCTTGAGGTCGATACCGTCTACTGCGTAGTATTCGCTCAATATCTCAAACAATGGCCTTCCTGTTTCCCCTAATCCTATGACCGCGCTTTTCAATTCCACACCCCCTTTGCTTGTGTATTGATGTCTTCTAACCTTGCATATCGCTTAATCTCCTTTTCCGCTATCTTCTGCAGTTTCCGTTTAAAGTTCTCAGGGTTCACCCGAACCTTGTAGAAGTCAATATCTGCCTTGTCCATCTTCGGTTTTTCCCTCTGTATCTTCCGTATGGTATGGACAAGCATCTTTCTAAGTTCAGGGACATTAGTAAATCCCTGTATCCAGTAAGCTCCTGCATATTGCTGATTCGAGATGACCTGATTGCCACGGCACAGCGAATGGGTCACATTCGTCACCCTGTCGTCAAAGTGGACTGTTATCTCGCAGGATAAATCATTTACCCGTATCTCCTGATCGGGCATAGCTTTCTTGAGTTGGTCTGCTAAGTCATAGTCTGACACCGATATGGCAATCATCTTGTCGGTGCTTTCGTCTATCCTAACAGGCAGGAATGTTTCTTCCGGCTCAAGGTGAAGCCAACGTAACACTTCTGCGTCCCTTCGTGTCGTTACCCAATGGGTATTTATCCTCTTTAGCACCATGTCGATGTAGTACATGGCGGTATTCAGGTTCCATGAAGACATGAGAGAGTTGATGTCATATCCTGTCCAATGGATAATCTTATGCCCGTAGTGCTGGAAGAATACCCCTGTTGAACGCTGTATGCCTTCCTCATCACACATGAACCCGTAACAGTAGATAAGACGGTAGTTGTGAGGCTTCACCCCAGGATACAGCCTGAAGTCGCTATCTGTCAATTTTGCTATTTCAAGGGCAAGAGGAGAATCAAGTAAAGAGGTAACGCATATCGGCCTCTGAGGTATCCTATGTTTGTCCTGAACAGCTTTTCTCCTATCTATCCAATAGTTGCTTGAGTCCATAGAAAGACCGCCCTGCTTGGGCATTTCTGCATAATACAGGGGTTCTTTGATATAGAAGGCATCGGTATCTTTTGTGACGGACAACGCCCAATCCCAATCTATCAGGGACTTCAAATCCGTACTCCACCGCTTCCAGTATTTCCGCTTTACAGGGTTAGCACCGTCTATGAAGTTCTCACACTCAAGGTGATACCTGTCATACGGGTTGGAGTGGTAGATATTGGCAGGGTTTGGGTCTACCATCTTGTAGCCCGAATAGACCATGCCGTGTTTCGGGTTCTCGTCAAACGCTTCCATCCAGTTTCGCAAGGCTCCTGGCATGATATATAAATCAGAGGATAGGTGTGATATGACATCCCCTGTCGATACCGCAAAACCCTCGTTGTTTGCGTTACCCAAGTTGCCCTGTTCAAGCGAAAGGATACCCACCTTATCCCCGTACTTCTCTTGAACGGACTTGATGAGTTCATCCTTCGTTTCCCATTGTCCGTTAGGAACAAAGATAATCTCCCTGTTCTCGTAATCCTGGTCGAGAATAGACTCAATATTCCTGAATATAAACTCATCACATTTATATCCAGGCACGATGAAACTGACTTTTACGTCATCCCTCATTAATTCCCCCTTACTCGCTTTAAATATCCCTTCACGTTAACCAAATTTCAATTCTCCCTCTGCCCCACGGCAATGTTGGCAAGCCCCAGGGTCATCAACAACAGGCTCATACCCATAGGAGTATGCCTGTCCACATTCAGGGCATTTAGCTATCTGAACGCCATTTATCCATTCAGCAATATCCCTATCTCTCGCCTTTTTAATATCAAACCATTCTTTTACTGTTATATCTTGTACGCCCATAGTGTTTTAAGAAGGGGTGAGTTGCCCCACCCCTTAGTTTAACTACTTACCAACCGTAGAAGGTCTGCCGTTGACCACCCACAGGCAAGCACTGTTGTTCAGCACTTTTGCCGTGTAGATGATTCTATAACCGACAGTTGAAATTAAGCTCAACGGGTCTGAAGTCGTATTCGGGCCAGGTGTCTTGATGAAGGTACGGATGCCTCCATCGAAATCCGTTACACCGTATGCGCCCTGTCCGAAGAAGAAGTTGAAGTATAGTCTGCCGCCACCGTAGGCTGACAATCTAGCCCTTTTACCATTGGCAGTACCGCCGAACAAACCAGAAGTGGAGAACAAGGGGGCTTCAGTCGAGGAATAAATTTTGAATCCCTCAATCACACCCTCAAACCCACGTTCAGGCTGACCCTGACGACCTGTACCTTTTTCAAACGATGCCATTCCAGACTCTACATACTTCGTGTAGTCACGGAATGCAGACGTACCCCTTAACTGGTTCACCATATCGGGATGCATGATACATTTGTAGTACCCGTCAGCAAACCGTTTTGCGTGGCGAACCTTCAATTTCAGGGCGATTGTCCTGAAGATATCTGGTGTCCATGCAGTACCGCAAGTACCGCCAGCGAGTGCGGAGATGCTATGGTTTCTGGTTGATAGATCATTGATAGACCATGCGGGAGCCTGCAAGGTCGTTGAGGAAAGAGTCTTAAAGTATGCACCAGCAGAGAGGCATCCAGGGTAGTCACCAAGATAGCCCGAACCTGCCGAACACTGGAACTGTGCAGATGCGCTCGCCCGTTTCCAGAGCAAAAGTCTGGAGGTCATAAAATCAAGGCTGAGTGCGGAAGCATCAGCAAACAAGTCTATTGCGCCCTGCACTACGCTGTTGATAGAAACCATGTCAACGTAGGTTGATATAACAGCATGGTCGCCAATCATGTAAAGGGATGCACTCACACGGACAGCAGAGATTCCTCTGCCCGCGCCGGCAGCAGACTCAGTAATAAGCCTGCCGTAAGATAGTGAAGTCCATCTGTGCCAATAAACGCTCTGGCCTTCATTTTTCGGGAGTTCTTTCTTCTCGCCGAACTGATGGAACATAAGTTGAGGTTTCATCCTCTCAAGCATAGTCTTCTCGTAGTAAACGGGAATGAGATATGCAAGTTTGGTATTTGCTGAGGTCATTGTTGCCATTGTAAATCTCTCCTATTAAAGACAGCTACCATCCAGCGTTCTTGGTAAATTTCAGACCAAGGGCTTGTGCCATCTGGTCGCTTGTCATGTTCTTGATGTCTTTCATAGAAGGCATTTCGGTAGGAGTAGAACCTTTTTTATTGCCAGACGGTATCTGCGCTTTCTGCTTCAACGTCTGTTTTTTTACTCCTTCGTCTATGCCCTTCTGTTTGGATTCAAGATACAGGTTGGCAAAGAAATCACGTTCAGCCATAGCAACCGATGTTTTATGATCGTATCCTTCATCTTTATATTCGTGGTATCCGTCCTTTATCGCCTCCCAATGGGGCAAGGACGCAGATATTTCACGTTCAAAAGTACGGTCAAATTTTCTCTGTTGCAGGCGTTCTTTTTCGGTAGTTTCAAGGATAGTCTTGGTAAACTGCATCAAAGTCCTTACTGGACTTTTCTGCAATTCTGCCACAAAGTCCTCGTCAATCTTAGAAAAATCTACTTCTCCAACTTGCCCCTTAGAGGTAAGTTCGGCTTCCTTTTCCTTGAGTTCACGAAGTTTTTCCTCGACACGATACCCTTTCTGAACGTATTCCCTGATTTTCTCGGCAGGGACATCAATCTCTTTCCCCTTGTACTTGATCCTCAAAGGAGGTTCTGCCTGTTCTTCGGTTTCTGAAGCCTCTTTCGTTTCTTCTTTCGCTTCTGTCTGCTCGGAAGTTTCCTGAGTTTCTTCACTTGCCGTTTCCTGACTCTCTTCCTCCACGGGTGCAAGGACTTCTTCCTGTACTTCTTCCTGCACACCACCTTCTACCAACTGACTCGTTTGCTCCTCGATTTCCTTCAGAATATCTGAAGATGTCATTGTAGAGCTATCTGCCATAAATCACCTCGTATTATTATGTATTTTCGGGAACAAGTTTGTTTAATTCTTGCGCCCACCTTTGCCGTTCTGTTTCTGCCGTAACAAGTTTGTTCTTAATAGCCTTCAACGTCTGCCTCTTGCTACGGACGCTTGCAAAGAAATATTCTCTTGCCTGCGGATCCATTTTGTAAATGTCTGCCTTATCTTCATTGTCCAGAGTTTCGTCTATCGCCACATCAAGCCATGATAGGAAGAATTTGCCGGAAGCAGAATTAGCAAGAATAGCCCAACTGCGCCATTCCTCCGCTATGTTCCGTACTTCACGGATTGATTCATCATCTGTCTTTATGACTTTCTTTCGTGGCATTAGCCCAACATACCCCCTATTTCACCCATCAGGGCAGGATTCGGGCTTCCTTCAGGCATACGCATTTCACGCTCACCCAACGCTGGCTGCTGACCTCCACCCTGCATACCGCCTGTCAGCATCATCATCAACTGCTGCATCTGCTGTTCTTCGGGGCTGGCGAATAACTGCTCGGTATCACGGATGCCAAAGTAGTCAAGGAGCCTTCCTAACCATTGGTCTGCCCGTGGTACGACAAACGGCAGAAATGCCTGATTGCCAAATACCAGCGTCATAGCCTCGATTAACTGCTTCCGTTCTATCTCTTTGGACACCTTGTACTGAGATACAGCCTTGAAGGTGAAATTTCCTTCGTAGTCTTCAGGCGTTGCCGTTATAGACTGACTTTCAGGCCAGTAGTAGAACCCGTTGGGGTCGGTCATAAACATTTTCTTGTACTTGACAATATCCCTGACCATATCCTCCACTGACATCATGGAAAGGAGAAGGTTGTATGTGTCTGCCCTTAATTCCCCTGCCTGTTTCATCCCGACATATTCTGTTGCGGTATCGCTTCCACCCGCTACAGATTGACCGCGCATTTGAGGAAAAGCATTGGAATAGTTCTGAATATCCATCTCTATACGAGATTTACGCTGTAATGCTGCCGTAAGAATGTTCCAATCCACCTTCATAGGAGTTACACCGTTCACATCGTCCGTGAACAGAATACCTCCTGACTTGGCTATAATGGTTGACTTCTTGACATCTGCCCCTCGGCTGACAATCCACTGAGGATTCAGCATAAGGTTGACAGCATCGTTAAACTGGTTCTCGTTCTCATTTATTTCATCGAAAAGCCCCTTGCCTTCCTCTAAAATGGACATACCGTAGAACTCGTCATCTAAAGGAATAGGGGTGATAGCCTTGAACGGCAGAGAACCGAGGAAATTTTCACCATCATTACGGATAATGTTGTTATCCCCTGTCATAACGATAAAATCACGGTACGACCAATAGCGGGTTACTTTGACCAACTCAGAATATTTGTCGTTTTCCCTGCTCGGTATGGTTTTAAATGAACGGACAGTCTGTTCTTCGTTGGTATAGATTTCCCCTTCATGGATACGGATTTTGTTTATGTTCTTATAATTGGGATTGTTGGCATATCCTTTTAATATCCATGCCGGAACGTAATCTATGGCGATAATAAAAGCATCGGGGTCATCCATTTCGGTGATTGTCGGGTTTACCCATGTGTTAAACCAGTTCCGCACCTTGAAAATAGGCATTTCTCTGCCATTTACCGTTCCCCAAGGGTCAATTTCCAACCAACCGCAAGGATATTTGAACGCCTGCTTGTAGAGCTTGTATGCAAGGATAGGCCACTTTTGCAGATACAGGCACATATTCGCATCTTTCTCGACAATCTTGGCTTTCTGACGGCTCGCATCGTCTTCTTCCACCACTCTGACATAGGGAAGCATGGAGGCAAGCATCTGAATACACTTACCGAGGTAGGATTCCACGATAATGTAAGGCCACGGAAGGCAAATATTTGACAAATATGGATGAGAAGTCTCGTCAATATAGGCGCGATACAACTTCTCGTTCTCTATCGCCTGTTCTGCGTACTGCTCTCTCCCCCTGTCTGCCACGTTCCATCGTTCCTGAACCATAGCAACTGCCTGTTTGTCGGTCATATACCTGCTCTCCCGTAGAGTCTTGAACTTCTGCTCGCCCGTGGATGTGTGTAAGCTGCATCTGCCTGTTCTTCCCATAGAGCGTCTAGGTATTTAAGATTTGCGTTGTACGCATAAACGTGGTTAATACAGGTATCATTCCCTTCCACTTCTAATTGGTCACGGAGCGTACCTTCAAGGTTCCCCTTCTGATACCGTTTCGCCCCCCATGTATCGAACTGCTCTATGTGAAGCTGGCAGGAGGGGTCAACGTACCATTCCCGGTGCTTCATCTTGTCGCAGAGGAACGTATGGGCAGAATCGAAAGAAGGATTACCTATCTCAAAATAGATGCCAAATCCACGGAACATCTGAATGATAGACTTCGGGACGTTCCCGCCTTCCTGTATCTGCTCTACCTGTGCTATCTTGTCGATGACCCACTTCTTGACACGGACGGTAAACCCTGGCTTTGTAAGGGTTGCCCGTATCGCTTGAGCTACCGTACCGACTATGTGGTCTTCTATGACGTTCTCCGCCCATGTGTACCAGACATTGTTAGGGTTCACCTGAATATAAGAAACGACAATGGGCTTGACAGGATGCCAGTCAACGATGACGGCAGTAACATTACCATTCGATACTTCGTAAGGTTTCTTTACATGGATGTCATAGGAGAAGGGTTCAAACACCCTGCCCTTGAAGGAGATGTCTTTACCGAACCTACGCATGTAGAGTTCCTGCTCGTTCATGGAACCAAGGACTTTCTTTCTCTGTTCCTCTGGCATAAAGGGGTTCTCAAGGGAATCAAACTCACCGATGAAATAGGACGGGTCTTTCTTCTGCCGTCTTATCTCTCCTGTCCATGATCCATAATCAGAGGTCATGCCTAAGAGGAAGATGCCTTTCTTCTTGATGATACGGGGTCTGCCTTCATTCCAGAACGACTTGGGGGGTTCTTCGTCCCATGCTATACCGTCCACCCTTGCGCCTTTCAGTTTACGGGCTTCCTGGTCGTGTCCGAACCACTTCACGGAGGAATCACCGATAGTCATAATTTTTGCTTTTCTCTGAAAGTTGTAGGTGTCCTTAGGTGTCCATTCGGTAAACGTCTGGACCAAGGCGGTATCGTCCTCCGTCTTTACATTGGACTCTGACGGCAGGTCAGGAGAGACTACCCACCAACTAAGCGGAGGTTTGGGACGGATTGTTTTGTTGAGCTTCGCCCCTGCCGGAAGGTCGCTTTCTGACTTTCCACACATTTCAATAGCCCGTTTCCAGGTGAGCTTTTGCAGGGGATGTATCCCAAGGCACTCCATAACAACCCAAGCGGTTTCCCATACGGATTTTCCGAACTGATTCCCCGCAAAGGCGCAGTAGAATATGGCATTCAAGAACCTCCAAAATATCTCAGGGTTTTCCCAGGGGTACGTCATCTGCCGCTGTCGAAGGTGAGCATAAGGAAAGACAATTTCCTCATCCCCTATCATCAGCTTCCAGGGACGACCTTCTTTACCTATGGGTAACTGTGTCTTTTCATCCCACGGCAATTCAAGGGACTCGGCATAGAAATAGATACGGTTAGCTTCATTCTCTGCCTTAATCTGCTCAATTATCTCAGGCAGGTTATCTCGTATCTGTTGTGCTGTGTTATCCATGTTCTCCAATAAAAAAAGGCCGGAACAGGATTTCTCCTATCCGGCCCAGTTATTCTGATACCGATTTAACTTATGTTATTAATCTATAATGTTCTTTTAGTTTTCAACTTATTACGTAATCCTTTATTGATAGCGCCAAGTAATGCTTTCGCCCACTCAACGGAACTTCCGTGAGTATTACCCAAAATAGATGCTTTCATTATTTCAGCCAGTAAAATATCGTAGCCAATGCTAAGGATTCGTTCTTTTAATTTACCCACATATAGTTTGTCTTTATCATCAAGACGATCTTGTAACTCTAATAATCCAGCCACCACTCGTCCATGAAAAATATGTCCATTCAGTAATTCCGTTAACAAAGGCCACATATTTTGTAAAAGAACAGGGTTCCTTCTTGCCCATTTAGTTAACAATCCAATACAACGGATAGAAGTATTATCCGAGGTATCATTCATTATCCTTCCTGATTGAGAAATTAACTTATGGATTAATAAAGCAG